>ENA-OQES01000281-OQES01000281.1-human-gut-metagenome-genome-assembly--contig:-NODE-281-length-22222-cov-4.665988_pt1 | contig 22222 bp, 30 predicted proteins | sample MGYA00242798_ERZ504641 | MGnify/ENA primary metagenome ERZ504641 (study PRJEB26092, sample SAMD00036327) | human gut metagenome | host: Homo sapiens | study: EMG produced TPA metagenomics assembly of...
GGGAATAACCAGCCTTCGCGCGCCTTTTCAAAAAAATTTAAGCTGGAAAATGAAAAAATCGATCGCAGCTTGCACAAAGAAACAGCGTAAAATCAGAAACCCGGAGCCTTTTTGAGCCGTTTTGGCCGAAAAAATGGTTCCGGGTTTTGTGCATGATCTTTTCAGAGAGCTGTTTTGCAACAGCCCCTTAATATGAAGTAAGCCCCAGGCTTACATCCAAAGCCTGATCCACACGTTTCTGATCTTCCGGCGTGATCTGCCCGGCCCGCTCCCGCAGGCGGTGTTTATCCAGCGTGCGGATCTGCTCCAGCAGCACCACGCTGTCCTTGGCAAGGCCGGTATCCGCTGCCCGGATATTGATGTGGGTGGGCAGGCGGGCCTTGTCCAGCCGGGATGTAATGGCCGCAGCGATCACGGTAGGGCTGTGCCGGTTGCCGATCTCGTTCTGCACGATCAGTACCGGGCGCACGCCGCCCGCTGCTCCGACCCCACCACCGGCGAAAGATCTGCGTAAAAAAACTTCTCCTCTGTGTACCTCCATGGAATCTCCCTCCCTGCATTTGGAGGATGCGCCCGCTTATGTGATGCGTCCGGCGCATCTTCGTCTGATCTCAGTATGAGCCGGCTGCGCGCCGGTTATGCAGCGCAGGGGATATTCCATTGTATGCACCAAAGGCTTACAGAGTTTCCAGTGTGCAGAAGGCCAGTGCCATGCCGCCCTCGTGGCTCAGAGAGAGCCGGGCGGCAAGGCCATGGGCCTGCATCCATTCCGCCGTCTGTCCGGAAAAATGATAGGCAGGTGCACCGCTTTCCAGCCGGACAGCCTCAATCTCACACAGGGAGAACGGCTCCCGCAGGCCGGTGCCTGCCGCCTTTAAAAAGGCTTCCTTGGCGGCAAAGTTGGCTGCGGCGCTGGCAAGCCGGTGGGCAGCGCTGCGCCCGGCGGGCAGTGGTTCGTCAAGGCTCAGCGCAGCGCGTTCGGCCTCGCCGTACACCCGGCGGATAAAGGCTGCAGCGTGTGCGCCGGTAAGGCTTTTTCCAGATGCGCGATCTCGCACAGGTCGCAGCCGATGCCATACAGCATAAAGGCCCTCCTTCTGCCGCATTTGCGGCGGTGCAGGCCGTCAGCCTGCAAAATCAGGACCGGAAATTTTATGCAAACTGTGCAAATCCGGTCTGTTTAGCTTGAAGTTTCCTCGCAATTCGTGTACAATGAATGTAGTTCTTCCTAAGGGGGTGTATTCCGTGAGTGGCGAGACCGCTATTTTTTCGATCCACGACAAAAAGGACTATGAGATCCATGAGATCGTACAGCAGGTGTACGATGCTTTAAAGGAAAAAGGCTATAATCCGGTCAATCAGCTGGTGGGCTATATCCTGTCCGAAGACCCCACCTACATCACGACCTATAAGAATGCCCGTTCCATGATCCGCAAGGTGGATCGTGACGATCTGCTGCAGGCCATGCTGCGCAGTTATCTGAACGTCTGATATCGCTTGTCTGCTCATGCCCCGCCGTCGCTATGATGGCGGGGCTTTTTCATAATAGAATGCAGATGCCGTTTACCGTTACAGTCCCTCCGGTGAAAACGCAATTCAGGAAAAATCCGCAGATCTTTCTGAATTGCAACTATATCAAAATCAAAATTTTCGCTGAAGATGGCCAGAGCGAAACGGAGGCCATTCCAACCGTTACGGCCGGAACGGCAGCGTAAAGATCTGGTTTACGACGACCTCATATTCCCACGGTTCCCGCGCCTTGCGCAGCTGCTTTTCCAGCTTTTCGGCTCCCTCAAACTTGTGAATGAGGTAGAACCAGTGTCCCTTCATGCGGCTCACCGCGCACCCGGCGCTGCCGAACAGTTCGGAGTATCCGTGGTAGAGGTCGTCAAGGTATCCGCGCAGCTCTTCCCGTGCGGCCGGTGCGCCGCCGCGTGCTTCACGGAAGAGCGCCGGGTCCGCAATGATGCCGCGCCCCACCATGATGCCGGACAGCTGCGGATACTGCGCTTCCAACGTGTGCAGGTCCGCAGCGGTGGTCACATCGCCGTTGTAGCACACGGGCATTCGGCACCCGGGCAGGGCGGCGGCAAAAGCGGCACGGTCGGCCTGCCCGCGGTAGAGCTGGCGCATCACACGCGGGTGGATGGTCAGCTCACAGATGGGATACCGGTTATAGATGTCCAGAATGGCAGCAAATTCTTCCGGCTTTTCCACGCCCAGCCGGGTCTGACCGAGATCGGCCCTTCCGCATTGGCAAATACGGCGGCAAGAAAAGCGTCCAGCTTGACGGGGTCGCGCAGCATCCCGGAACCCTTGCCTTTGGCGGTGACGGTGCCGGAAGGACAGCCGAGGTTCAGGTTCACCTCGGTGTAGCCAAGGCCGCGCAGCTCGCCGATCTCCATGCGGCAAGTTCGCCGTCCTTTGCCAGCAGCTGCGGGATCACCGGTGCGCCGGGGTTTTGCCGCAGGGGCAAGCTCGGCCATCTTCTTTTTAATGAGCACCCGGTTCTCCGGCGGGGAGATGAAAGGGGCATAGTAGCGGTCGGCATTGCCAGCAGGGCCGAACCATTTCTGGTGTGCCTGCCGCACACCCGGTCGGTCAGGCCCTCCATGGGGGCAGCATAGTAATTCATGGGCAAATCTCCAAAGTGTTTGATAGGGATATTGTAACTAAAAAAACTCCCGTCCTGTGAAGTCACAGAACGGGAGAAGCGAGCATTTTTGAAAGATCAGTCTGCAAACAGCCGGGGTGGACAGGTAGCGGTCGCCGGTATCGGGCAGCAGGACCACGATGTTCTTACCGGCATTCTCCGGGCGCTTTGCCAGCTGCAGGGCAGCATAAACAGCAGCACCGGAGGAGATGCCCACCAGCACGCCTTCCTTGTGGCCGATCAGACGGCCGGTGGCAAAGGCGTCGTCGTTCTCCACGGCGATGATTTCGTCATACACCTTGGTGTCCAGTACGTCCGGCACAAAGCCCGCGCCGATGCCCTGGATCTTGTGTGCGCCTGCGGTGCCCTTGCTCAGCACAGGAGAGGAAGCAGGCTCTACAGCCACCACCTTGACGTTCGGGTTCTTGCTCTTCAGGTACTGGCCCATGCCGGTCACGGTGCCGCCGGTGCCCACGCCTGCCACAAAGATATCCACCTTGCCGTCGGTGTCCTCCCAGATCTCGGGGCCGGTGGTCTCGATGTGGGCCTGAGGGTTGGCCGGGTTCACGAACTGGCCGGGGATGAAGGAATTCGGGATCTCCTTTGCCAGCTCGTCGGCCTTGGCAATGGCACCCTTCATGCCCTTGGCACCTCGCTCAGCACCAGCTCTGCGCCGTAAGCCTTCATCAGCTGGCGGCGCTCCACGCTCATGGTCTCGGGCATCACGATGATGATGCGGTAGCCCTTGGCGGCTGCCACAGCGGCCAGACCGATGCCAGTATTGCCGGAGGTAGGCTCAATGATCACGGAACCTTCCTTCAGCAGGCCCTTTTCCTCGGCATCATCGATCATCTTTTTGGCGATGCGATCCTTGACAGAACCGGCCGGATTGAAGTATTCCAGCTTGGCAATGATGTGGGCAGGCAGCTCCTGCTCCTTTTCAATGTGGGTCAGCTCCAGCAACGGAGTATGACCGATCAGCTGATCTGCGGCAGTATAAATCTTGCTCATTGTAGTTTCCTCCCTGATACAGTTATGGGTACATGTGCCCTGCTGGACGACCTGTTCCAAAACCTTTATACCAACATTGTTTGTGGGTTTGATGGTATTATAGACCCGTTCTGTGCGGTTGTCAATGGACTTTTTTGTAAAAAAGTGGGATTGAAATATTATTTACCCTGTTGTATAATAGGTTTAAAAAACTCAATCTATAACCAACAAAGGAAGTACACTATTATGATCGTGTCCACCAAAGGGCGCTATGCACTGCGCGTGATGATCGACCTTTCCGAGCATCAGTCTGAAAAATATGTCCCTCTCAAGGAGATCGCTGCCCGGCAGGAGATCTCGGAAAAATATCTGGAAAACATCCTTAAGGTGCTGGTGCAGAACGGCTTTCTGGAGGGCTTGCGCGGCAAGGGCGGCGGCTACCGGCTCACCCGCAGCCCGGATCAGTACACCGTGGGCGAGATCCTGATGCTGACCGAGGGCAGCCTTGCGCCGGTGAGCTGCCTGACCCCCAAAGTGCGACCCCCTGCTCCCGCATGGCAAACTGCCGCACCTACGAGATGTGGAAGGGGCCTGGACGATCTGATCTCCAATTATTTCGGCAATATCACACTGGCCGATCTCGCCCGGCCTGATCAGGCCGGGAATGATTATGTGATCTGACGGTATTTCTGATAACATGCAAAAATGGCGCACCGGCTTGACCGGCGCGCCTTTTTTAGCACAGTTCTCGGCGAAATGTGCAATTTTTCTTATCCAGAATCACGGTTGATGGATTGGGGCTCCTGCGGTATACTTTACCTTTAATGTGTCCATTTACGCTTTTGATCGAGGAAATGGGGAACTTTACTACGAAATATAGTTTTTTCAGTTTGCGCGCATTCTTGCGTTTTGATTTTTTGGGCGAGATCCTTCATGTAGTGCTGCCGCTGCCGGTCCCGGCCAGCGTCTACGGTCTGGTGCTGCTGCTGGCAGCGCTGAACTTCAAGCTGGTAAAGCTGGACGATGTGAAAGAGGTTGGAACCTATCTCACAGGCATCTTCCCGCTGTTGTTCGTGCCCGCTGCCGCCGGTGTGATGGAACTGTGGGCAGAGATGGGCGAGATGCTGCTGCCCATCCTCGTTGCCATTATCCCGGTCACTGTGCTGGTGATGGTGAGTGCAGGCAAGACCACGCAGGCCCTGACCGGCCGCAAGAAAAAGGAGGCTGACAATGACGCAGCTGCTGAATGATTTTCTGTCCGGCTCCGCAGCATGGGGCGTTCTGCTTACGCTGGCCGCGTTTGCACTGGGCACCCTTATCAATAGGGTGACAGGCAAAGCCATTTTTAACCCGCTGCTGCTGGGCAGCATCTTTGTGATCATTTTTCTGTCGGTGTGCAACATCCCGTATGCGGACTACAAGGCCAGCGCGGCACCGGTGAACTATCTGCTGCTGCCCGCCACCGTGGCACTGGCCATTCCGCTGTATGAAAAGATCGACCTGCTGAAAGAGAACGCCGCCGCCATCATTGCGGGTATCTCGGTGGGCACGCTGGTGAGCCTTGGCAGCGCACTGGCGCTGGCACTGGCGCTGGACCTGACCCGTGAGCAGTATGCCACCCTGCTGCCCAAGTCCGTGACCACCGCCATCAGCATGGATGTGGCCGCTGAGCTGGGCGGCATTGCTGCCCTGACCGGTGCGATCGTCATTGTTACCGGCATCGTGGGAGCGCTGCTGGCTGAGACGGTGTGCAAGATGTTCCACATCACCGACCCCATCGCCAAGGGCGTGGGCATCGGAACTTCGGCCCATGCCGTGGGCACCAGCAAAGCTCTGCAGATGGGCGAGGTGGAAGGTGCCATGAGCGGCCTTTCCATTGCGGTGGCCGGTGTGCTGACCGCAGTGCTCTGCCCGGTGTTTGTGAACCTGATCCGGTAAAGGATTTAAAATAGCCGCTCTGGCTTTTTTCAGTAGAATTTATTTATTGATCCGGGAACCTCAGTTTACACAAAAATGAGATAGGCAACCCCTTTCGGGGAAGTCTATCTCATTTTTTCCGTGGGGCTGTTTTTATACGCCGCTGTGTTCCCGTTCATCCTTCAGGATGGCCGTCACGCTCTGCATGGTGCTTACTGCACGATGCAGTTCTTCGTCGCCAAGCTCTGCACGCAGGCGGGCGTAACAGCGCTGCATGAACGCGCGCTCCTCCGCCATCAGCTCCACAGCCTTGCTGGAAAAGCTCCACATAGGTGCGGCCCCGCTTCACGGTCGGTCTTCCATGCCACAAAGCCATTGTCCTGCAGCTTTTCAACGGCCTTGGAAAGCTCTGTCACCTTCAGGCCCATAACGGCAGCAAGGTCAGCCAGATAAACCTTACGGTCCGGGTGCTGTTCGGCCTGCATCTTGATGTAATATAAGATCAGGTAATCCGCCCGCTGGATGGTGCTGAACACCTTGTCGATATCAAAATTGTGCAGGAAGAACCATTCTTCCGGGTGATGTTTCAGTTCCACGCTCATCATGCATCCTCCCTGTTATTCCCGCTCATTGCGGCGGATATATTCGTGGGTGCCGCCAAGGCTCTTGTAGGCCGGGCGGATGATCTTGTTTGCGCTGAGCAGCTCTTCAATGCGGTGGGCGCTCCAGCCCATCACGCGGGCCACGGCGAACAGCGGCGTGTACAGCTCCATGGGGATGCCCAGCATATCGTACACAAAGCCGCTGTAGAAGTCCACATTGGGGCTGACACCCTTGAAAATTTTGCGCTCCTCCGCGATCAGCTGCGGGGCCATGTGCTCGATCTTGTTGTAAAGGGCAAGGTCCTTGTCGCGGCCCTTCTCGTGGGCCAGCTGTTCCACATAGCCTTTGAATACCACCTCACGGGGGTCACTGAGGGAGTACACCGCGTGGCCCATGCCGTAGATCAGGCCTTTGCGGTCAAATGCTTCGCCGTGCAGCAGCTTTTTACAGGTAGGCTTCCAGCTCTTCATCGTCCTCGGTGTCGTGCAGGTTTTCGCGGATGTTCTGCATCATCTGCATCACCATCAGGTTGGCACCGCCGTGGCGCGGGCCTTTGAGGGAGCACAGGGCAGCCGCCATGGCCGAGTAGGTATCAGTGCCAGACGAAGTGACCACGCGGGTGGTAAAGGTGGAGTTGTTGCCGCCGCCGTGCTCGGCGTGCAGCAGCAATGCCACATCCAGCACGCGGGCTTCCAGCTCGGTGTACTTCATATCCGGGCGCAGCATCCGCAAAAAGTTCTCTGCGGTGGAAAGCTCCGGGTCCGGCCGGTGGATGTACATGCTGCCGTCTTTTTCGTAGTGGTTATAGGCATGGTAGCTGTACACGGCCAGCATGGGGAAGATGCCGGCCAGCTGGATGCTCTGGCGCAGCACATTGGAAATTTCCAGATCACCGGCCTTGGGGTCGTAGGATGCCAGTGTGAGCACGCTGCGGGCCATGGAGTTCATGATATCGTGGCTGGGGGCCTTCATGATCACATCACGGGTAAAGTTGGTGGGCATGGTGCGGCACTCGCCCAGCACGCGGCAGAACTCTTCCAGCTTTTCCTGCGTGGGCAGCTCACCGAACAGTAGCAGATAGCCCGCTTCCTCAAAGGCAAAGCGGCTGCCGGACGACCCGCGGATCAGGTCTTTCACGTCGTAGCCGCGGTAGAGCAGCTGACCGTCGGCAGGCTTTTTCACTCCGTCCACATACTGGAAGGCGCGGATATCGGAGATATTGGTCAGGCCTGCCAGCACGCCCTTGCCGTTTTCGTCGCGCAGGCCCGCTTTAACGCCAAACTCCTTGTACAGGTCCTTGCTGATGCGGTCATGTTCGGCGCACAGCGGCTGCTGCTGGTCGAAGTATCCCATTACGTTCTGCAGATGATCCATTGGTAGTTGCTCCTTTCCCATTGCCGTCAGCTTGCGCTCACTTGGCAGGCCATCAGGAAGTTTTCTCTGCGGCGAACAGCCCGGAACTTCAGTCCCGCCCTACTGCCTGTGGCAGCAGGGTACCACCCCCAGGACATTCGCTGGAGAAACTTCCTGCCGTCCTGCCCGAAAAAACCGTATTGATTCGGGACGGCATTCACTTACATTCAGAATACTCTTTAAGATTACAAAAAGGATATTTCGGTGTCAAGGTACTGTTTGTAAATAAAAAAGAACAAAATCGGAAAGCTGCCGGGTGCGCATTTGCCCTTTAGCGCAGGGGCAGTTTTTGAGACGGTAACGCACAAATAAGGCATCTTCCAGCCGAATCTCAGGGGACTGGCAACAAATAAAGCCACGACGAAACCGCATTTGTAAACGGTTCATCGTGGCTTTTTGTCATATCGAGCAGAGCTGGACAAATCCGAACTATTTCCTGCCAATTCATCGGCAGCCAAAGTATCCTCGAAGCGGACGGTTTGAGAGCCGTCTTTATAATTGAACGTGATCAGCATTCTGTCATCGTAGAGGAAAATGGCGTTCACAAAGATCTCAATCAGTGCCTTGCGTTGCTTTTGCTGCGATACATCGAACTTTCTGAATTTCATCAACCAGAATCGGATGAAGTCAGCATTAAAGGAAGGCTTTCTTAGCTTTTCGTCAGCAATTTTGGCGGTCAGTTCATCCTTTTGCGCTTCCAGCGCATCCAAACGCTCTTTGGTCGTCCGGGTGAACAAGCCTTCCTCGATTGCTTTCATCAGGTTGTCCAGTTTTCGGTCCACTTCCCGGAGCTGTTTTTCCAGCAGAGGGATCGCGGTATTCTCCTGATTTTGGAAATCCATGACCAGCTGAACGATTCGTTCAATCACTGCATCATCCTGAATCAGCTTCATCGTCTCCTGAACGACCAGATTTTCCAACCACTCCTTCTGTACGGTTTTCTTGTTACAGCCTTTCTTCTTTTTGGCAGTGGCACATTTATAATAATAGTAGGTTCGCCCGGTAGCACTTGTTCCGCTCTCGCCGAACATCAATGCCCCGCACTTACCGCAGAACAGCTTTGTGGTCAACAAATATTCCTCATCTGCCTTTCCGCGAGCCGGAGCACGTTTGTTTTTCTCCATACGTTTTTGCACACGGTCAAACAAATCCTTGGGAACGATGGCTGGAATTGCATCCGGGACAACGGTATCCCGGAAAGAAAGTTCTCCAATATAGCGGCGGTTCTTTAACATGGTGTTCATGCTGCTGCACGTCAGCTTTCCACCCAGCATATTACGAACCCCTTTTTCGTTGAGGTAGTTCATGATCTCAACGATTTTTTCACCGTTGTCGTACCGCTGAAAAGCCTCCAATACAAGCGGTGAAATCAGCGGGTCGATGCGATAGAACTTATCTGCGTCGATTTTATAGCCAATCGTTCCTGTGCCGCCTGTGCATTTGCCTTTCAGCGCATTTTCGGTCTGGCCACGAATGACTTTTTCGGAAAGTTCCGCCGAATAGTATTCTGCCATACCCTCCAGCAGCGTCTCCACCAGAATGCCCTGCGAGCCTTCTGCAATCGGCTCCATGACCGATATCAGATGGACATTGTTCTTTTTCAGAATCATCTTGTAGTTTGCACTGTCAAAGCGATTCCGAGCGAAACGGTCAAATTTCCAAACCAAAACGATTTCAAACAACTTTTTATTGCTGTCCCGAATCATCTGTTGAAAATCCGGTCGATTGTCTGTTTTGGCAGAAAGTGCACGGTCGATATAGTGCCTGACCACTGTAATGCCGTTTCTTTCAGCATATGCTGTGCATTCCCGAATCTGGCCCTCAATGGATTCTTCACGCTGGTTGTCACTGGAATAGCGAGCGTAGATCACAGCATTCATGGAAAGCACCTTTCTTTTATATATCATCGAACGGTAGGTCGTTCATTCAGGATGTTGCTTCGTATAATGTATATACCACACTTCATAGGGTTTGCAAGGACAATTTTGAAAGATATCCCAATGTGAAATAGCAGCCACTCCGGTGATTTCAGCCATCTTAGCACCCTACCTTTAGATATGCTCGCAATTTGGCCTGCAAAATCGGGTCTTCGGACGGAAGAAATTTACGACTGTCGACTCGCATCACTCGATCGGGGGACAGCTGCGCACGATACTCGGTGGGTGTGCGGTGCAGTGTGGAGCGAAAACGTGCATTAAAGGTTTTCAAATCGGCAAAACCATTGCGCAAAGCAATATCTGTCAGGCCATCATTGGTCAATGCCAAGTCACTCAAAGCGTGCTGGAAGCGCACACGGCTCAAATATTCATGAAAATTAACACCAACCACCTGTTTGAACAGGGTTGAAACATAGGTTCGGTTGTACTGGGCAAAATCTGCAAGATTTTCAAGAGTGAGCTTTTCTGCGTAATGTTCTTCAATATATGCTAAAAGGCGGCGAATTGCAGAACGTCTTTGCTCATCTTCCGGCATTTCGTTCAATCGCTGTGGCTCAAACTCTGTGCATAGTATAACGAGCAGCAAGTCGAGGCTTGCCTTGACAGCCAGCTGTGCATATGGACTGTTCTGCTGCATCAGCATGAAAATCTGGCTGGCATAAAATCGAATATGACGGTAGCGTTCTTCTGTGTGTGTTCCAGCGTTTGAAAGACAGGAAGGAAAGTGGTAGACGCCACCCTTTTTAAGCAATGGACGAATCGCTGTAGCTGAAAAATGCAGGACGATGGCAGTAGTATTTGCCTGTTGACCAAAGGAGGCGTGTCCTACTCCCGGCGGAGTAAGCAGAACGTCATCCTCCTCCAGTACAACATTCTGCGTTCCACGGCAGTACTCTTGACTGCCATGCAGCAAAATGTTAAGCTCATATTCGTCTGGATGCCAGTGGTAACGATAATTCATGATATCGTGTGCAAAGCATCGCACAGTAAGCCTCTCACGCGGCCATTCCATTTTGTAATTGGCTAAATCCATCTCTTTCTCTCCCAAAATCCAAATATTTTCCCTATGTCAAATCTTTGGAGTGTGCTCCATTGGTGAATCGTCTTTTTCAGAATAAACGATAAAATATCTCCTGTCAACTGATTTTTTCGAGGCCTATCAATAAATTTTTTCACTTAGAATTTGACATTTTGACTAAGGGAGAGTCTCTCGATTTGGCAAAGCGCACAGGGGGAAATATTTGGATTTTATTCTGATATTTCAGGATGTCATAGCTTTCCTGACAAGATTTGATTTCTGTACGGGTGCCAAAAATGATACAAATTTTTGCATCGACAGAGTAAATTTGCTTTGTTAAAATGTCCGCAATGAGCCTGCCCGGGCAGCAAGCGAATTGAAATCGAACCGTTTTCATATCAGGAAAGGAAAACAAATCTATGAATACTCAAATGATCATCTGTATGGTGATCTTTGCGGCAACGCTGGTCAGCTATATGCTGAACAAGATCCCCATGTGGCTTACTGCATTGATCTCAATGGCTGCGCTGTACATCACCGGCTGTATTGATGATGCCGGTGCATTGTCCGGCTTTTCTAATGTGAACACCCTGCTGATGGCATGTATGTTTATTGTAGCAGCGGGTTTCCGCCGTACCTCTCTGGTGGACGGTATGTGTAACAGCATCATGAAGCTGACGCATGGCAGCTTCAAAATGGCTTACTTTGGTTACATCCTTCTGGCAGTTCTGCTCACCAACTTCATTTCTAGTCCTATGGTCGTTTATGCGATTATCAGCCCTCTGCTGGCAGCACTGTGCGACAAGACCGGAAACAGCCGTACGCAGTATATGTTCCCCATTATGGTCGTCTGTGTGGCCTGCTGCGGTATCCTTCCGCTGGCAACCTCTATCCAGATGGCGGGTCAGTTCACTGGTTTTATGGAAACCTATGGCTTTACTGGAATGAGCGTCCGTCCCATTGATTTTACGATTGCCGCATGGCCTGTCCTTATTGTTGTCCCTCTCTGGGCGATTTTCCTTGGCCCGAAGTTCACTCCGAAGCAGCCGGTCGTCCCCATTGAGGCACTGGAGAAAAAGGATTCTGGCAAAGCTCAGCAGAAGCTCAGCCCTGTTGTGGATAAGATTGGTATCTTCCTGTTCTTTGCAACGATTATTTGCCTGATCTTTGCACCTCAGCTGCATCTGACCACTTGGTTCGTTGCGCTGGTCGGCAGTCTGCTGATGGTTCTGTTCGGCGTAGTCGATCAGAAGTCCGCTCTCCGCGATATTCCTTGGGATATGCTGATGCTCTTTGTCGGCGCACTGGCTCTGGGTACTGCACTGACCAATACCGGTGCAGGTGACATGATCGGTCAGACGTTGGCAACAGTCGTTGGTGGTACTCACAACAACTATGTCCTCGGTGCCCTGTTCTTTATCATCCCCTTCCTGCTCACTCAGTTCATGCTGAACCGTTCTGTCTCCGCAGTCTTCGTTCCTATCTGCCTGCTGACCTGCTCCGCTCTGGGCGCAAATCCCACCGGCCTTGTTATTCTTGTCAATGCCGGTTCTCTGACTGCCTTCCTGACCCCGATGGCTACCCCCGCAGTGCCCATGTGCATGGCAGATGGCGGTTACGACCTGAAAGCCATCGTCAAGAGCGGTGCACTCATCACGCTGATCCTACCCTTCGTCTATATTTTCTACACCATGACGGTGCTTCCTGCATTCTGATCCTGTGAAAAGGAGCGCAAAATACTATGACGTTAGAAGAAAAAGTCGCTATGGCCAATACCGTGCGCAGCCGCGACCGATTTGGTCCGGTCAGCCCGGAAGAGCTGGCCGCTCTGCCCGGCACCGAAACAGAACTGTGGGTCGAAGTGGCCAATGGCCGCAAAGTCCATGTGTTCGAGGAACGTCCAGAGCATCTGTCCGCCAAAGCAACCCTGCTGTTGAACTTCCACGGTGGCGGCTTTATCAAGGGCCGCACTGACCGTGACCGCCGCTATTGCTGCACCCTGATGGAGCAACTGAACTGCCTTGTCTGGGATGTGGACTACTGCCTTGCACCGGAACAGGCATTTCCGGCGGCGGTCGAGGAGACGTACGGTATCATCGCTTACGCCTTTGATCATGCGGAAGAACTTGGAATCGACCCTCAAAAAATCGTGCTGGCTGGTCACAGCGCAGGCGGAAATCTTGTCGCTGCCGCACTTATCAAAGATGCGGAAGCGCATCGCTTGAAGCCCTGCTGCGCATTGCTTGAATATTTTCCTGTGGACAACACGGTCGATCCTGTAAATCGGCTCTCACCGGAGTTGCAGACTAACGAATTCTGGGTCAAACGCGCCCAGACGGAGAAACTGTATACCGATTTTTATGTTGGCGATGCCGATCCTGCCGATCCGCTGTGTTCGCCGCTCAAGGCAGATGAGACTGCACTTGCTGCATTTCCGGAGTGTCTTATCCTTTCCGCAGGCGAGGATAGTCTGCGAGACGATACAGAAGCTTTTGCATTGCGTCTGGTCAAGGCCGGTGTCTGCGTAACAGCACAGCGAATCCCGGAAGCCATGCACGGGTTCACGACAAACCGCACTCCAGGTTGGGAGTATGCACTCAAAAAACATATCCAGTTCTTCCGGGAACATTTGCAGGAGGATAATTCATGAAGATCACAGATGTAAAACTGCGCTTTGCCAAGCATTATCTGTTTGTTCAAGTCTATACCGATGCTGGTATCGTTGGCTTGGGCGAAGCGGGCAACTGGGGCTATCTTCAGGCAACGGCTGCCGCCATCGAAAAATTTGCCGACTATCTCATTGGAAAAGACCCCTTCCGCATTGAAGACTTCAATCAAAATTTTCTGAGGTCGGTCTATTTCCGTGGCTCGGTCATCATGAGCGCAATTTCTGCCATTGACATTGCGCTGTGGGATATCAAGGGCAAAGCACTGGGCGTTCCTGTCTATGAACTGCTGGGTGGTAAGACCCGTGATAAGGTGCGCGTCTATGCTTCGGTGATGCACATCACGGAAGATAAGAATGAGCTGGCTGCACAGTATCAGCAGTTGCAGCAGATGGGCTTTACTGCGGCTAAAATTTTCTGCAACGGCCCTACAAGTTCTCCGGACGGCAAGGGCGAGTTCTTTTCCAGCCGCATCGAGCGGGAAGTGGAAAAAGTGCGTGTCTGCCGGGAAGCGGTCGGCCCTGATTTCGATTTCATTCTGGAAGTTCATCGCGGCATGACACTGCCGGAGGCGGTCGCTTTTGGTCGTGCAGTTGAGCCTTACCGTCCGATGATTCTGGAAGACCCTGTTCCGCCGGACAATGTAGATACTATGGCCGAAGTTGCAAGCAAAATCGGTGTGCCGATTGCTACTGGCGAACGTGCCATTGACCTGCGTGAGTGCGAAGTGCTGATGGCTCGCCATGTCTGCCAGTATATCCGTCCCGATGTGTGCGCTGTGGGCGGCATCACTACCAGCAAGAAGATTGCTGCACTGGCAGAAGCACATGATGTTCTGGTGATTCCGCACAATCCGCTTGGCCCGGTCTCTACGGCGGCCTGTTTGCAGATTTGCGCTTCCATTCCGAATCTGGGCATTCAGGAACTTCCCGGTTTCTGTCTGAACGGTGCAGAGGATAAGATGGTCAAGGAGCCGCTGCGTTATGAGAACGGCTGTATGCTCATCCCCGATGCTCCCGGCATTGGCGTGGAGCTGGCAGATGATGCTGAGGAGCTTTATCCTGCCAAGGAACGTGGCAGCAACGCTGCCCGCCGTGCCTTTGACGGTGCGGTAAAAGATTGGTAACAAGAAAGAATGTGAGGTTGACATATGCCGATTGGGGTTTTGACAAACTGTGCCGCCGTGCTGCTTTGCGGTCTACTGGGAACATATCTTGGAAAGATTCTCCCGCGGGGACTAAAAGACAATCTGCCGACTCTTTTCGGTTTCTGTTCCATTGCAATCGGTGTCAATTCCATTATCAAAGCATCTGGAATGACTGCGGTCGTGTTAGCGATTCTGGTCGGCTTTACGATTGGACATCTTCTGCATCTTGAACAGTGGACAAGTAAATTTTTTCATAACCTTGTTCGGGTACTCCATCTTGGTGGGGAGGACATTGATATGGAATTTTACATCACAGCGGTCGCGCTGTTCTGCTGTTCCGGCTTTGGATGGTACAGCACTCTGACAGAGGGCATCACAGGCGATCCAAGCCTATTAATGTCCAAGGCTGTTCTTGATGGATTCACGGCAATGATCTTTGCGGCTTCCTTGGGTAAATCCATATGCGCAATTCCTTTGCCGCAGTGTGCGATTCTTCTTGTCGTATACATGGTTGGTCGCACTTTATCCGCTTATTTGACCCCCACAATGTTTGCGGATTTGTCGGCTTGCGGCGGCATTTTAACAATGGCTGCGGGTTTCCGCGTCTCTAAAATCAAGTCAGTTCCCCTCGTTGACTTGATGCCTGCCTTGATCCTAGTGATGCCTTTCAGTATGGCGTGGAGCGCACTGATGGGCTGATAGGAGCGTTCTCCCTTTCAACCGGGCTGTTCTTTCATTTATGAATTGAGCAGCCCGGTTTTCTTTTTGGCTGACTTTGCACGAATGATGAGGAAAGAAACTATCGACAAAGAATAACTGTTTTAACAGAAGTCTTACTATTGTCGCTTCATCGTGATAAATTTTGCAAAACCATCTTGACGTACCCACGCTTCCATGATACCCTTTATTCCAAATCCTGCTGAAAAAGTGGTGGTTCTCACCGTGATAACCACCACTTTCAGCGGATAATCACCTCGGAAAGAACGTACCGCCCCGCAACACACCCGATTCATTTTGCCGCCGATTCACCCGACAAAATCATCGCTGCGCTGCATGGGCGGTATTTTTCTTTTTCGGGAAACTGTACCTTGAATCCTTCATAAGCCGTCTGAACGTGATACCGTGCCATGACCTCACACTTTCTGTGGGCGAGCCGGAAAACGTCGCTGCAAACAGGGGCAGGAACTTCGTTCGGAGCAAACGGTGGCCCCATTACATGAGCAGCACCACCTCTACTTACTTTTTTGCGTCTTAACAATTCGGAAACATTTGCCGAAAGTTGATTTTGAGCGCAGCGGTAGAGGGCAAGAACCGTCCCGTGGCCACAAATTTTCAATTCTTGAAAATTTCCTGTCCATCCGGGACTTCACTTCTTCAATGCATCTGCATTTCCGAAGTGATCTTGTTGGGGCGTGCCTGCCCCAAACCCTGCTCCTATTTCGCACCGTTGGTGCGAAAGAAAGGCGTGTCGTGCTTACATAGCTTCACCGAGGAGCTATCCGAAACGACAGGAGGTTCAATGAACAAAACGAATGTCAAAGCCAATCCCAGCACGACCCACCGCCACGACACGCCGAACAACAAAACGCACATCATCAAGTTCCGAGTGACGGAAACTGAAAAATTCGGAACTCGAACAAACCGCAAAAACTCCTTCATCTCTCCCTGTCCACTCTCATCCGCCGTGCGCTGCACAATGCGAAGATCGAGCGCACTGTTGTCGTTGCCGGCGGCGGAGAAGAAACCCTGACTGCCGTTTCCACTCTGCTTGCCCAGTGCAGCAGGGTGGGCGGCAACCTGAACCAACTCACACGACACTTCAACTCCGGCGGCGCAGACACCGAACAACTGCGGGCGAAAATTCTTGACGAACTTGCAGACCTGACTGCATTCCGGCTGAACGCCGAGAAAGTTCTGGGTGAACTGTATGGCAACGCTCAAGCATATCGCCTCTAAAAACTCGGACTACACCGCCATCGAAGCGTACCTCGTTTACCAGCACGATGAATTTTCCGGCAAGGTAATTCTGGACGAACAAGGCCGACCCATGCTGCGGGATTCGTACGTCCTCGACACCCTTGAGTGCGGCGATTTTTTCGTTTGCAACGGCCTGTCTGCTGGCAAACCGTAGGTATGGCAAGAACACCCAGCATGGTGATATTAAAAGCCACCAGTATATCATCAGCTTTGACCCAAGAGATGCAGCCGACAACGGCTTGACCATGGAAAAGGCACAGGCGCTTGGCCTGAAATTCTGCGAAGAAAACTTCCCCGGTCATCCCGCTATCGTCTGCACTCACCACGATGGGCACAACCATGCGGGAAACATCCATGTCCACATCGTGATCGGCAGCATCCGAACACGGGAAGTGGAGCGCAAGCCTTATATGCAAAAGCCCCGCGACTGGCGTGAGGGCATGAAGCATTCCAGTACGGCCCAGACCATGCGGCACCTGCGTGTCGAGGTCATGGAGCTGTGCGAGGGTGCCGGACTGTACCAGATCGACCTGCTCAACGGCTCGAAAGAGCGTGTCAGCGAAGCCGAGTATTGGGCGCGCAGGCGTGGGCAACAGAAACTTGACTGTGAAAACGCAGCCCTGCTCGCAGCCGGACAGCAGCCTACACAAACGAAGTTTGAGACCGCAAAAGAAATTTTGCGGAAACAGATCACGGATGTGCTGGACAACGCAACGAACTTTGAAGATTTTTCGGACAGGCTCATGCAGCAGTATGGTATTGCCGTCAAGGAAAGCCGTGGGTGTCTGAGCTATCTGCCCGCTGGCAGAACGAAGTTTATCCGAGCGAAACATCTCGGTGACAAGTTCGATAAGGCAGCAGTGCTTGCCACGTTGCAGGCAAACGCCGAACGCAAACCCAAGGCGCAGTTCAAGCAGGATACCATCGGGAAACTGGTGGATATTCAGGCGAAGCTGAAACAGGGCAAGGGCATCGGCTACGAGCGTTGGGCGAAGAAGCACAACCTCAAAGCCATGGCACAGACCTTGATTCTCCTAGAAGAAAAGGGCTTGACTGACGAGGACGCACTCGACCAGAGAATTACAGAGCTTGATACCAAGTTCCACGATTCGCTGGCGGTGGTGAAAGACCTCGAAGGCCGCATGAAGGTCAACAAAGAGCTGCGCTATCATGTCGCAGCCTACGCCAGCACCAAGAACATCGTACAGCAGTTCAATACTGCCAAGCGACCCGCAGCCTTTGAGGAGCAGCACCGTGCAGAGCTGACAGCGTACCGGGCGGCAGCAGCCTATTTCAAGGCAAATAACATCACAAAGCTGCCCAGCCCGAAAAAGCTGGAAGCCGAGTATGCGCAGCTGGCATCCGAAAAGGCAAAGTTCTACGAGCAGTACAAGGAAGCCAAGGAAGAACTGCTCAAGCTGAAAACCGCAAAGCAGAATGTTGCGTCCTTTTTCCGGGAGGAAGAACCGGCGCAGCAGGAGAGATAAAGGAGTGTGCGTATGATCAACCTGAAAATCGACCCGGAGTTCCAGTCCCAGATTCCCCCTCTGACCGATGATGAATTTAAGCAGCTTGAAGAAAATATCCTGAAAGAGGGCAAGCTGCTCTCTCCTTTGATCGTGTGGAACAACACCCTTGTTGACGGACACAATCGTTATGCCATCCTCCAGAAACACCCGGAGATTTATTTCTCCACCATGCCGCTCCCGTTTGAAAGCCGGGAAGAAGTCCTCGCTTGGATCTGTAAGAATCAGCTGGGGCGGCGCAATCTCACGCCGGAGCAGAAGAAGTTTCTGATGGGCAAGCAGTATTCCTCTGAAAAGCGCACCGAGGCGTTTCGCGGTAATCAGCATACTGCAAAGAAATCTGGCAGTGTTCAATCTGAACACAACCAGAAGCCCATGAAAACCTGTGAGCGCATTGCACAGGAAAATCACAGCAGCGCAAGCTCAGTCCGCCGTGCAGAATACTATGCCCACGGCGTTGACGTTGCGGATGAACTGTCTCCCGGTTTCCGTGATCGGTTCTTCCGCGAGGAACTGCACATTCCCGATTATCTTCTCGAAAATCTCGGCAAGGCCAAGCCCGAAGAACAGGCTGAAATTTTTGAGGAAGTCAAGAATTATGTGCCGAAGCCGAAGAAAGTCAAGCCTAACAAAGTAACGGTGAAGCAGGCAGAGAAAGCCGCCAGCAACACCATTGATGAAAGCTATGATGTTCCCCAAAAGTTTCTCGAACTGTACTACCGGCTCCACAATGCTGAATCTCTCATGCGAAAGAGTTGGGAAGTTACGTTCGACTTGAACCCGAAACTTCTTACGCATCCGGAACAGGTCAAAGTTCTTCGCTTTGCCTTGAAACCCCCATCTTGAACTTTTTTGAAAACGCTGGACGAAGTTCTTGCAGAATCCAGCAGTGAATCCTCTAAAACGGCATAACGGCAGGCACTTGTAAGCCATCAATGAGCCACCAGCCGCAAGTACAGGGCGGAAAGCATCCGCGCCCTTGCGCCTGACATGAAATTGGAACTTTGATTTTCTTGCCCGGCTTTGCCATGGTGGGACAGTCAAAGGAGCGTGCGTTTGAACAAAAAGAAAAAGTCCACAAACACTTCCCCTTACCCCGATGAAGTCATCGACCGTCTGGCACGGGCATTCTACCCGGCCATCCTTGCCTGCTGGAACAGCGAGGAAGGCCAGCGGTCACTTGTCGGGGCAAGGCCCCTCCATCTTGCTTGCGCAAGACCGTTCGGTCGCTTAAAAGCCCCACTGGGGCTTTCATTGCTCCGCTGCGCTGCGCAAACGCGAGCTTGCCGCATGGCAGGCGGAACAGGCTCATCATGCAAACAACGAAAAACAGGAAGTTCCCTCCGGTGGGGAACTCCCTGCTGTACATATCGCTATTGTCTGTGGCTTTAATCGCAAGTTTTACAAGCAGTGCAATTCTCAACAACTTGTTTGCGATATGCAATTCACGGTTGTTGCCAACGAATCAAATCGTGAATTGCGATGGCAGGGTGCGTCCGCAGGGGCGCACCCTGTTTTTGTTTTGTATTTGATCTTCTAATCCATGGTTCAGACTGTATTCGCTCAAACACTCTCAAGAATGGTATGCCGGAAGCAGCTGCCTCAAAGCTGCCGACATCTCCGATTTTTCAAAAAAGACTTGACATTCCCGGGCAGTTCTATATAATTATCAATGTTAATTACTTTCGATAATCGTTTGGAGAGGAATTTCATTATGACCATCGAACTGATCAAGCAGCTGCTGGATGCCTGCTATCTGGCAAAGCGGGCACGGGAGATGCTGCCTGCCCTGCCGGAGGGTGTGACATCCTCTTATATCCAGTGTCTGGATGTTATTCAGAAATTGCAGACCCGTGGCATCCAGCCGAAGATCTCTGATCTCAGCGATACACTGAACCTGCCCCGCCCCGGTGTGACCCGTACCGTAAAAGAGATGGAGCACAAAGGGTATCTGAGAAAACAGGTATCCGCTGAAGATGGCCGCGTGACCTATCTGTTCCTCACCGAGAGCGGGCAAGCGCTTTCCCAGAAGTACAATACGGACTACTTCTCGCAACTGCTCCCGTATCTGGACGGCATTTCCGAGGAGGATGCAGCGTGCACCATCCAAACGCTGGAAAAATTCTATGCTATTATGTGCGAAAGGAAAGATTCTCTTGAAAAACGATAAGACCGATTTTACCCAAGGCCGCATTTTGCCAAAGCTCGCTTTTTTCATGCTGCCCATTCTGGGTGCGCTGGTGCTGCAGGCCGCTTACGGCGCAGTAGACCTTCTGGTAGTGGGGCGCTTTGGCTCCACTTCAGGCTTGTCTGCGGTTTCTACTGGTAGCCAGGTACTCAATCTCGTCACCTTTGTTGTCACCCAGCTTGCCATGGGCGTCACAGTGCTCATTGCCCGCTATCTGGGCGAAAAACGACCGCAGTACATCGGGCAAGTCATTGGCGGGGCAGCTATTGTGTTCACCCTTCTGGCAGCTGCACTGTTCGTGGTGCTGGTGCTTTTTTGCACGGCTTATTTCCAGTCTGATGCAGGCTCCTGCCGAAGCCCTAGACCTGACCGCCAGCTATGTGCGCATTTGCGGCAGCGGCATCTTCTTTATTGTAGCCTATAATATGCTCTCGGCTCTTTTCCGCGGTCTGGGCGACAGCCGCTCTCCGCTGATCTTTGTACTGGTGGCGTGCATTGTGAATGTTATTGGCGATCTGGTGCTGGTGGCTGGTTTTCATCTGGATGCTGCCGGTGCCGCCATTGCTACGGTAGCAGCACAAGCCGTCAGCGTAATCTGTGCAATCGCAATGCTGCTGAAGAAGGAGCTGCCCTTCAAAATCCATCGCTCTGATTTCAAGCTGAACCCCCAGTGCAAAAAATTTCTGGGCATCGGTCTGCCGCTGGCTTTGCAGGAGTTTTTGACCCAGCTTTCCTTTCTGGCGCTCTGCGCCTTCGTCAACCGGTTGGGGCTGGAGGCATCTTCCGGCTACGGTGTGGCGTGCAAGATCGTTAATTTTGCCATGCTGATCCCCAGTTCTCTGATGCAGTCCATGGCATCCTTTGTGTCCCAGAACGTGGGTGCTGGCAATAAAAAACGCGCCGAGCAGTCCATGTTCACCGGCATTGGCATCGGTCTGGTGTTCGGCTGCGCCGTATTTGCACTGGTGTGGTGCAAGGGTGACGTTCTCTCCAGCCTTTTTACGGCAGATGCCGCTGTTATCGCCAACAGTTACGCCTACCTCAAGGGCTTTGCGCCCGAGACCATCGCCACTGCCATCCTGTTCAGCATGGTAGGGTACTTCAATGGCAACGACAAAACGCTCTGGGTCATGGTACAGGGGCTGGTGCAGACTCTGCTGGTGCGTCTCCCCATGGCGTATATTATGAGTATCCAGCCCAACGCCAGCCTGACGATGATTGGTCTGTCCGCACCCACCTCCACCGCAGTGGGCATCTTATTAAACATCTGCTTTTTCCTCTGGCTCAAACGGCACGAAAATCAGACGTGTGCATAGGTTTTGAAGGCTGGAAAGCCTGCCGATGATTGTTGCCACCTACAAATATGATACGGCTGTGCTTGAAATTTCAAATTCAATCATGAGTCGATAATAGCAAACAAGCCCACAGGATAGACCGCATATAAAATACGGCAGACCTGTGGGCTTGTTCCTTATATCGAGTTGATCTCTAAACGATCAATCCTCTAATCCATGGCTGCTCCTTTTAGCGGCGCACCAGCAATGCCTGGTACGGTTCCAGTTCCACATCCGCCAGCCAGATGGACTGACCATCGGCAGTGCGGTAATTTCCGCCTAATGCGTCAAGGCTTGCCCTTGCGGGGTACTCGGTAAAGTTGAACAGCCCTAGCCGCCGTCGTTGTGGGGGGTGAGACATTTGCAGTAAAGGCATCAGGTGCAGATAGGTCAGCTTGCGAAATATAGACCAACGTATAATTTTGGCAGTATTTGAACAATTCTGGAAAAGCTATCGTGATACATTGACCCGATAACAAATCGTAGTATACTGATGTGCGGCAGCATTTTCTTGGATGGCGGATAATGAAAGCAATAGCATTTAGATTTTGAAATGTATTGTAGATCCTCCATGGGCGCGAACTGTACTGCAAGCATAGCGTTTGGATATCCACAACGCATTTTTGGGGTGAACCCCACCCCCCCGCAGCTAGCGCAAATGTTACGATTTTCTCAACTTTGGGCATTTGCATTGACAGGCTGGGAAGCTGTATGGTATCCTGAGTCTGCAGAGATTCTCTGCGCAGCACCTTTACAACTGAATACACAGCATAACAGGTACTTTACTCTCCCGGTGGGGCGCACAGCATGGTCACGGCAGACCATAACCCGCGACTGGGGAGAGGGCATGATG
>ENA-OQES01000282-OQES01000282.1-human-gut-metagenome-genome-assembly--contig:-NODE-282-length-22191-cov-5.887872_pt1 | contig 22191 bp, 22 predicted proteins | sample MGYA00242798_ERZ504641 | MGnify/ENA primary metagenome ERZ504641 (study PRJEB26092, sample SAMD00036327) | human gut metagenome | host: Homo sapiens | study: EMG produced TPA metagenomics assembly of...
AGTTGTTCAGGATGAATGACAGAGCAAAAAAAGTATGAATTTGAAGAGGTAGTGATTATGAAAAGATTGATAGCAATGGTTCTTTGTCTTTTATTTGTTATATCTTTAGCTGGTTGTGGAAAAGGAAATACAAAAAAATTTAGTTATTGATTATGGGACATCATCTATATACACAAAAGATGACATGGATGAAGCTATTGATGTTATAAAGAAACAATTTAGTTCTTTTGAGGGGTGTGAATTGCACAGCCTATCTTATACATCTGATGATGCGTGCAATAATGAGGATAATATTGCCTGGATGAATGAATTGGAGGAAGCAAATGACAATAAAGAGAGTTTCACACAATGTATTTCGTTTGATAGTAGTTTCAGGTCACCTAAAAATGGAGGTGGAGCGTGGAACGCTAATGAAGAATACACATGGTCATGGTGGTTGGCGCGTAGCGAAGGCGGAACGTGGAAATTAATGACTTGGGGATATTAACGGTCGGTTCCTAAGTAACAAATAACAGTTTGTCTAAGAAAAAAAGATACCAACCATTCTCAAAAATGCTTAGTATCTTTTTTCTTTTGTTCTGTCATTGTCCTATGCTGAAAGCTTTTCCACCAATTCCGGCAGGCACTTCTCAAATAATTCCCGATATCTTCGATACCCTTCATCCCGGAGTGGACCTTGCAGTGATGTCAGAGACCAAAGGAGAAGCTCTTCCTCTTCCACAGCATACGGAGAGGTATAGACAAATTTTTTCCCGTCAAAATGCGGTTTTGATAACTTCAGTATTTCCGTAATCTCTCCTTTTGTTTCCGCCTGCATAATCATTTCCACTTTCTTCCGATGGAACTCGCAGACGATGCTCTCCAGAAATCCCTGCTTCAGATAAAATTCCGCCCTTCTATAAAGTTTTACAAGAGCCTCCACTCTTTCATCAAATAACTTGTCCTTTTCACTGACTATCATCTGTGCCAGTGCGTTTGCATGTTCCATAACCAATGCTGTTCCCATTACATTTCCTCCCATAATAAAAGCTGGCATAAGAAATTTCTTCTCACACCAGCACGATTCTTTTATTCCTCTGTGATGATCTCACTGCTTAATTTTCCATGTACCAGATAGCGATAATTCCGTCTGGAATTGACACAGGTAGACAGCGTAACTATCCGATCCGTTGCCGACAGCTCGGTGCCGGTATCATAATCCCTATAAGAAGACACCGTATCCAGAAACGTCTGAAAATCTTCCGCTTCCGGGAAATGATACCTATATCCCTCACTTCCGGTTCTTCCCGCATAGCAGGAAAAGATACGATACTTGAGGATCTTGTCCGGCAAATAGAGATAAAACTCCGGATGTTGTTCAAATAGCTCTTTGTCTTGGTACTTATCCAGAGTTCCGAACATGCTCCCGTTTTTCATATTATGCCCGTACACGATCGTATTCTGATCCGTAAAGTCCGGCTGATTATGGCAGTCCACAAAGATGCTCCCGTTGATATTGGATTCTCCCGAAAAAAGGTGATGAAGATAATATGCATTATCTTTCCCCTGTACCACCGGATAACTAATATCCAGTGCCGGAATCTGAATCCACGCTATGACATCCGGATTAACCGCTTTTAAACCTGCAAAATCAATTTCTAGATACCTATTCTTAGGTTCCTCCTTTTCTTTCTCAGACTCCGGTGATTCTTCTTCCTCTGGTTCCTGAACATATTCCTGCAGTTTCTCGTAACTTACGTCCCCTTTCTGATACTTCAGATAAGCACCAAAGAGTTTTCCTGCCGCTGCGAGAAAAACAAGCAACAGGCAGATAATGAGTCCTGCAAGAACCGTATTTCCTTTTTTTCTCATGATTGTTCTCCTTTCGGAAGAGCCGAAGTCTGTGCCCCGGTTCCTTCCTTCTGTTTGATGGCGGCTAAATAGTCATCAATCCCCTTGTGTTTCCCGTTCCACTCCCCGCTCTCGTCCATATCCCAGACCATCCGGTTCATCGGCAGGGAAAGCTCCCGGCAGATTTCATAGACCTTATTGCAGCCGTTCTGGATAATCCTCCGTTTCTCCGCCTTATGCTGGCAGATAACAGGGGAACGCTCAAAACAGACCGCACACTTACTGTCATGCTTATTGCAGGCTACTTTCATCTTCTTATCCATGTCATACGCCTCCAAAAGCTGTTTCATCCCATATCCTTTCATCCGCTCCAGCACCGGTTTCAGATTCCGGTACTGGTTCACTCCGGCAACGCACACAAAGGTAGCGCCGGACAGATAATGGGCTATGGTCCCTTTTAAGGCTCCTTCGGTCAGATAGACACGTTCTGCAGCAAGATCACCGATCACATGTACCGGACTTCCGGAGGAAACTCCCTGGTCATAATTGCCACTGGACAGCCAGATATATTTTTTCGTGTCAGTCACATGATCTACCCGGATCTGAAAACCCTGGATGAACCCGTCCAAAGAAACTATGGGAATCAGGATTCCTGAGTTTTCTGCTTTGAAGTTAATCGTCCAGTTTCCGTCTGTATCCCGGTAGAATCCCGGCACGCCTTTCACCATATATCCTTCTTCTGCCAGCCTTTTGACCAGCTTCTTCATTCCAAACAGCGGGACACTCCGGTAACGCTGTGCTTCGATCTGTTCCGGTTTTAATCCCCGTCTTTGCAGATCCTCCTGATGCTTCCTGTTAAGCGTGAGCATGGACAGCATTCTCTGATACGTCCGATGGATTTCCTCTATGGGTGCAAGCTCTGCCGTTGCCTTTTCTTCCTGTACCGGCGTTGCTTTGATATAATCCGTCCGGTATTCTCCTTTTCCTAATGCTTCCCGGATCTGCTGATTTGCTTCGGAGAGTGTAACATTGTGCAAATCCGCATAAAGCTTCAGCATCCCCCCGGACGCATCACAGCGGTTGCACCGGAATACATTCTTTTCCACATTGATATTCAGTTTTCCATGCGTCTCTCCACAAAACGGGCAGTCATAATAGTTTCCCCGCCGCTTTCTGAGATGCAGCACCTGCACCACATCCAGTATTCCATAATCAAACCCAGACATATCATAATACATCCCGGTCTCTTCCTCCTTTCCCCCGCAGAAAAAAGCTCTCTGCGGGGTTCTTCCTTAACCAGCCATCGGCATTGCTTTTTGTAAAATTACCTTTGCTGCCGCCGGAACCAGATTGTTCGGTCCGGAATATTGCTCGGCAAACCACTGGATCGTTGACGGGCTTTCAACTGCCACCTGTCCCATGGTCTTTCCGCCGTATTTTCCCTTTCCCGGAATCACAGTCCCGACTGCCATTTCATAGTTCATGTGTTTCATCAGTTCTTCTACCGGAAGGGACGTATCCAGATTCTGTAATGCTCCCTGCAGCATCTGTCCGGTCTTTGGCGGCGTAGAGGCAGCCGGAGCGGAACCGTAGCCAGGCATTTGTCCACTGCCATGGTAAATGGTGCTTCCCGCCGCCTGTGCCTGCTGATAGAACTGATTCATCATCTGCTGGCCTGCATATTCCGGCTGACCTGGCATCTCTCCATAAGTTGGCATAGGGGCATTTGGCATGACACCCGAATCCGGCATGGCTGCATTTTCCATGGCACCTGAATCCGGCATCTGTGGATTCTGATATGGAATTCCGGCATCTACCTGTGCAGGATCATTTTCCTCTCCCACATCCGCAAACTGCACACCATATCCGGCATCCGATAATGCCCTTCCTACGGCTGCTGTTTCTGCCATTTCCAGAAATTTGTCTCCAAACTTCGGGTCATCGCTCCGGAATTTCTGCGAAAAGGAATTGGCTACATAATTGTCTTCCTGATCACATTTATCCAGATAGATACGTGCTTCCACAACTGCCATGTTCTCTGTGAAAGTGATAATCCGGCTGATGATCTTTCCTGCCGGATTGACCAGACGAAACCATAGCTTCCGGTATTTCACATCCAGATAAAGCTGCTCCTCCTGCCCTTCTTCTCCAATCTTTCTTGCCAGTTCCATCGGATGGAAGCCATCCACACGGTTCAAAGCGGCAACTGCCTCTGATTTCTTATACAATAATTCTTTCATTCTCTGCTCCTTTCATTTAGAAAAGCAGACGTTCCCCTATATAAGAGTAATAGTCCGCTTATTTCAAAAATTGAAAAATATTTTTAAACAACAAGTTTTAACTGCTCCATTTCCGGTTTCTGTTCACTCTGATACTAATCGTAATACTGTACGATCCGCTCACTCAGAATGGTGTTCCTTGTCCCGCTGTCATCCGTATGGATTGCCTGACAGACTGCAGCCCATTCCCCTACCAGATAAACCTTGCTTTTCGCTCTGGTCACTCCGGTATAGAGAATATTGCGCTTCAGCATCATATAAAAGGCTTTTACCCAAGGGATGATGACAACCGGACATTCGGAACCCTGTGCCTTATGGATGGTTGTTGCGTTAGCATGTTCGATCATTTCCATCTGGTCAGCTTCATATTGCACCTGCCGCCCATCCGGGAATCCGATCACTGCCCTGGCATTTCCATCCTCATCCGTGATACAGTCCAGTATCCTGCCCAGATCGCCGTTACTCGCCATCTCGGTATTTTTATTCTGTAAAATCTTATCGCCAACCCGGAACACCTGACTGCCGATATGCAGTTCCTTCTTCCCTGCGATTGGCGGATTTACAAAATCCTCCAGAGATTTGTTCAATTCATCCACTCCGGCAGCACTGCGTTTCCGATACGGAGTCAGGATCTGTACCTGATCCATGCCGATTTTTTGCAATCTCGTCCAGATAAATCCTCCGGACAATCTCTGCCGCTTCATCTGCTCCTTTACAGGCAATGAACTGAAAATCCTCCCCAAAGCTCAGATTAGTCTTATTCTCCTGCATCAGTTTTGCATTATAAGGTATGCTGCTCAAAGCGCCCTGCCGGTAAACCAGATCCAGTACCGTGACCGGAATCAGCCCGCAGGCAATCAGTTGCCGGAACACATCCCCGGCTCCTACGGATGGGAGCTGGTTCTTATCCCCGACTAAAAGGACTCTGGCATGTCTGCTAACCCGCCGGAAAAATTCATAGGCAAGATGCATGTCCACCATGGACACCTCATCTACATTTAGAAATCCGGCAGACAGGTACTCAAAATCCGGTTCAAAATCCGTATCATCTCCCAAAAGCCCCAGGGCCAGATGCATCGTGGATGCATTTTCACAGCCGGTACTCTCCACCATACGTCTTGCCGCACGTCCGGTCGGAGCCATAAGCTGTACCTCTGACCTGCATAACGCCTGATGGATATAGAGAATCACCTTGAGAACCGTTGTCTTTCCGGTTCCGGGACCTCCGGTAATAATACTGATGGGATGTGCAAACACCATCCGCACTGCCTGTTTCTGTGTTTCTGACAGCGTGATCCCCAGTGTCTTCTGTGCCTTTTCCAGCTCCGGTTCAATGGACAGCAAAACCGGCTTCTCCAAAAGCCGTCTGGCTATCATGGAAGCGGTCTGTGTTTCTTCTTCATACTGCCGGATAGAATAGATCCGTTCTTCCTCCACAACAATGCTTTTTTGCAGCACCAGCCGGTAAAGCACCTGACTGACATCCTGCTCCGATACTGCCATGACCTGCAGATCCCGGTTCAGCATTTCCAGTGCTTCCCTGATAACCTCCTGACGCTGCTTAAACAGATGTCCTTCTTTCATTGCCTGATTCATGATATGTCCGATGCACCCGGATATCCGCATGGGATCATTGAGTGCACAGCAGCACTGTCTTCCGATCGCATCCACAGTCAGAAACCCGAAGCCTTTGACTGCACTCAGCATGTAAGGGCGGTGCCGGATAATATCCACCGATTCATTTCCGAATTTCTTCAGAATCATATTCACTTTTTTGGGTGTTACCTTAAAAGGCGCCAGAAACGTCATCAGTTCCCGGAACACCTGGTTTTTTCCATAGGACTCCACAATAGCAGCCAGCTTCTTCTCGGAAATTCCACGGATCTTCAAGAGTTCCTGCGGGTTGTTTTCCATGATTTCCAGTGTCTGAAGCCCAAACTTCCGGAAAATAGTATCTGCCATCTTGGGACCGATACCTTTGATTGCACCGGAAGAAAGGTATCCTAAGATACCCTCCTTTGTCCGTGGTACAACCTCCATGAAATTTTCCACCTGATACTGAGTTCCATGCTCTCCGCTCTCCCATCTGCCTTCCATCTCAAGCTCAATCTCGTCTGTAAGCGGAAGACCGAATCCAATCGCTGAGAAGCCGATGATATTCCGGGATGCCAGATATTTGTCTCTGGCTGACAGGGGGACAGACGTATCCTGTGTGGTGAATATGGCAATCGTATACCCATTCTCCTCATTCTGGAAAATCTTATGTTTAAATCTGCACCTCATTGTTTATATCCCTCCAGCTTTTTATCCGCATCCGTTCATTTGGTTTTCTCATTACGCCGCCTCCTTCTTAATTCGGAAAGTACGGCTCTCCGTTGTTTTTGTATATTCCTCATAGATATCCGGATGCTGGTTTTTCAGCTTCTCCATCTGGTCTTTCCCAACCGAAGTACGTCTGGTCGGATTATAGGTAATACGGTAACGGTTCGTACCGTCCTCCAGCACTGCCTTGCAGCCCTGCCCCAGCTGTTCCACAAAAGGAACACTGATTGCCCGCTGTTCTGCTTCGATTTCCTTTTTCCGTTTTTCCAACTGTGACTTTTCCTCCGAAAGGGTAAGATACTTCTCAAGATTTTTTGATTCCAGACCGGAAAGCACAATTTCCGGAATAGATTTGTCTGCAAAACCACCATAATTACGGATATTTGCCAGAACCAGATCGGAATTCCCGTTATGCGGCGGTACTACATTTTTCAATACATGTTCCTGCCAGAAATACGTTTCCTGATCAATGATGTCTTCTTCCTCAATCAGATCACGCTCAATGGTGCGATACACAAACTCATTCTCGTTATTTCCATACAGGCATGCGATAAAGGCTTTCTGCATATTCATCACAGACAGATAATGCCTTACCTGCAGCACATAATGAGCTGGAATACCCTCATCAGCCCACTTATCTTTCGCATTATAATTGCAGGTTTTACATTCCAGAATCGCAAATGTCCCATCCGGCATACGAACCAAAAAAATCCACATCTGCAAGCATGAACGGATATAATGGATGCCGGAACATGACACGTACCGGAAATACTTCCAGTCCGGTCTTTTTGGAAAAGATTTCTGCCACCAGATCTTCCAGCCGGTGTCCGACTTCCTTGGCAACCCAGTTGCTTTCCTCTTCCTCCTGAATGACCGGCTGCACACCTGTTTTGTTGTAAAACAGATCCCGGATAGTGGCAAATGGAGAGATCCCCATGATTGCCGCTACATCACTGCCGCCGATTCCTTTTTTGCGGTATTCCAACCAGTCTTCTCTTGACAGGTTACTGATATCCACAACCTTTTCCGGTGTATACTCTGCTTTGTTATTCATTCCAATTCCTCCTAACATTTGACTGCTCCATAAACGTCATAGTTTTTTCCAGTCTTTTATAAGCGCCTTCGTAATATCCTCCTCCAGCTTCAGGATGCCCTGTCCGGACATTCCTTCACAGGCTGCAAAAAAGGAGGCTTCATTCATGGCATAATAAAGATCATGTGCCGTACAGGCACCTTCCCCGTTCTGGGATACAAATAGCTCCACCACCTCATTCCGGATCTTCTGTTTAATGCCAAGTTCCTTCATCAGCAGCTTCAGGCAGTTCACCGGATTACGGATCTCAATGTCCATAAGCTGAGTAAGATTCTTCATCGCATCCACATAGCGGGCGCATACCTGCTCCAGATTTTTCCGGAAGTCCAGAATCGTTGCCCCTTTATCGTGAGCCAGCTTGATTGGACTTCCCAGACTGATAACGCCGTTTGGTCCGTCTGTCAAAAGCATCGGATACAGATTTGCACCGCTCGCTGCCACGTCAGATGTGGTAAAACGAAGTGCCGGTGACAGGATCTTCTCATCCATTCCGTGTGCATCCAGTGCTTTTCGGTAAGTATCCAGAAGTTCCTGACTTCCTCCGAGCTTCCACATGGCAGATACAATGGAATGGTCATAGATACCAGAGCCCTCCATGTAAACACTGCCTTTGAAATTCAGATTCAGATATTCGCAGGTTGTCTCAAACATGGCTTTCATATCAAGGATGCAATAATCATGTTTATCCCCGCCATGTACTGCGGAAACCTTTCCGTCCGCAATCTTAATCAGGGCATCCCCTTTTGCAACCCGCAGGCAGTAATTGACTACCTTCGCATATGTTGCCTTATCCAGCTTGCGAAGCCCGTCTCCATTGACACCTGCGCGGCTTAAAATGGTGCGGATGGCACAGTCACGTACCGGATAGGATTCTCCTCTCATTTTCAGTACAAGCTGCGTATTCTTCTCTGTATCCTCCAAAATTTCTTCCATGGATGCATCTGCCGCATCCAGATTTTGAGCCTCCTTTTCCAGTGGTGCCAGCCGTAACGTATTCGTTGGCTTTCTGATCCATTTGGCATTTCTTCCTCTCTCTGCCAGAAACTCCAGCAGATCTTTTACTTCTGCAAAGGATCTCTCAAATCCATCTGCATACACTCTTGCTTCATTCATGTTCTTATTCCACCTTTCTTAAAATAATATTTATCCATCAACAGCCGAAGCTGGTTGTGGCATGCAACTATGCCGAAACCTAAATGTAAGCACAAAAAAGAATGAAAAGAGAGTCTTTTCTCTGTTCATTCTTAAAAGTCTGGTTTCTTCCTGAAAAAAACAAAAGTGCCACGCAGCCAAAAAAGGCATACCGTGACACTCACTACAAACATAAACTACTTATGCCAGGAATCAGCTCCTGCTGTTTCCTGTAAGTTTGGAGATTCTTATGAATCCCGAAACTCCCCAAAAAGGGTGTGCATAAAATAAACTATATCAGTATACTAGCACAAGATATTCCTCATGTCAATTCAGGCTTATACTATATATGGTGTTTATATTTGTTCAAAATACTACATCTATTTTTCTACTACGAATTCAATCTTCTCTTTCAGATACTCCCGGCAGCCAAACCGAACCGTTCCACACTGCTTTGACTCCTCTTTCGCCTTTTCATTACAGCAGTCCAAGTAGGGACAATCGTTACATTGATTCCGCAGTGCTTCCTTCGCCCATTCAATTTCCTGCTCATTTCCTATAATCCGCACAGACATCCACTTCCTTTGCTATCATCATACCCCAAAATCCATTTTCTATCATCCATAATTTCTTTTTTTGTATCATTTTAGTAAATTACGGTTATATTACGGAATAATCACTATATTTCAAATATATCTCTATTTTATTCCGTAATTTGCTGTAAGTAAATAGTTTAAAATGTGGAAGAGAGGTGTAAATGTATGGATAAAAACTTTATTGGAGAACGCATCAGCGAACTGCGTTTAAAGAAAAATGTATCTGAATATCAGATGAGTCTGGATCTTGGCAAAAAATTAAAAGCTACATCCAGTCCCTCACTTCCGGGACGTTCTCTGCCTACCATGCAGAGCTTTCTGGATATCTGTGACTATCTGGAAGTCACTCCTCAACAGTTCTTCGATTCAGAGCTAAAGCCGGGGCCGCCGAAACCGGGGGCCGCGCGGCGGGGGGAAGGGGGGCCGGCGGGCGGCGCGGGCGCCGGGACGCACGGCCCATGCTGTACCAGAACATATTGTTGCCGAAGCTGCTGCCGCCGCCACCGCCGCGCGGGGGCGCGGGCCGCGGGGGCGCATCAGGTAGGTGATGAGCCAGATGACCAGCAGCACCGCCACAACCAGCAGAACAAAGCCCATAACATTGGGCCCTCCTCTATCGGGGGCGCTGGTATCGGTATAGCTGCTGTTCAGCGTTACGCCATAGATGCTGCACAGCCGGTTGGCCAGCGCCTGCACGGTCTTTTGGGTGCCGGTGTCGTAATCACCGTTGACCCAATAGGGTTCCATGTACTCGTCCAGCAGCGACCCCAGCGTGCTGAACGACAGCTGGCTTTCCAGCCCGTCGCCGCGCATGATGTAGTAGTCGCCGCCGTCGGCCTCGTTTGGGGGCCAGCAGCAGCAGCACGCCGTTGTCCAGGTCGTCTGAGCCCAGCCCCCAGGCGTTAAAAACGTCGTAGGCAAAGCCCTCCATCGTCGTGCTGCCCAGCAGTTCATCCAGCGTGTAGACGCCGATCTGCGCACCGCAGGCATCGGACAGCTTGATTGAAACGTCATTGACATACTGTTCTGTCTCGTCGGACAGGATGTCCGCATGGTCGGCCACGGCGTTTGTCGTGCTGACCTGCACCTTGGGCGCGGCCAGCGCGGGAAGCGCCGCCAGCGTCAGTGCGGCCAGCACTGCACCGGCAGCCGCCGCGCGTCTGGCAAATGTTTTCAGTTTCATAAATTTCCCCTTGTTATCGTGGTTTATTTGGTAGCAAAAGCGTTCCGGTGCCTGCGCACCCCACAAACCGGAGATTAGATTGGCCGGGAACTGCGAGACAGTTTTCTCGTAGTCCTCCACCGAGAGATTGTATTCATTGGCGGCGCGTTCTATCGTCGCCTGCGCCGAACAAACGCATTGTACTGGTCATCAGCGCCCGCTGGGTGCTGTCATCGACCTTGTTGTTCAGCGACGCATACAGCGTATCCACCGCATTGTACAGCCGACGGTTGGCCGCGTACTGCACCGCAGGGGAATCGTCCGTATCATTCCACGCGGCCAGCGCGTCCTCGGCTTCCTGTAAAGCAGCCGCCGGGGTGCTGTCCACATAGCCCGCCTGTTTGATGAGGTTCGCCGCCGCGTCAGCCTGCGTCTCAAAATCTCCCTGAATGCTGTGGCCGTACTCGTCCTGCGCGGAGGTGTAAATTTCCGCCGTTTCCCTGTACACGCCCTTCAACTTTGCCCCGCCGATGCCCAGCACCGACACCAGCGCCAGCGCAGCGAGTACAATCGACGCTGTGCCGCGCTTTTTAGCAGGTACAGGCAGCTTTGTCTCGACCTCGCCGAGGATTTCCAGCTGCGGGCCATGAATGGTAAAGTTTTCCTGTTGTTCAAGCTGCATAGCAAATACCTATATTGTGCTGTAGGGGCGGATGCAGGCATCGCCCCCTACAACGGAAATCAGTTGTTGATCTCCAGCATCTTCTGGCGGAGCTCGCCCTCGATGCGGCCCAGTTCCTGCTCGGCGTTGGCGCGCTTGGCCTTGCCGTCGGCGCGGATCTTATTCAGCTCATCCAGCGTCTCGATCAACTGCTTGTTCGTCTGCTGCAGCGTCTCGATGTCCACAATGCCGCGTTCGGACTCCTTTGCAATTTCAATCGTGCCCTGCTTGAGCGTAGCAGCGTTCTTTTTCAGCAGCTCGTTCGTGGCGTCGGTCACGGCGCGTTCGGCCTGCATAGCCTGCTGGCTGTGGGCGATGCCCAGCGCCAGCACCATCTGGTTCTTCCACAGCGGGATCGTGTTCACGATGGTCGTCTGGATCTTCTCAGCCATCATCGTGTCGTTGGACTGGATCAGGCGGATCTGCGGGCCCATCTGGATGGACACATTGCGGGTCAGCTCCAGATCGTAGAGCTTCTTCTCAAAGCGGTCACACAGATCGGCCAGGTCGCGGGCGGCCTGGGCATCCTCGGGCAGCTGGGTGCGCTGGGCCTTCTCCTGCGCGGCCTTCAGGTCGTTGGCGCGGACCTCGGCCAGCTTCTTCTTGCCGGCCAGGATGTACATCGTCAGCTCCTTGAAGTAGACAAGGTTCAGCTCATACATCTTATCCAGCATCGTGATGTCCTTCATCAGGGTGACCTGGTGGTCCTCCAGCTGGGCCTTGATGCGCTCGACGTTCTTGTCGGCGCTGTCGTAGCGGGTCTTGAGCTGCTCAATGCTGTTGGCCGTCTTTTTGAAGAAGCCGAAGATGCCCTTTGGCTGCTCGGTGGTGGCGTCAAAGCCCTGCAATTCAGAAATCAGGTTCGTGATGAGCTCGCCGGTCTCGCCCATGTCCTTGGTCTTGACGCGGGAGAGCGCGGTCTCGGAGAAGTCGCTCAGCTTCTTCTGGCTGGCAGCGCCGTACTGCAAGACCATCTGGGAGTTCGTGATGTCGATTTTCTCGGCAAAGTCGTTGACCATCTTCCGCTCCTCGGGGGAGAGGGGCGTATCCTCGACCTGCACGGGGGTTCGCTTTTTTGGCTTTCCGCGATGACTTTCTCATCGGCGTCGGGTCCAGGTCAGCGTCGGGGCCGCGGGGGTCGGCATCCAGCGTCAGAGAGGGGGCGGCGGGTACGTTCAGATCCAGTTCGTTGCTCAGGTCAGCCATAGTGATCTTCCTTTCTTGTATCCTCTATTTACTTGGCAAGGTTCTGGCTTTTCAGGATACTGTCCAGCACCTCAATATCGGTAGAAATATCCATTGCCTCGGCGCTGTAGAGCGCATCCAGCTGGTTTTCAAAGGCTGTCGCCGTCGTCTCGGCGTTGCGGCGCAGCTCGGCCTCGATCTGGGCGGCGTTCTCGCCCCTGACGCCGTTCTGCTCCAGCGCCGCGTAGGTGCCCATCAGCTTGACGACCTCGGGCAGGTAGTAGCGGGCAAAGCGGTCCACGCTGCGCGCCTTGTCGGGGGTTTTCTCCACAACGGCGGCAATGCTGCGGCCTGCCTTCTCCATGCGGTCCATGGCCCGGGAAAGCTGCGGGTCGGGGATTGCCTCGTTCAGTTTATGCAGTACATCGAGGTTTGCGGCAATGCCGTTCAGCATGGCGTCCACGTCCTCACTGCCTGTGGCATAGGGCACGTAGGTGCGCACAACGCGGGTAGGGCAGAGCTTTGTGCCCGCAAAGTAGGCGCCCGCGCTGACCGCGGCGGTCAGCACCAGCCCGCCCAGCGTGTAGATGGGCACCAGCAGGGCCATAATAGGCCACACCAGCGCCGCCATATAGACCGGCAGCACCGGGCGTTTGGCTTTTTTCCTGCCATTTGCTCATGCAGGCACCTCCCGTATCATCATTCCGTAGGGGCGGATTCCATATCCGCCCGCTCCGTGCCGGGCTGCCTGCGGGCGGATATGGAATCCGCCCCTACGGGAGTCTGGCACAAATTCATTATAGAACAAAATCCGTTCACTTGCAACCATCCGCGCGCAAAAAACGGTGTTAAAGCAGCGCCCCATGCCGCCTGCAGTCGCGCGGGGGAACCAGCGGCGTTGGCGGGGCTGGTGCTGGGCAGCACGGCAGCGGGCAGGTGGGTCAGGGGTTCTGCATATTTTCGCGTAGATACGCCCCGACGCCGCGCCGTTGCAGAACACGGCCCGCACGCCCAGCTTTTGTATCAGCGCGGCCACATCGTTCGGCACGGCGTTGCGGATCGACGCATCCGACGCGCCTTTGATGTCGCACGCGCCGATCGTGTCCCACACGGCCAGCCCGTGCTTTAAAATTATAGCCTTTTTTCGCCTCGATGTCGGCCCAATCGGGTACCGGCTCACCGGTCACGGCGGCGATCATCGGCCAGAAGCGGTTCTGCTTGTGGCCGTAGAAAAAAGCCCTGCTCCCGGCTCTTGGGGCTGGGAAAGCTGCCTAAGATCAGCGCGTTGGCCCGCGCACCGTGCAGCGGCGGCAGACCGGGGCCGACATGGGTGTACTCGGCCATTTTAAAAACGCCTCCGGCCAGAGCGCACGGCAGAGCTCGGCAATGCCGTGGGGCTCGGCGTCGGGGCCGATGCGGTCCGCGGCAGCCTTGGCGGCAGCGCTGCCGCTGCCCATGGCAATGCCGAGGCCCGCCGCCTTCAGCATCGCAACGTCGTTATCGCCGTCACCCACGGCCACGCAGTCCGCCGGGTCGATGCCAGCCAGCTTCGCCAGTTCCCGCAGACCTGCGCCCTTGTCAATGCCCTGCTGCAAAATATCACAGCCGTCGCTGCCGGGGTAGGAGAACAGGAAATTCAGCCCCAGATAGCCGTATTTTTTGCCGTGAAATCTGTCGGCCATCTCCTGCGAGAGAAAGCCGAACGCACCGAAGGGCATCTCCTCCAGATGCTTGTCCTGATCCTCGCCGTCCACGATGTTCAGCGCCAGAATTTTTCTCCCGCTCGCGGCGGGCGAACTCCTCATAGCCGAGGTAGGCGTAGTTCGCGTCGTGGTAGGTAAAGCGCAGCGGCAGGTCGTAATCCTCCAAAAAGTCCACCAGCGCGTACATTTCCTCCGGTGGTCAGGCGGTGCAGGGCCAGATCTGCGGCCCTTGTAGTCCACCAGCTGCGCACCGCCCGCGCAGACCCAGTAGTCGGGCCGGATGCTGCGCAGCAGGCCCTTGCCCACGCCGATGCGCCCGCGGCCCGTGGCAATCGCGATCTTGACGCCGGCCTTCTGCACGGCGCAGACGGCCTCGGCGTTTTCCTTCGGCACATGCTCACAGCTGCCGGGCCGCAGCGTGCCGTCTATATCGAGTAACAGGAGCTTGTATTTCATAAAAGTTGACCTTTCTTAATTTGTAGGGGCGAACATGGTTCGCACGCGGTCGTGTGCGGCAGCGGAAAGTGTCCGGGCGGATAGGGAATCCGCCCCTGCGCTGTAGGGGTCGATGCTCGTCATCGACCCGGGAACTATGCGGCTGCCACTGCGTTCCGCAGGCGAGCAATGCTCGCCCCTACATGCGCTGTATTCTTTCTGTATTATACCAAAGTCTAACCCCGTCCTGCAAGGCATATTCTGCCTTGGGGGTGATGTTTGTGCAGCTGGATTTTTCTTGCCGCCGCAAGCGGCGTTGGCGCTGGGCCGTGCCGCTGGTTCTGGCCGCGCTTTTGCTGGCCCTGCCGCAGCTGGCGGCGCTCCGGCCCGCCGCGCTGGCTCGGGTAGACCGCGTTGTCGGCAGGCATTACATGACCCGGCTGGACGCCCTGCAGCAGGAAAATTTTCACGCTGCATCAACAGCTGGCGCAGTCTGCCGACGCGCTGGCCGAGAACACCGCCCTGCGGCAGCTTGTCGGCTGCGGGCGGGGCATCACCGGCGTCACCCCGGCGCGGGTCGTGGCCCGGGGCGTCGGCGGTTTCACGCTGGCCTGCCCGGACGCCGCGCCGGGGAATGCCGTCCTCGACGCGGGCGGGCGGTACGCGGGGGTCGTTACCCGCACGGACGGCGACACCTGCACTGTGGAAATTTTTCCGCCGCTGCCGGGCTTTGCAGCAGCTATGCCGGGTTGGTCACGCCGGGGCAGTGGGTTCTGACCGGCCTGCCCGCCGACTGCACGCTGACGGCAGGGGACATCGTGACCACCGCGGGCGGGGACTGGCTGGGCACACTGGCCACCGCGCCCGCCCCCGACGCCGACGGCCTGACCGCGCAGGTCCCGCTGACCGACACCGCCGATTTGTGGGGCACGGTCTATTTCGTGAAAAAGTAATTGCTTTTTCGTCGAATTTTGGGTACAATAAATAGGCAGCGCAGTTTGTAGGGGTCGATGCCCGCCATCGGCCCGCGCAGTGAATGGCTGCCGCGCCCCTACATGTCCCATTTCCTGACAAACAAATCCACTTTTTTACCGAGGTGATCCCATGGCCAACCGCAAAAACTCCCACCGCCGCCGCGTCCGCGTGGCGGTGCTGATGGTGCTGTGCGGCACGGTGTTTGCGGCGTTCTTCGCGCGGCTGGCCTGGATGCAGTTCGTCCGCGCCGACTACTACGCCGACAAGGCCGCCGAGGCCAGCTCCGCCAGCTACACCGTGACCCAGCACGCCGCGCGCGGGGCCATCGTGGACAGCGCCGGTGTCGTTCTGGCCCGCGACACCACCGTGTATGACGTCTACCTGCGCATCCCGGCGCCGCCGGGCACCGACCTGCGCGAGACCGTAAAAAGCCATAGAGAGCCTGACAGGCAGCAAGGATGTGGAAACACAGCTTGCGCCTTTTTTTGCTGCCGCGTCGGCGGGGGAGCTGCCCGTGATGCAGGGCGTCGGCAGTGACGTTCTGACGTCGTTTTACAAGGCAGATCTTGTGCAGAGCGGCGCAGTGCGGGCTGCCGCCCGTGGCGTGCGCACCTGGCCGAACGGCACGCTGCTGCCCCATGCGCTGGGCTTCACCGGGCCGATCACGGCAGAGCAGTGGCCCACTGCCCGGCGGCGCGGCCTTGCGATGGATGCTGTCATCGGGCAGAGCGGGTTGGAGTCCGCCTATGACGACCTGCTCCGCGGGCAGGACGGACGGGTGCTCGTGAACACCGGCTTTGACGGCGCTGTGCGCCGCACCGTGCCCCTGCGGGAGGCTGCACCCGGGGCCACGCTGGTGCTGACCGTGGACAGTGCTCTGCAAAAAGAACTGCAAAACGCGCTTTTATCCCAAATCGAGGTTCTGCGCACCACCAAGGCTGCCGGGGCCGGGCGGGAGTGCCGTGCCGGGGCGGCGGTGGTCGTGGATGTGCAGACCGGCGGCATCCTGGCCGCCGCCAGCGTGCCGGGCTTCGATCTGAACCGCTACCGCGCAGACTACGCGGCGCTCTCCGCCGATGCTGCCGCGCCGCTGCTGGACCGCGTCTGCCAGGGGCTGTACGCGCCGGGGTCGGCCTTCAAGCCCGCCGTGGCCGCGGCGGCGCTGACCGCGGGCATCGACCCCGCCGCCACGGTCAACTGCACCGGGCGGTACGGGTTTTACAGCGGCTACCAGCCGGGCTGCCTGCAATACGGCCACGGCGGGCCGGTAGACCTGCGCACGGCGCTGGAGTACAGCTGCAACATCTTCTTTTACGATGTCGGGCGGCGGATGGGCGTGGATGTGTTTTCCGCGATGGCACGCCAGTTAGGACTGGCCACGCCCACCGGCGTTGAAATCACCGAGGCACAGGGCCGCCTGACGTGGAGCAGCGACGAAAACTACCAGGCCGGGCTGACTCTGATGGCCGCCATCGGGCAGGGCAACACCGTCGTGACGCCGCTGCAGCTGGCGGCCTACGCGGCTGCGCTGGCCAACTGCGGGCAGCGGCCCGCCCTGCATTTTGCGGACCGCGCCGTGAACGCCGCCACCGGCGAGACCGTCTGGCAGTACGCCCCGACATTCACCACGGTTCCGGGCGGCGAGGGCGTGTTCGGCCCCATCCGCGACGGCATGAAGCGGATGGCCCGGACGACCCGCGTCCTGCGCGAGGCCCCCGTGGCCTGCGCAGCCAAGACCGGCAGTCCCCAGCTGGCGGACACCCTGCCCGGCGGCGGGCACTATGTCAACTCGGTGCTGATCGGCTATGCGCCCGCGGACGACCCGCAAATTGCCATGGCCGTCGTGCTGGAATACGGCGGTGGCGGGTCCAATGCCGCGCCCATCCTGCGCGCTGTGCTGGATGCCGTCTTTGGCGGATGATTGCGGAGCGCCGCTCAACCCCCATCGGGTGCGCTTGGGCATTCTGCCGATTTAGTGCATCAAAATGTTTCCCTTATCGTGATTTTCTTCAAAAAGAACATGTCATATTTTGACAAAAAGCCAGTTGCAGTCCAGCCGGAAGTGTGATAGAATATATGCGGGTTAGTGTTAATGCAACTGTGGAGAGGAGCCGACATGAACGCACAGTGTATCATGGTCTGCTCCGGCAAGGGCGGTACCGGAAAAAGTACCGTCTCGGTACTGCTGGGGGCCTGCCTGGCACGCCTGGGCCGCAAGACCCTGCTGGTGGAGCTGGACTCCGGTCTGCGCAGCGTGGACATTATCGCAGGCGTCTATGGCCGCACCGTTTACGACATTGAGGATGTTTTGTGCGGCAGATGCGAGGGGGCCAAGGCCGTTGTGCCCAGCCCGCTGTACCCCGGGCTGTCCGTCATCAGCGCCCCGTATGAGGGCGGCGCGGTGGAGGCGGCCCCGCTGGGACGTCTGCTGACCGCTATGCGGCCCTATTTTGATTTTATCCTGCTGGACACCGCTGCCGGCATGGGCGCGCCGTTCACAGCGGCCTCCACCGTGGCGGACAAGGCCCTGCTGGTGCTGACGCCCGACCCGTGGCCCTGCGCGACGGCAAGATCGTGGCGGACCGGCTGCTGGCGGGTGGCCGCCCGCAGAGCGCCGTGCGCCTGGTGATGAACCGCGTCCGGCGCGAGAGCTTCGGCAAAAAACGCTGCCGTGGCTGATTTGGACGAGTGCATCGACACCGTCGGCGTGCAGCTTTTGGCGGTCATCCCCGAAAGCCGCGTTCTGCAGCTGGCCGGGGCCAACGGCACGGTACCGCCCGCTGCGGATCCCGCCGTTGTGGCCGGACAGGCCATGGCAAAGCGTTTGTGCGGGCAGCGCGTCCCGCTTACCTTTTAATATATTGTACTCTGCTGCGAAGGATGGTGGCATTTACCTATGACGATTGCATTGATAGCCCATGACTCCAAAAATGGAGTTGATGGTGCAGTTTTGTATGGCGTATCGCCATATTTTGGAGCAGCACCGTCTGCTGGCAACCGGCACGACCGGCCGCCTGGTGGAGGAAAACGCCGGGCTGAAGGTCACAAAGTTCCTGCCCGGCGGCCACGGCGGTGCCGAGCAGATCGTGGCGCGCATCGCCTGTGAGGAAGTGGACATGCTGCTTTTCTTCCGCGACCCCATCAGCGCCAAGCCCAGCGAGCCGAACGAGATGAACCTGCTGCGCATCTGTGACGTGCACAACGTTCCCGTTGCCACAAACATTGCCACCGCCGAGGTCCTCATCCACGGCCTGGAGCACGGCGACCTCGATTGGCGCACGATCATCAATCCGCAGCGGTGAGAATTGTACAGTTTGTATCCAAGGGCAAATCAAAAAAGGACAAAAGGACAACACAGAAATCAAAAAGCGCAGGCCCCTCCGCCTAACGGCTCCGGGGCCTGCTTCTTGTTTTTTACGCAGTCTTTTCCAAGCCGCCCCGTGCCCGGCTACCGCAGAAAAATCTAAGCAATATCGCAGAATTTTTTTGTCGTGCCGGACGAGATGAATTGGGATTTTTGAGAAATGGACCAGAAAGCGAGCGGAACGGAGTGGAGCGAGCGCCCCTCGACCATTCTTGATTTTTTCTTTGCCTTTCTTGATAATTTCGAGTGCCCTTGGATAGTTTGTATAAATTTACAGCAAATATATAACCCCCGATTTCAGGCAATCGGGGGTTATTTTATTGCGGCCAGTCTGCGCTCCGGCTCGTAGTCTCGTCAGGGTGCATCCAGAGGACGGCATAGTGGTTTTGCGCGGCCAGGGCCTGGCCGGTCTCCTCGGGCAGACAGAACAACCCGGTGGAAAGCGCGTCGGCCAGACCTCCGGTGTCGGCGCGGGCCAGCACGGCCACGCTGCTGACGTAGCGGGCAGGGTAGCCCGTCGTCAGATCGATCAGGTGGGCGTACCGCACGCCGTCGTACGCAAAGTAGCGCTGGTAGTCGCCGCTGATGACCAGGCTGTCGCCGTCGGCCAGCTCGACGGCCTGTATGTACGTGGGGTCATCGCCCCAGGGATTCTCGACACCCGCGGTCCAGGGCTTGCCGCCGGGCTTTGTGCCGATGGCGCGCACATTGCCGCCGATGTTCAGCAGGGCGCTGGTCAGCCCGCGGGCCTGTGCGGCCCGGGCGGTCTGCTCCACGGCGTAGCCCTTGCCCACCGCACCGACGTCGAGCGCCATCTCCGGGTCAGCAAAATAGACGGTTTGTGCTGCATCGTCCAGAACCAGATCCTCTACGTCGATATGCACCAGCGCCGCCGCGATGGCGTCCGCGTCGGGCGGGGCAGGGGAGTCGCTTTCCCGCGCATCGTGCCACAGGCGCAGCACTGCACCTGCGGCGATGTTCGTCGCGCCGTTGGCGGCAGGGTAAGCGGTGTCTTTGCACCAGCGCAAAAATTGCGTACAGCTCGTCGCTGACCTGCACCGGCGCAGCGGCGGCCCGGGCGTTGACATCATACAGGTTGATGACGCCATCATAGTGGTGGTAGATGTCAAACAATTCGTTATAGCGCTGTAAATCGCTGTACATAGCCTGTGTCTGGGCGTTCCAGCTGTCCTGGCTGTCGGCATAGCCCTGCACGATGGCGACAGTGTCGAACAGGTCGAACCAGGTGGCACTGTACAAATTTTGCTGCTTTTGGCAGGCGGTCAGCGGCAGACAAAGCAGTACCAGCAGCAGCGCGGTCAGGCGGCGCTTCATGCGTTGCCGCCCTGCACGGTCTCGTGCTCGGTGTTTAATTCCAGCAGCAGGTTTGCCAGCGTCCAGCCCTTGCTGGTGGGCGTGACCATGCTGCGCACCGGAATGGACGCGCCGCCCATTTTGATAAGGTCAAGGAACGCGCCCAACTCGCCGTTGTCATGGCGCAGTCCGCTGACGATGATGGCCGGGCGGTCCGGCACCGCGATAAGCGGCGCAAACACCGGGGCCGGCCTGCCCGCGCAGAGGTCCCCGACGATGCCGCCGAGGTCGCCGTCCGCGACGGGGCGGAGCTTGACGTCATAGCGCCTGGCCGCGCGGGCGATGGCGGCATAGTTGGGGTAGCTTTCGTCAATGCGCCAGAGTAAGGCGCAGCGGGGTTCGCGGATGATTCGGGCTTTCATGATGTTACCTCGTTAAAAGGGAAAGTGGTGAACGGGCGGGCGAACCATGTTCGCCCCTACAGAGACGCTGCCACCGTAGGGGCCGGGCATGCCCGGCCCGCGGCATAAAAATAAGCGGTCGTTTGCGGGAAAGCTGCGGGCCGCACATGTGCGGCCCCTACAACTCTACCCATTCAAAAAAGCATTGTAGGGGAGGGGTCTTGACCCCTCCGCGGGCGGATATGGAATCCGCCCCTACGGAGAGAGCGGCCATGCTGCGGGGTGTCTAAGACGCCCCCCTACAACAAAGGCGCCGCCTTATCCCGGGCAGCGCCTTTTGTATTGCTTACAGGTCGGGGTGGTACTCTTTGCAGGTGCACTTTTTTCCACTTCAGGCCGCTGCCGCAGGGGCAGGGATCGTTACGGCCGATCTTCATCACGCGGACGGGGGCCGGGGCCTTGGCACCGGTATCACCGGGCGCATTATCGCCGGTGGGCTTGGCGATCTGCTCACGCTTCGGCTCGGCGTTCTGCTGGCGGATCTCAATCGTCAGCAGCATGTGGACGGCATCCTCGCGGATCGACGCGATCATCTCATCGAACATCGCGAAGCCCTCGATGCGGTACTCGACCACGGGGTCATGCTGGCCGTAGCCGCGCAGGCCCATGCCCTGCTTGAGCTGGTCCATGTTGTCGATGTGCTCCATCCACTTGCTGTCAACATTGCGCAGCAGGCAGATGCGCTCAAGCTCGCGCATCGTCTTGGCACCGTAGCGCTTTTCCTTGGCGGTCAGGATGTCCATGCCGCGCTTGTACAGCTCGTCGGCAATGCCCTCCTTCGTCAGGTCGCCCAGCTGCTCGGTGGTATAGTTGAAGTCGGTGGGCAGGCACAGCCAGTTCATGAAGTGGCGGCGCAGCCCGGCAAAATCCCAGTCGTCGGCGGTCTCGCCGTTCAGGTAGTTCGTGCAGGCATCGTCGATGGCCTGGCGCATCATCTCGTGCAGCTTGCCGGAGATGTCCTCGCCGTCCAGCACCATCTGGCGCTGCTTGTAGATGATCTCGCGCTGCTGGTTCATGACGTCGTCATACTGCAGCACCTGCTTACGAATTGCAAAGTTCGACGCTTCGAGCTTCTTCTGGGCGCTCTCGATGGTGTTGGTGATGAGCTTGTTCTCGATGGGCACATCCTCGTCGAGGCCCAGGGAATCCATGAGGCTCTGGACGCGGTCACCGCCGAAAATGCGCATCAGATCGTCCTCCAGGCTCAGGAAGAAGCGGGATGCACCCGGGTCTCCCTGACGGCCTGCACGGCCGCGCAGCTGGTTGTCGATACGGCGGCTCTCGTGGCGCTCGGTGCCGATGATGAACAGGCCGCCCGCATTGCGGACAACCTCCGCCTCGCGCTTGACCTCGGGGGCAAATTCCTCGCACAGTTCCTCAAAACGCTTGCGGGCATGGAGAATTTCGGCGTCCTCGGTCTCGGCGTGGCCGTCGCACTCGGTCATCAGCATCTCGAGTTTGGCATCAATACCGGCCTCCGGCGGGGTAGGCAGCTCGGTGCCGCTGGCCTTGGCGCGGGCCTTCTCATGCTCGTAGGCATCCTTCAGCTCTGCCAGGTTGGCGGTCAGCTCCTTGGACAGCTCCTTTTTAAGGGCCGCCTTGGCCATGTAGGTCACGTTG
>ENA-OQES01000283-OQES01000283.1-human-gut-metagenome-genome-assembly--contig:-NODE-283-length-22173-cov-2.962624_pt1 | contig 22173 bp, 30 predicted proteins | sample MGYA00242798_ERZ504641 | MGnify/ENA primary metagenome ERZ504641 (study PRJEB26092, sample SAMD00036327) | human gut metagenome | host: Homo sapiens | study: EMG produced TPA metagenomics assembly of...
AGGACAGAGAAAACAGAGGGGAAATTTAGTAATTGCAAATAAAATCCCGGCATCTTTTGTGATATGCAATCCTTTTTCTGTTTTTTTCTTACAAAGGAACGAAATTCTTTGTAGTGGTCAAGCAGGTACCGGTTCTGATTGCCGTGGCAGGAGAGGATATAGGAGATCAGAGGCTCCGGGTCGGACACCAGAAGACCGTCCTCATAAGAGATCCATTCCACACGGGAAAACCAGGGTTCGAGCACCTGTGCGCCGTTTTTCACGACCGAATTTTTTCATATAATTTGTTGGCGGAGAGCACGATCCGCTCATCAAACCGGCTGACCAGCTGACTGATTTCCTTCATATGAGAGTTGCCATAGGTACTGCATAAGAACCGTCCGCCCGGTTTCAGTACCCGCCGGACTTCTTTACACACATTTTCCAGATTATCACAGTAGAACAGCACATGGTTGGCGATCACGAGATCATAGCTTTCAGAAGCTGCCGGAATCTTTTCACAGTCAAAAGCAGCGAAAGAAAACCGGGAATCTCTGGCTCCCAGTGCACGTCTTGCATCGCGCAGCATCCCGTCGGAGATGTCGGAGAGGGTAAGGTGGATGTTTTGAGGAAGCAGAGAGATGTTTTGTTTCCATAAAGCACCGTCCCCACATCCCAGTTCCAGAACGTTCATGCCGGACTGCAGATGGCACTGTGAATAGATCCACGGAAACCATCCTTCTTTATTTATAGAGTATAAACTGTGCAGCTTGATTCGGGCTGCAATGTTAGTTGCGTTCTGATACTGATTCTTCATACTCTTTTCCATACCGGTCAGATGGATCAGATCAAGCATCTGGTTCCAGTCGATGGTGTGCTGGGTCTGGATCGCATCGGAAGTATCCTGAATCGCCTTCTCCACCAGCTGTAATTGTTCAATCCGGTCGCGCACCAGTTTCAGCTGCACATCCAGCGAATCCCGCATAAAATGATAGTCCGTATCATTGATCGTCATATCCCGGATATCATCCAGCGAAAATCCCAGAAACTTCAACAACAGGATCTGCTGCAGCCGCGCCAGATCCTCATCCGTGTAAAACCGCGCACCGGCATCACTTACATAGGAAGGTTTTAAAATATTCTGTTTATCATAATAACGGATCGTCCGAAGCGTCACATGCGCCATACGGGCAAATTCCCCGGAAGAGTAGTAGCCCTCTTTTTCATAGATTATACGCCTTTCTGTGTATGAAAAAATAATTACGAATATAGATAAAAACAGTATAGCAGACGGGGGAGAGAAAGCAAATTGGTCTTTTCGATAAAAACGAAAATCCCGTGTGATAAAAACAAAATAGCAGGAAATAAGGAGAAATATTCGTGACAAAACAACAGACTGATGGTAGAATATTCCAGATAAGGGGGTGTCATGGGGCATGCCTGCTTTTTGATTTACGCGAGCAACGAGCCAAAGTCCGTGCTTGCACAAGACCTTGGCGACTGCCGCGATAACGAGCGCCAGCGAGTGTACGCGGGCAACGAGTCAAAGTCCGTGCATGCACGAGATCTGGGCGACTGTCGCGATAACTTGAGAAACTCGCGGAGCATATTTCTCATAGTTTATTTGAGCTACAAGTCAAAATCTGACCTCGTATGAAACCTTGATGATCGCCATGATAACGAGTAAAATTTTCGGAGTGTATTTTATCTCGTTTTGGAGAAGGTTTTATGGAGATAGGGCATCAGGAAGCATTGTGGTCGGGATGCATGGCACATTCTTATAAAAGTATATTTAAAGACAGAATAAACAGGACAGAAGGGGGATTTATGCTGGGAAACGTAAGGAAAAAAATTTTATTGGAGACAAGCAGTTTTTATAAGATGGTACTTGCCATCGCCATACCGATCATGATCCAGAACGGAATCACAAATTTTGTAAGCCTGCTGGACAACATCATGGTTGGTCAGATCGGAACGGAGCAGATGTCAGGGGTTGCGATTGTCAATCAGCTGATCTTTGTATACAATCTGTGTATCTTCGGCGGGGTGTCCGGTGCGGGGATCTTTACCGCACAGTATTTTGGACAGAAAGATGATGAAGGTATCCGTCATACCTTCCGGTTCAAATTATGGGTATCCGCGATTCTGACTGCGCTGGTTATTGTGAATTTTTATCATCAGTGGAGAAAGCCTGATCCAGATCTATCTGAACGGCAGCAGCGATGGCGGCGATCTGGCGGCTGCACTTCGCTATGGAAGACAGTACATGCTGGTGATGTTATGCGGACTGCCGGCCTTTATGATGGTGCAGACATATGCGAGTACGCTTCGCGAGTGCGGAGAGACGCTGGTGCCGATGAAAGCCGGTGTGACAGCGGTTCTGGTGAATCTGGTATTTAACTATCTGCTGATCTACGGAAAGTTCGGTTTTCCAAAACTCGGTGTTGTCGGTGCTGCAATTGCAACGGTGCTGTCGAGATATGTGGAGATGGCGATCGTTTTAATCTGGACCCACAAACACAAAGAAATCAATACCTATATCGTCGGACTCTACAAGACCATGAAGATTCCGGGATATCTGATAAAAGGAAAATTTATTATCAAAGGCTCTCCGCTGCTCTTTAACGAGACACTGTGGGCTGCAGCACAGGCGACGCTGATGCAGTGCTATTCGGTACGTGGGCTGAGCGTAGTAGCGGCATTTAATATTGCGAATACGATTGCAAACTTATTTAATGTAGTATTTATCGCCCTGGGTGATTCGGTAGCCATAGTGGTAGGACAGAGGCTGGGTGCCGGCAAGATGGATGAGGCAAGGGATCTGGACAACAAGATGATCGCCTTTTCTGTGATGTGCTGTACCGGTGTTGCGATTGTGATGTTCCTGATCGCGCCGCTGTTTCCACAGCTGTATAACACTGACAGTACGACAAGACATCTGGCAGAATACCTGATCATGACACAGGCAGTCTTTATGCCGCAGAATGCATTCCTGCATGCGACATATTTTACCCTGCGTTCCGGTGGCAAGACAGTGGTCACGTTCTTTTTCGACAGCGTCTTCGTGTGGATCGTCAGCGTGCCGATCGCCTTTGTGCTGAGCCGGTTTACCGGTTTGTTTGTAGTAGTGATTTTCGCATGCGTCAATATTGCAGACTGGATCAAATGCGTGATCGGCTTTGTACTGGTTAAGAAAGGCGTCTGGTTGCAGAATATTGTGTCGCAGAAAGAATGATAAACAGTGTCGGGCATGGTGAACAATAAAAAGAAAAATAGCAGAAAAATAAGACTTGCAATTTAAAATATGGTAGTGTATAATATTTGACGTATGAATAAACGAGATGGTCCTCTGTTACAAAAGGTATTAAGAACATCCAGGAACAAAAGGAGAAAAAAGATGAACGAAATTATTAAAAACATCGAAGCTGCTCAGCTGAAAGCAGAAGCACCGGCATTCAACGTTGGTGACACCGTAAAAGTTTATGGTAAAATCAAAGAAGGAAACCGCGAAAGAATTCAGATCTTCGAAGGTATCGTAATTAAAAAAACAGGGCGGAAGCTGCCGTGAAAACTTTCACAGTAAGAAAAGAACTCTAACGGTATCGGCGTAGAAAAAAAGCATGGCCGCTGCATTCTCCGAACGTAGAGAGAGTAGAAGTAGTAAGACGTGGTAAAGTAGACGTGCAAATCTGAACTATTTAAGAGACCGTGTTGGTAAAGCAGCTAAGGTAAAAGAACTGGTAAAAGTAATTCACAGGTAGAGGAGCAGGGGACAAATACATCATGTACTTGCCCCTGTTTCCGTTTACGCGGGCAATGAGTCAAAGTCCGTGCATGCACGAGGTCTTGACGACTGCCACGATAATGAGTAAATTTTGCGAAGAGTATGTTATCTCGTTATCGCGTTACTGTGGGAAAACTCTGAGGCAAATGAATATGGGGATTTTTTAAAGCAAGGTATGTAAGAGACTATGTGGCAGCTGCCAAGTTAAAAGCAGCTGTTATCTGGGCGGCAGAGATCGCAGCGGTGCTTATCCTCGGCATTGTACTGGCGGTTGGTTATGGAAAAATCACCGTTATGCAGGAAGGTTCTATGGATCCTACGTTAAATGCAGGAGATGTACTTCTGGTCGATCGCATGGCATACAGATTCAGTACGCCGAAGAGGGGAGATATCATCGTATATAAAACAGGCGATGATAAAAAAGCAAGTACACATATCAAACGGATCATCGGACTTCCGGGAGAGACGATACAGATCAAGGACGGACAGATCCTGATAGACGGGGAGACCTATCAGGAAAACGGCGAATTTCCAGGGATTGAAAATGCAGGAGTTGCTGAGACGAAGGTGGCACTGGACAGCGGAGAGTATTTTGTGCTGGGTGATAACCGGAACAACAGTGAAGACAGCAGATACGCCGATATGGGAAATGTCAAGAAAAGAAATATCATCGGTAAGGTCTGGTTTATTGCGTCACCGTGGAGCAGGTTCGGATTCGTATAGAATGAGGTAAGCAGATGAATTTACAATGGTATCCAGGTCATATGACCAAGGCAAAACGGCAGATGCAGGAAGATCTGAAACTGATTGATCTGATCATCGAACTGGTGGACGCCCGCATCCCGTTAAGCAGCAGAAACCCGGATATTGATGAACTGGGTAAAAATAAGGCAAGACTGATCCTGTTAAACAAATCAGATCTTGCAGATGAAAGATATAACGAGCAGTGGTCCGCGTATTTTCAGAAAAAAGGATTTTACGTGGTAAAAGTGAATGCTAAATCAGGCGCGGGACTCAAGTCTATCCAGGGCGTGATCCAGGAAGCTTGTAAGGCAAAGATCGAGAGAGACAGAAGAAGAGGAATCAAGAACCGTCCGATTCGTGCAATGGTTGTAGGTATTCCAAATGTAGGTAAGTCCACATTTATCAACTCCTACGCAGGAAAAGCCTGTGCAAAGACCGGAAACAAACCGGGTGTGACAAAGGGAAAGCAGTGGATCCGTCTGAATAAGACACTGGAACTTCTGGACACACCTGGTATCCTCTGGCCGAAATTTGAGGATCAGGAAGTGGGAAAACGACTGGCGTTTATCGGATCTATCAAGGACGAGATCCTGAATCTGGAGGAACTGTCTCTGGAACTGCTGGATTATATCCGCACGAATTATCCGGGCCTGTTAAATACCCGTTACGGTATCGAAGAAGAGGGCACACCGGTATCTCTTCTGGAAGCAGTAGCAGATAAGAGAAAATGTCTGATCCGCGGGCAGGAGATCGATTATGCGAAAGCGGCAGGAATCGTGATGGAAGAATTCCGTAACGGTAAGATCGGAAGAATCACACTGGAATTTCCACCGTTTGAGGAGGAAACTGCACATGAAGACCATCCGGGAGATTAAAGAAGAATTACAGGCGGCGTCGGGAACGGAGAGAGAAAAACTTCTGGAACTGTACCGGGAGGATACCCGAAGCGGCGTAGTCAGTCTGGTGAAAAAAATACGACCCGGGAAAAAGAACTGCTGGAGAAAGAAAAACAGCGGATTGAAGATATGAAAGTCTATGAGAACACCTACAGTCACGTGGGCTGGATCTGCGGCATCGATGAAGCAGGACGTGGCCCGCTGGCGGGACCTGTTGTGGCAGGTGCGGTGATCTTGCCGGAAGACAGCAAGATCCTCTGGCTGAACGACTCCAAGCAGCTGTCAGCAAAGAAAAGAGAAGAACTCTATGATGTGATCATGGAAGAAGCGATCAGCGTTGGTGTTGGGTATGCAAGTCCGGCACGAATCGATGAGATCAATATTTTACAGGCAACCTATGAAGCGATGCGGGAAGCCATCTCAAAACTGGCTGTCAAGCCACAGATCCTGTTAAATGATGCGGTGACGATCCCTCAGATCGAGATTCCGCAGGTGCCGATCATCAAAGGGGACGCCAAAAGCGTTTCAATCGCAGCTGCAAGTATCATCGCAAAGGTCACCAGGGATCGGTTAATGGCAGAATATGATAAGATCATGCCGGAATATGGATTTGCATCTCATAAGGGATACGGATCGAAAAGTCATATCGAAGCGATTCGGCAATACGGTCCGTCGCCGATCCACAGAGCAACATTTATCAAGAACTTTCTGTAATCCGGGATGGATGGAATCACTGATTTTGGATGAAAATGTCTGAAAACAAAACAGATCACGTAATTCAGTTTTCTGCAAAATAAGAGGAAACTATATTTGAATAAAAGAAAAACAGGACAGGAGCAGGAGGTGAAAGCCGCCTGCTTCTTGAAAAACCACAGAGATACCAGATACTGGAACGAAAATTACCGCTGCAAAAAGGGGAGAGATCGACCTGATTGCCCGGGAGGGGCAGTATCTGGTATTTGTGGAAGTGAAATACAGATCAACAAACGAAAGCGGTCTGCCGGAAGAAGCCGTAGATCTGCGGAAACAGCGACAGATCTCCCGGGTGGCAGCCTGGTATCTGACAGAGAAAGGTCTGGATATCTATACACCGTGCAGATTCGATGTGGTGGCGATTGAGGGAGAAGAGATCCGGCTTTACCGGGATGCATTTTTCTACCAGGGTTAAAAGAAGAAATCTGGGAGGCAGAAACATCTGCAAATATGGAAAAACGGATAGAAAGTCTTTCAAAAAAGATGAAATACAGAAAACAAACAGCCAGTATCAGAAAATAAAACAGTACAGCAGGAGAGCAGATTATGGACATTCATTGGAAACAGGAATATACAGGAGATATGGAAGTCAGACAACGGGACGGTGTAACTTACCTTTCTTATCCAAGACTGGAACGGGAATCCGCCATTGTACACGGTTTCAGCACCCGGTCTGGGTGGTGTGAGTGAGGGCTGTCTCGGAAGCATGAATCTCAGCTTTTCCAGAGGAGATAACCCGGAAAATGTACTGGAAAACTACCGGAGAATCAGCAGAGCCATCGGATTTCCGGTAGAAAGCATCGTTACTTCTGATCAGACTCATACGACAAATGTGCGCCAGGTAGGAAAAGAAGACTGCGGATGCGGCGTCCTAACACCACGGACCTTTCACGACATCGACGGACTGATCACGGATGAGCCGGGCGTAACCCTTGCCACCTTCTACGCCGACTGCGTTCCGCTATATTTCTACGACCCGATCCACAGAGCCATCGGTCTGTCCCATTCCGGCTGGCGGGGAACCGTAGGAAACATTGCAAAAGTAACCGTAGAAGCCATGCAGAAAGTCTATCACACAGACCCGGCAGATCTCATCGCAGCCATCGGTCCCTCCATCTGCCAGGACTGCTACGAAGTAAGCGAAGACGTCATCGAAGAATTCCGCCAGGCCTACCTGGAAACCATCCACACCAAACTCTTCTACCGGAAACCCAACGGAAAGTACCAGCTAAACCTCTGGGAAGCCTGTCACCAGAACTTCCTCACCAGCGGCATACGTGAAGAAAATATCCTCACCCCCAACCTCTGCACCTGCTGCAACCCGATTTTCTCTACTCCCACCGCGCCTCCCACGGCAAACGAGGAAACCTCGCAGCCTTCCTGGGACTACGATAAAGAAAGAACCATATACATACAAAAACACTGTGTACGCTCAATAACCATTATTATAATGGAAAATTGAGTTGTTACACAGTGTTTTTATGTACAATATAATGTGATTATATGCAGAAAATTACTATCGATATATGCATTTAAAGACAACTATCTAAAAACATCAAACACCTTCCGAAAAGTAATCGAGTTTCCGCCAACATCAGTAAACGACCCGGGGGATCAGGGGCTGGAAACACTTTGTGAGCGGTTAGAGAAAGATTTTAGATCCGGCGCTTAGAAGAACTTGACAGTGAGCGGCTCTCCGCGAACTGGCACATAGTTCTTCTTAGCGACTAGCTAAAATTTTCTCTGCTCACGTTTTCAGCCCCTGATCCCCCGGGTCGTTTACGTACGCCTAAAAAAACTTTTCTAAGAAACTCTATTTTTTCTCTTCTCTGTTCTTAGCAAGCAATTTCGTAATCTTAGAAGTCGTAGACCGAACCTTCTCAACCGAAACATCATGATTCAGAGTATCCATAATACTTGCCAGATATTTACCCATAGCAGCAGGCTCATAATAAGGACGATCCAACAACTCCGGTGTATGATAATTCAGGTCCGTAGTAATCACTTTATGGATATAACCCTTTTCATAATACTCATCAAACTTCTCCAGTCCATCTGTAAACAGACCAAACGTAGTACAAACAAATACACGATTTGCATTCCGATCTTTCAGCTGTTTTGCCACATCCAGCATACTCTCGCCGGAAGAAATCATATCATCAATAACGATCACATCCTTGCCGGCTACAGAGTCGCCCAGGAACTCATGAGCAACGATCGGGTTTTTACCATTTACAACGGTAGAATAATCACGACGTTTGTAGAACATACCCATATCAACACCAAGAATATTGGAGAAATATACAGCTCTTGCCATAGCACCTTCATCCGGGCTGATGATCATCAGATGTTCGTTGTCGATCTGCAGATCCGGTACGGAACGAAGCAGCGCTTTCAGGAACTGATAAGTAGGCATGAAATTATCAAAACCGGACAGCGGAATTGCATTCTGTACACGAGGATCATGAGCGTCGAAAGTGATAATATTGGAAACACCCATACTAACCAGCTCCTGCAGAGCCATTGCACAGTCCAGAGATTCACGTTTGCTGCGCTTATGCTGTCTTCCTTCATACAGGAACGGCATAACAACGTTGATACGGTGAGCTTTTCCTGTAGCAGCAGCGATGATACGTTTCAGATCCTGGAAATGATCATCCGGAGACATATGATTTTCATAACCATTTACTTTATAAGTGATACTGTAGTTGGTGATATCGCAAAGAATGAAAAGATCCACTCCACGGATAGATTCGTTGATGACACCTTTTGCTTCACCGGTACCGAAACGAGGGCAGTCACAGTCAATAAGGAAAGATTCCTCTGCATATCCTGACCATGCGATGCCGTTAGTCCGGTGCTCCATAAGCTCTTTACGGAACTGAACCAGATAATCATTGACGGTTTTTTCCCAGTTCTTCACAGCCTTTCAGTGCTGCGATCTTAATAGGTGCGACTGGAATGGATTTTTTCCAATAAGTCTAAGTTTGCCATAATAACCTCCAAATAAAGTGATTTAACCTGTTGTATTTTACACGATTTTTACAGACATAATAGTTATACCATTAGAAACTAAAGCCCGTCAAGAATATGTAGAATTCTTGTGAAAAATAACGGGAAAAACAGTATTTTTCGGCTTTTCCTTGACAATTCGGGGCGGTTTCTATATAGTAAGGTAGCGGAAAGAACCTGAAAATGTTCGTAAGTGTTCAATACTTGTAACTGTTCAGTACCCTCACGGTTACGAGTCAAAATACCTCGCGGAATATTTCCGGTGGAATAGTTATAATTGTTCTTACCAGGAGAACGGAGAAAGTTGAATGAAAAAAAACCAAACATATTATAAAGATGGTTCAGCCCGGGAGTATAGCCGAAGAACTGGAGATCGAACCGGGAGATGAACTGATTTCCATCAATGACCAGAAGATCGAAGATGTTTTCGATTATCATTATCTGGTAAACGATGATTGTCTGACAGTACTGATCCGTAAGACCAACGGGGAAGAATGGGAACTGGAGATTGAAAAAGATTATGAGGAAGATCTGGGAATCGAGTTCGATAATGGACTGATGGATGAATATCGTTCCTGCAGAAACAACTGTATTTTCTGTTTTATCGATCAGATGCCGCCGGGGATGCGGGAAACTTTGTATTTTAAAGACGATGATTCCCGCCTTTCATTTTTTTGCAGGGTAATTATGTAACACTTACAAATATGAGTGATCATGACATCGACCGTATCATAAAGTACCATCTGGGGCCAATCAATATTTCTTTCCAGACAACCAATCCCCAGCTTCGCTGTAAGATGCTCCATAACCGGTTCGCCGGGGATATTTTTCCCAAAGGTGCAACGGTTATACGAAGCCGGAATTGAAATGAATGGTCAGATTGTTCTGTGTAAAGGCGTGAATGACGGAGAGGAACTGGAACGGAGTATCCGGGATCTCAGCCGGTATCTGCCGCATCTTCGAAGCGTCTCGATCGTTCCTGTGGGACTGAGTAAATACAGGGATGGTCTGTACCCACTGGAGCCATTTACAAAAGAAGATGCTCAAAATGTGCTGGAATGCGTTCACAGATGGCAAAAAATGCTGTATGCTGAATATGGCCTGCATTTTATTCATTGCAGTGACGAATGGTATATCCTGGCAGAGCAGTCCATGCCGCCGGAAGAACAGTACGATGGATATCTGCAGCTGGAAAATGGTGTAGGTATGCTGCGGCTTTTGGATACTGAGATACAGGAGACGGTGCAGGGTCTGGAGGGAAATGACACGCTTCGACATTTTTCGGTAGCGACCGGAAAACTGGCAGCGCCTTATATAGAAAGAATATTTCGTATGTTCAGGAAAAGTTTCCGAATATTCATGGGACGGTCTATGCGATCCGAAACGACTTCTTTGGTCCGATGATCACCGTATCCGGTCTGATCACAGGACAGGATCTGATCGCACAGCTGAAAGATCAGGATCATTTGGGGAACGACTTCTGATCCCGTGCAATATGCTTCGTGCGGGAGAAAATGTGTTCCTGGACGATATTACCGTAGAAGAAGCAGAAGAAGCGTTACAGATAAAAATCACTGTGGTAAATGAAGATGGTGCATCTTTTGTACACGCAGTGGTAGATGATACAATATTGGAAAATCATAAAAGGAGGCAGATCTATGAGCAAGCCGATTGTAGCAATTGTGGGACGACCTAATGTGGGTAAATCCACATTATTCAATGCCCTGGCAGGAGAGACTATTTCCATTGTAAAAGATACACCGGGTGTAACAAGAGACCGTATCTATGCGGATGCAACCTGGTTAAACTACAGTTTTACACTGATCGATACTGGCGGTATTGAGCCGGAGAGCAAGGATGTTATCCTGGCGCAGATGAGAGATCAGGCACAGATCGCGATTGATACCGCAGATGTTATTATTTTTATCACCGATGTGCGTCAGGGACTGGTAGATGCCGATTCCAAAGTGGCTGATATGCTGAGAAGAAGTGGCAAACCGGTACTTCTGGTGGTGAATAAAGTAGATAGCTTTGCAAAATTCATGCCGGATGTATACGAATTCTATAATCTTGGCATCGGTGATCCGATTCCGATCTCCGCATCCAGCAAGCTGGGTATGGGTGATATGCTTGATGAAGTGGTAAAATATTTCCCGACCGAAGAAGAGGAAGAGGAGGAAAATGAGATTCCTCATATCGCTATCGTAGGAAAACCAAACGTAGGAAAATCCTCTATTGTCAATAAATTACTGGGACAGAACCGTGTGATCGTATCAAATGTTGCAGGAACCACCCGTGATGCCATCGATACCAACGTGATGTGGAACGGAAAAGAATATGTATTTATCGATACCGCAGGTCTTCGAAGAAAAAATTAAGATCAAAGAAGAACTGGAACGTTACAGTATTATCCGTACCGTAACGGCTGTGGAACGTGCCGATGTGGTCATCGTGGTCATCGATGCGGTAGAAGGGATCACGGAACAGGATGCCAAGATCGCCGGTATTGCCCATGAACGTGGAAAAGGTGTTATCATTGCAGTGAACAAATGGGACGCGGTCGAGAAAGATTGATAAAACCATTTTACAAATATACAAATAAGGTTCGTGAAGTCCTGGCGTACATGCCGTATGCGGAAATCCTGTTTATCTCCGCACAGACCGGACAGCGTCTTTCCAAAACTGTTCGAGACGATCGATATGGTACTGGAAAACCAGACACTGCGTATCCAGACCGGTGTGCTCAACGAGATCATGACGGAAGCAATCGCGATGCAACAGCCACCGTCAGACAAAGGAAAACGTCTGAAACTGTACTATATGACACAGGTATCCATCAAACCGCCGACATTTGTTATCTTTGTCAATGATAAAGAACTGATGCATTTTTCTTATACCCGTTATCTTGAAAACAAGATCCGTGAAGCATTCGGTTTCAGGGGAACTTCTCTGAAGTTTATCATTCGGGAAAGAAATGGTGAAAAATAAGAATTATTAGATCCGGGGAGGGATATTTATGGAACGGATTCTCTGTGTTCTGATCGGATATATCTGTGGACTTTTCCAGACCTCTTATCTGTATGGAAAAGTACACGGTATCGATATCCGTAATTACGGAAGCGGAAATGCCGGAACGACCAATGCACTGCGTACACTGGGTGCAAAGGCAGGAGCAATCACACTGCTTGGAGACTGATTTTTAAATGTGTGGTCGCGGTTGTAATCGTACATCTGATTTTTGGGAAAAAGCCATCCGGAGATGATCCGGCTGCTGGGAATGTATGCGGCAGCGGGAACGATCCTTGGACATAATTTTCCGTTTTACCTGAACTTTAAAGGAGGAAAAGGAATTGCTGCCACAGCAGGTCTGCTGTTATCGTTTGATCTGCGGCTGACACTGGTTGCAGCTATTGTGTTCCTTGCAGTATTTTTCCTTACCCACTATGTATCACTGGGATCTCTGCTGGTTTATGTGGTATTTGTGGCAGGTATCATTATCATGGGACAGAACGGACAATTTACGGGAATGAGTCAGGCAAATATTTATGAAATGTATGTGCTTGCCATCTTGCTTGCCATCCTTGCATATTACAAACACTGGCCGAATATTCTGCGTCTGATCCATGGAAATGAAAATAAAACATATCTGAAAAACGAAAAAAGGCATAATGGAGGTGTCGTATGAAGAAAATTCGGCGTACTGGGAGCCGGAAGCTGGGGAACTGCCCTCACGTGGCTTCTGACAAATAACGGACATGAAGTAACTCTGTGGTCTATCATGGAAGCTGAAGTGGAGATGCTTCGCACAAAAAGAGAACATACTTCCAAACTTCCTGGCGTAAAACTGCAGGAAAGTATTCAGCTGACAAGCAATCTGGAAGAAGCAATGGCAGACAAGGATGTACTGGTACTGGCAGTACCGTCTCCATATACCAGAAGCACCGCACAGAAGATGGCACCATATCTGAAAAAAGGCCAGATCGTTGTCAACGTGGCGAAAGGTGTGGAAGAGCATACGCTGATGACCTTAAGTCAGATCATCGAAGAAGAACTGCCGGAAGCAAATGTTGCCGTATTATCCGGTCCGAGCCATGCGGAAGAGGTTGGAAAAGGTCTTCCGACAACCTGTGTGGTGGGAGCGAGAACGAGACAGATAGCAGAATATCTGCAGGAAATCTTCATGAGTCCGGTTTTCCGTGTTTACACAAGTCCGGATGTTCTTGGTATCGAACTGGGAGCGGCCTTGAAAAATGTCATCGCGCTGGCCGCAGGTGTAGCAGATGGTCTTGGCTACGGAGATAACACAAAAGCAGCTCTGATCACCAGAGGAATCGCAGAGATCTCCCGCCTTGGTATCGCAATGGGTGCACATGCGAGAACCTTTTTATGGACTGTCCGGTATCGGTGATCTGATCGTTACCTGCGCAAGCGTACACAGCCGTAACCGTAAAGCGGGTTATCTGATGGGCAAGGGATATACCATGCAAGAAGCCATGGATGAAGTCAAGATGGTGGTAGAAGGGGTATATTCTGCGAAGGCAGCACTGGGACTGGCTGAAAAATATGGGGTGGAAATGCCGATTATTGCGGAAGTCAATAAAGTGTTGTTTGAAGACAAGAGCGCTGCGGATGCGGTGAATGAACTGATGCAGAGAATGAAAAAGGATGAGCTTGGAGTTGAACTCTGGGATGATGAGAAATAGAAGAGTGATGTAAAACGGACGCCCGCCCGGGAATCATTCCCGGGCGGGCTGTTTTTTATATACCTTAATCCTTTAGATCACGAATCCCTGCATATCCTCCGGTATCCCTGCACTTCTGAATTTCTCATCCAGGGCATCGATCGTCTTCATTTCCATGTCGGTCAATTCAAAATCAAAAATATCTGCATTTTCCGCAATCCTCTCAGGATTTACCGATTTCGGAATAGCAGAGATTCCTTTCTGTACCAGCCACCGCAGACCTATCTGTGCCGGAGATTTTCCGTAAGTTTCTCCTATATGAATCATTGTATCTTTTTTGGAGATAAGCCCCACGGGCAAGCGGTGCATAAGCCTGTACGGCAATACCTCGTTCCTTACAATACTCGTACAGGTCTGACTGATTCCACAGTGGATGATACTCTATCTGATTCACTGCCGGAACGATTCCGGAAGTCTGAAACAGTGCTTCCAGATGGGAAATCTCAAATTACTTACGCCAATCGCTTTTGCCTGACCAGATTCCCGGATACGCTCCAGCGCCTGCCAGGAATTGATAAAACAACCAGGTACCGGCCAGTGGATCAGATAAAGATCCACATAATCAAGTCCGAGTCGATCCAGACTTCGTTGAAAGGCCCCGTCAATATCTCCGATCCGCTGTGCAGTATTCCATAAATTTTGTTGTGATAAAAAGTTCTTTCCGTGGAACAGAAGAAGAACGGATCCCCCGCCCTACGCCCTCTTCGATTTTTATAAGCAGAAGCTGTGTCAATTAACCGATAGCCAAGATCCAGAGCGGTGGCGATAGCGCCTTCCACTTCACCGGGTGCGGTAGCTTTATATACGCCAAGCCCCAGAAGCGGCATGCTGGCAATTTGTGTTCAAAGTCAATGATGGGATGTTTGACATGATGTAAACCTCCTCTCGTAACATCCGGCATTTCCGAAAAGCACAAAAATGACCGAAAATCCCAATTTCTATCCAGTATACCATAGAAATGTGAAATAATTAGGGCGAAAATATTACGAAGCTGTGACATGAAGGCGATACGGAAGATCAAAGACCCTATCCCGGGATAGGATAAACCATCAACGATACATGTTAACGAATTAACAAAGCAAAGCGTGAAAATCGGAGACTGCGTCATTTCTTACAAAAATCCCCTGTTGTATATAAAAAGTACAGCTGAATTTATAAATATTTTGCATAGATTCTATTGAATACCATAGGGAAAAGGAGTATAATAAACATAATTGACAAAAGATTGTCATATCCCCATTGGGGGAAAAGCAGAGAAAGGAGTAGGACATGCACTTATTAAAAGATGAGAACGGAAATGTAATTCCACATGGTGATGGCCCTGCCCATAAACATGAGCATGACCATGACCATGACCATGGATGTGAAGAACATGCATGCGACGGATGCAGTGGCGGTTCTGACAAATGTAAGAACGAATCTGTAGCACTGTTAAACTATATGGTGGATCATAACGAACATCATGCAGCAGAACTCGATCAGATGGCTGACAACCTGGCAAAACTGGGTATGGATACAGCTGCAAAGCAGATCAAAGAAGCAGTAGCTGATTTCCAGAAAGGCAATCTCAGATTGCGTCTGGCACTCACAACAGTAAAAGAAGAGCTGAAAGAGTTTTAATCAGTGTTTTACAGACTGCATATGACATCTTGGTAAAAGGAGGAATAGCAAATGTGTCTGGCTACTGTATATAAAGAAAGCGATGATACCGTCATCTGCCGGAATGTAAGCAAGATTCTGGTAGAGGGTGAAAAAGTTATTATCCGCGATATCATGGGAGAAGAGACCAGCATTGAAGGAAAGATTCTGATGGTCGATCTCGCAAACAGCATTGTAAAATTACAGTGCGATTAATGATAAGGTCATAAGATGTAATAATCTTATAAGATAGATTCTAACTATTCAGTAGATAGTAACTGTGAAGAAACTGAGCAGTTACGATAGATTCTATACTGATAAGGCAGAACTTAATAACAAGAAACTATCAGAAAGGATAAGAAAATGTCACATGTAATTGCAGTCGCAGGAAAAGGTGGAGTTGGAAAAATCCACACTGTGTGGACTTCTGATTCAGTAACCTCTGCGAACAGAAAAAGGGACCGATTCTGGCAGTGGATGCAGATGCGAATTCTAATCTGAATGAAGTACTCGGCGTAGAGGTAGAAGCTACGCTGGGTGATATCAGAGAAGAAATTGCCAGAGCGGAAACGGCAAAAGAAAATCCGATTCCTGCGGGAGTGAGCAAGGCTGATTATGCTGAGTCCAAATTTAATTCCGCACTGATCGAGGATGATGATTTCGATATGCTGGTGATGGGACGTACCCAGGGAAAAGGATGCTATTGCTTTGTAAACGGACTGTTACAGGCACAGCTTGCCAAACTGCAAAACAATTATCCGTATATGGTTGTGGATAATGAAGCAGGAATGGAACACATCAGCCGCGGAGTTCTTCCGACTATGCAGACCGCTATTTTAGTCAGTGACTGTTCCAGAAGAGGAATCCAGGCGGTGGGACGAATCAAAAAACTGATCGAGGAATGCGATATGCATCCACAGCAGATCGGGCTGATCGTAAACCGTGCGCCGAACGGTGTTCTTAATGAAGGAACCAAAGAGGAGATCGAGATCCAGGGCCTGAACCTTCTGGGTGTGGTTCCTCAGGATGAACTGGTATATGAATATGACTGCGAAGGAAGACCAACCGTTGAACTTCCGGAAGATTCACCGGTTCGAAAAGCGATGAGTGAAATCGTCGAAAAAACTGAATTTATAATTCATTATCAATGCGGATATTACCGGAGATAATTTTTCTCCGGAGTGTCTTCGCCCGGAAGATACACAAAACCACACTTCCGGGTGAAAGAATATATAATAGCCATAAAAGCGGAGAAAAGCGGAGGAATGGCTATAAAACAAAAGGAGGAAAAAATGAGCGAATTTAAGATGACTACCGTTGAAGAGATGGAAGCAGCCACCAACCGTCTGTTGGAAACGGGAGCAAAAGTAGGAGCTGACGCATGGCAGTTCCGTGTAAAAAACCAGACACCACACTGTAAATTTGGTGAACAGGGTGTCTGTTGTAGAATCTGTGCAATGGGACCTTGCCGTATTACCCCGAAGGCTCCGAGAGGAATCTGCGGATGTGATGCTCACGGTATCGTAGGACGTAACTTCCTGAAATTCACAGCAGCTGGAGCAGCTACTCATTCTGATCATGGTCGTGAGATCTGCCACACTCTGTACTGTGCAGCAGAAGACGGAAACTACAAAGTAAAAGATCCTGACAAACTGCTTCGTATCGCAAAAGAATAGGGGCGTAGAGACAGAGGGAAAAGGTATCTATGATCTGGCTCATGAGATGGCTGAGATCGGTCTGATGGAATATGGTAAACCATTCGGATACCAGAGATTCCTGGACAGAATGCCGGAAGGACAGAAAGAAAAAACTGATCGAGAACGAGATTGCACCGCGTGCGATCGACCGTGAAGTTTCCACTTCTTTACATATGGCTCATATGGGATGCTCTTCTCTGCCGGAAGCACTGGTAAAACAGTCTCTGCGTGCCGGTATGGCAGATGGATGGGGCGGTTCTATGATGGGAACAGAGTTCTCTGATGTCCTGTTCGGAACTCCGAAGCCAATCGATACAGAAGCAAACCTGGGTGTTATGGTTGCTGAAAACGTAAACATCGTTGTACACGGACATGATCCGAGCCTTTCCGAGATGATCTGCGAATATGCTGACAGCCCGGAAATGATCGCATACGCAAAAGAAATGGGAGCAAAAGGAATCACCGTATCCGGTGTATGCTGTACTTCCAACGAAGTAGCTATGCGTCGTGGAGTTCCGATGGCAGGTAACTTCCTGCAGCAGGAAAACGTGGTTCTGACAGGTGCATGTGAAGCAATCGTTGTAGACGTACAGTGTATCTTCCCGGCGTTAGGACCTCTGAGCAAATGTTTCCATACAAAATTCGTGACAACTTCTCCGATCGCTCAGATGCCAGATTCTGAATTTATCCGTTTCAACGCTGAGACAGCAGGAGAAAATGCAAAAGCAATCGTAAAGATGGCAATCGAAAACTTCAAGAACAGAAAACCGGAACTGGTACATATCCCGGATATGAAAGCGAAAGCAACCGTTGGTTATTCTGTAGAAGCAATCGTAAAAACCTCTGGATGGAGTTACCAACAGCCAGGTTGACGAAACCGGAACAACAAAACCACTTCTGGAATGTATTACTTCCGGTGTTATCCGTGGTGCTGTTGCTATGGTTGGATGTAACAATCCGAAGATCCGTCCTGACTATGCACATATCGAGCTGATGAAGAAACTGATCGCAAACGATATCGTTGTTATCGCTTCCGGATGTTCCGCGCAGGCAGCAGCAAAAGCCGGTCTGATGGACAAATCCGCAAAAGATATCTGTGGTGCAGGTCTGAAACGTGTATGTGAACTGGCTGATATCCCGCCGGTACTGCATATGGGATCCTGTGTAGATATCTCCCGTATGATGATCCTGGCAGCTGAACTTGCTAAAGATTCCGGTCTGCAGATCAATCAGCTTCCTGTAGTTGGATGTGCTCCTGAATGGATGTCTGGAAAAAGCTGTATCTATCGGTAACTACGTAGTAGGAACCGGTATCGATACCTTCCTGGGTGTTGATCCTTACGTATCCGGTTCCAGTGAAATGTGTGAACTGCTGACAGAAGGAACCAGAAAATGGACTGGCGCTGCTTATACAGTAGAAACAGACATCGAAAAACTGACTGATCTGATGATCGAAAGAATCGAAGAGAAGAGAACTGCTCTTGGTATTTAATCGATAAGATCGCTCATCTGTATGATGCCGGGATCTGGAATTTCCAAACCCGGCATCGGATACAAATATAATGATAAGGTGGATGACTAATTATGAAGATTGCAGTTACCGGTAAAGGCGGCGTGGGAAAGACAACGTTTGCGGCTACTCTGGCGCGTCTGTATGCGGAAGAGGGGCGGCATGTACTGGCAGCCGATGTGGATCCGGATGCGAATCTGGGACTGGCTCTTGGATTTTCAGAAGAAGAGCTGGATACGATCGTTCCGATCAGCAAGATGAGAAAACTTGTAGAGGAACGTACCGGTGCTGGACCGGATAATCAGTATTACAAGATTAATCCGAAGGTAGACGATATTCCGGATGCATACGGAAAAGTGTGCAACGGAGTAAAACTCCTGGTTCTTGGAACTGTGGAGACTGGCGGTGCCGGATGTGTCTGCCCGGAACATGTGATGCTCAGAAGAATTATTAACAACCTGGTACTTCACAGAGGTGATGTAGTGGTGCTGGATATGGAAGCCGGTCTGGAACATATGGGTCGGGGAACCACAGAAGGTATGGATCAGTTCATCGTAGTGATTGAACCTGGATCAAGAAGCGTACAGACTTACAAGAATGTAAAACGTCTGGCAAAAGATCTCGGTGTGAAACAGGTACACGTGGTTGCCAATAAGATCCGGGATGAAAAAGATGAAGAATTTGTAAAAACACATATTCCGGCAGAAGATCTGCTGGGATTCATTCACTACAACACGGAGATTATGGATGCGGACCGTCAAGGCTGTTCTCCATACGACTACAGCAAATCGGCAGTAGACGAGATCCGTAAAATCAAAACTACCATCGACAAAATCGATGATTGCAATAAATAATCTAGGAGGAAAAGACATTGACATTATTTGAAAGAGTATTCAATGGAAATGATGCTGTATACGGTCTGACTGAACAGGCAATTGATGCAGCAATTGCGCAGCATGGTGAAGAGAAAGCAGTCAGCTTTCCAAACACTGCTTACTGCCTGCCTTGCTATTACGCTGTAACAGGTGTAAAAGTTACTAATCTGAAAGAATTAAAGGAAGCACTGGGAGTTGTTAAAACTCTTATGACAAGAGAACCACGTCTGAATGACGCTTTTATGTCTGGCGTTGCTACAGCACTGTGTGCGGAATTTATCGAAGCTTTAAAATATATTGACGGTGCTACTCCATACGAAGAGCCATTATACGGACATCTGGCAGATGCAGTGATCCGTGAACTTGGTGTACCGCTTGTAACAGGTGATATCCCTGGTGTAGCTGTTATCCTGGGATCCGCTCCTACAGTAGAAGAAGGTGTTGCACTGGTAAAATCTTATCAGGCACAGGGTATCCTGGTAACACTGGTAGGCGGTATCTGTGATCAGGTAGCAGAAGCAGGTATGGCTACAGGCGCAAACGTACGTGTTATTCCGCTGGGCAAAGATGTTACATCTGTAATCCACGTAGTATCCGTAGCACTGAGAGCAGCTCTGATCTTCGGTAACGTAACACCTGGTGATTCCAAGACTCTGATGGAATACACCATGCAGCGTGTACCGGCATTTGTTAACGCATTCGCTCCTCTGGATGACGTAATCGTAGCATGTGGTGCTGGTGCTATCGCACTGGGATTCCCGGTAATCACCAACGAAACAGAAAATATTGCAAAAGTTCCGAAGAGCCTGATCGTTCAGGAAGATGTAAGCAAATTCAATGCAACATCTCTGGAAGCTCGTGATATCAAGATCAAGATCACAAACATCGATATCCCGGTAGCATTCGCATCCGCATTCGAAGGAGAAATCATTCGTCGTGGTGACATGCAGGTTGAGTTCGATGGTTCCCGTGTTGACTGTGCTGAGCTGGTTCATACTGTTGATGCCAGCGAGATCGAAGATCATAAGATCACAGTTGTAGGACCGGAAGTAGACGACATGGAACTGGGAAGCAAAAACAGCATTGCATATGTTGTTAAAGTTGCCGGAAAAAACATGCAGCCTGACTTTGAACCGGTTATCGAGCGTAAATTCCATAACTACATCAACTGTATCGAAGGTGTATACCATACCGGACAGAGAGATATGCAGCGTATCCGTATCAGCAAAAAACGCATTTGCTGCAGGATTCCGTCTGAAACATATCGGTGAAGTTCTGTATGCTTCCGTTAAAAATGAATTTGAAGCAGTTGTTGACAAATGTGAAGTTGTTATTTACACAGATCCTGCAGAGTGTACAAGAATCCGTCACGAAGTTGCTATCCCGACATTCAACAAACGTGATGACCGTCTGAAAAATCTGACAGATGAGTCTGTAGATGTATATTACAGCTGTATCCTGTGCCAGGCATTCTCCCCGAGCCACGTATGTGTGGTTACACCGGAACGTCTGGGACTGTGTGGTGCCGTTTCATGGCTGGATGCAAAAGCTACCAACGAGCTGGATCCGAACGGACCTTGCCAGGTAATCACAAAAGAGCGTCCGATCGATGAAAGAATCGGTGAATATGAAGACGTTAATGAAGCTGTTAAGAGACTGTCTCAGGGTGCTCTGGAAGATGTATCCCTGTACTCTATCATGGAAAAACCAATGACATCCTGTGGATGCTTCGAGTGTATCTGTGGTATCGAGCCATTCTCCAACGGTGTATGTATCGCCAACCGTGAGTATGCCGGCATGACTCCTCTGGGAATGACCTTCCCTGAACTGGCTTCCATGACAGGTGGTGGAGTTCAGACACCTGGATTCATGGGACACGGAAAACACTTCATCGGCTCTAAAAAGTTTATGAAAGCAGAAGGTGGTATCGAACGTATCGTATGGATGCCGAAAGAACTGAAAGAATTTGTAGCAGACAGACTGAACCAGACAGCAAAAGAACTGTATGGTATTGATAACTTCACAGATATGATCGGTGATGAGACTGTAGCTACAGATCCAGAAACTCTGGTAGAATTTTTAACAGAAAAAGGTCATCCGGCACTTGGAATGGATCCGATGATGTAATATAATTAGTAATGGAAGAAAGTGGCTGACAAATGCCTGGCATTTTTCTATGCCAAATGTCAGAGGATTGTCAGCCATAAATAAATATTAAGGAGGCTAATGAGAATGCCGTTTAATCGTAAACCACAGAAATTTAATGCATCTATCAAAGAAGTAACAATTGGATGCGGTGAAAAAGCAGTCACATTAGGAGGGGAAAATGTTTATCCTTTCTACTCATTTGATGGAGAAATCACCAATGCACCAAAAGTAGCCGTTGAAATTTCCGATATGGGAGTTCCGGAAGTAGCAGGTCTGAAAGCTTACTATGAAGGATGTTCTACCATGGCTGAAATCGCAAAACGCGCTTCTGAAATGGAAGGTGCTGATTTTGTTTGCCTGCGTCTGGAAGGCGGAGATCCGAACGGAGCAAACAA
>ENA-OQES01000284-OQES01000284.1-human-gut-metagenome-genome-assembly--contig:-NODE-284-length-22153-cov-5.290566_pt1 | contig 22153 bp, 17 predicted proteins | sample MGYA00242798_ERZ504641 | MGnify/ENA primary metagenome ERZ504641 (study PRJEB26092, sample SAMD00036327) | human gut metagenome | host: Homo sapiens | study: EMG produced TPA metagenomics assembly of...
TTGAAATCAGGCTGCGTCAAATGCCCAGGATAGGTGATAGTCAGTCCCTTGGCCTCGACGGCAATGGGTTGGTCATGCCAATCCTTGCTGCGTTCAATCACCTTGCCCTGCTCATCACGAACGACCAGTTTCTGCCCGATACGCGGCACGGCCGCGAGCAACCGCTTGGTGTAATCGTCTTTCGGCGAGTAGAAGATCTGTTCGACGCTTCCCTGCTCGACCACATGACCTCGATACATGACCACCACTTCATCGGCGATATCGGCGATCACACCCATATTATGGGTGATAATCAGCACGGAAGCGCCGAATTCGTCGCGGGCAAGACGCAACAAGTCAAGAATTTCTGCCTGCACGGTCACGTCGAGCGCGGTAGTCGGTTCGTCAGCCAGAATCAGACCTGGATTGAGCACCAACGCCATGGCGATGACGATACGTTGATTTTTGGCCGCCCGAGAACTGATGCGGATAGTAGTCAATTCGAGTTTCGGCATCAGGAATGCCTACCTTTTTTGAGGATATCCACGGACTTGGCACGAAGCTCCTTCTTGTCTTTCATGCCGTGCGCGCGAAGTCCCTCTTCGATTTGCCATCCGATGGTGTACACCGGATTAAGTACCGAATTAGGTTCCTGGAACACCATGGCCGCTTCTGATCCGCGCATACGGCGCAGATCTTCTCCGGAAAGAGACAGTACGTCAAGCTGCTCATTGCCTTCACGGTTCGACAGATAAATCGCGCCGGAAGTGGTTGCCGTCTCCGGCAACAGCTTGATAATCGAACGTGCGGTCACGGATTTTCCGGAACCTGATTCGCCAACCACACCCACCACGGTTTTGCGTGGGATGGTGAAGCTAATCTTGTCGATGGCTTTGATGGATCCTGCGTCGGTCATGAAGGAAACGCTCAGATCCTTGACTTGCGCAAGATTGGTTTGTTCGTCACTCATTGCGTCACTCTTCTTCCTTGGAGCCCCATTCGGAGGCGGTAAATGACGGGTCGCGATCCGTAACGGTCACTGGCTGATCGCTGGCTCCCATTGGATTCTTGGCGGCCGCGAGCTCGGCTATCACCTCGTTGCGAACGCCGGCTTCTGGCTGGGATCAACCGAAGTATCTTCGATGGATCCAACCACCTCACCAGCGGATTTGCGTGCACGCAGACGCGGGTCGGCAAGGTCATTGAGGGATTCGCCCACCAAGGTGATACCCAGAACAATCAATACGATGGCGATACCCGGGAACACTGCGGTCCACCAAATGCCCGCGGTTACATCCGACACGGAACGATTCAGATCGTAACCCCATTCAGCGGCTGCGGTAGGTTCGATGCCGAATCCGAGGAAGCCCAATCCCGCAAGAGTCAGAATCGCTTCGGACGAGTTCAACGTCAGAATAACCGGTAACGTTCTGGTGGAGTTCTTAAGAAGGTGCTTGGTCATGATGCGCCATGTCGACGCGCCCACCACGCGAGCGGAATCAACGTAAGCGGATTCCTTGATTCGAATGACCTCGGATCGAATGGTACGGAAATACTGCGGAATATAGACCACGGTGATGGAGATACCCGAAGCGAGAATGCCACTCCACAGACCAGACTGACCGCCGGAAATCATAATGGCCATCAGAATCGCAAGCAGCAGCGAGGGGAAAGAGTAGATGGCGTCGGCGATCATGACAAGCACACGATCCACCCAACCACCGAAATATCCGGAAACCAAACCGAGCAATACACCCGCGAAAATAGAAAGCAGCACAGCGATCACAATCGCAATGACCGCGGTACGAGAGCCCCAAATCACACGGCTGAACACGTCATAACCACCTGCGGTGGTACCCCAAATATGCTCGGATGAGGGTGCTGCCTGGGCCGGGAATGAAACTCCATTGGCATCTTTGAGCTGCGCATAGCCGTACGGTGCAATTACGGGCGCGAACAAGGCCACGAGCAGGAAGAACGCCGTGAGCAACAGGCCGGTAATCAGCATGCCTTTCTGCCAGCCGACCGCTACGCGAAGCTCCTTGATGATCGGAATCTTGGCCCAGAACGGAGCTTTCCTGTTGACTTTGAGATCGTTCAGACGAGTGTCACCCGGGACGGTGACGTTATTTGCTGATGCAGTCATGTCAGTACCTCACTCTCGGATCCACCAACGCGGCGATAACGTCAACGATGAAGTTGACGACGGCCACGATGATGGCGATCAGAATCACAATGCCCTGCACAGCTACGAAGTCACGCGCTTTCAGATATTGGGACAACATGAATCCGAGTCCCTTCCATTCGAAGGTGGTTTCGGTAAGCACCGCGCCGGCGAGCATCAATGCGATCTGCATGCCCATAACGGTGATGATTGGAATAAGCGCCGGCCTCCATGCGTGCTTGCTGAGCAGACGTTTTTCGGCGACGCCACGCGAACGCGCAGCCTCGACATAGCCGGAATTGTAGGTGGAAATCACATTGGTGCGCACCAAACGAATAAACACGCCTGCGGTGAGCAATCCCAACGCCAGCGCAGGAAGCACGGCGTGACGCAACACGTCGGCCAGCACGCTCATATCACCCAGCTGCAGTGCATCGATAATGTAGAAGCCTGTCGGAGAGACGAGCCGGGTGAACTGCATTTCCGAAGACAACGAGCATCGACCGGATGCCGGCAACACGTTCAGCCAGATGGCGAAAATGAGTTTCAGGACCAATCCCAAGAAGAACACGGGGGTGGCGTAGCACAGAATGGCAAAGGTTCGAATGCCTGCATCGGCAGCGTGATCGCGTCTGCACGCAGCTACACGACCTAAGCCGATACCTACGATCAAAGCAACAATGAGCGATAGGAGCGCCAACTCGAAAGTCGCTGATCCGTAATGAACAAGAATGCTGATAACCGGCTGATTATCAGTCAACGTAGTGCCGAGATCCCCATGGAGCAAACCCCCAAGGTAATCGATATATTGCACAATAAGAGGACGGTCGTAGCCGGCCGCATGAACACGCTTTTGCAACTCGTCAGGGGTAAGACGACCACCCAATGCCGCAGAAATAGGATCGCCTGTAGCTCGCATCACAAAAAACACGACGGTGACGAGAATGAAAACGGTTGGAATAATGAGCAGGAATCGAGTCAGGACGAAACGGAAAAATCCGCCTGACAAATGATTCTTTTTGGCTTGTTTCGGCTTCGCCTCCTGAGAGACGGCCGGAGCTGCTGTGTCTGACACGCGATGCTCCTTGATAAGAAGCCTGTACGGCTTTGATTTACAACAATATCGAATCACTGCGCCGTTTCAGGCAGATAATTCGGGAAATGGGGACCTCCGGCCATAGACCGGGGATCCCCAGTGGTTTTCTATGCAGACTGCGGCAGGTCATGCCGCACATCCGCACACATCACGCCTTGGTGACAGATGCGAAACGGAAACGGAAGGAAGCGTCGAGCACAACACCCTTCACGTTGGCGCCGGTAACTGCAACCTGCGCACCCTGCAGCAGCGGGATGGTGGACAGGTCTTCGGTTTCAAGGGTCTGAATCTTCTTGAGCAGATCCTCACGGGCGCTTTCGTCGGTTTCACCAGCCTGCTCCATAATCAAATCGTTGATTTCGGAGTTGGAGTAAGCGTTGTTCACGAAGTTGCCGTCACGGAAGAACGGGGACAGATAGTTATCCGGGTCGGAGTAATCCGGGAACCAGCCGAGCTGGTAGACCGGGTAGGATCCATCAGAATCCTCGGTAACAACACGGTCTTTGTTGTACTGGGTCCATTCGGTGGACTGCAGGTCGACCTTGAACAGACCACCCTCCTCGAGCTGAGCCTTGAGAGCCGCATACTCGTCGGCGGAAGAGGATCCATAGTGGTCCGGATTGTACTGCAGCTTGAGCTCAACCGGAGTGGAAACGCCTGCGTCCTCAAGAACCTTCTTGGCCTTGTCGGCGCTCGGCTTGCCGTTGCCGTCACCATACGCGGTCTTGAAGGTGTCTTCGTGACCAACTAAACCGTCCGGAATGTAGGAGTACATCGGGGTGTACGTGTCCTTATAGACCTTGGTCGCCAACTCCTCGCGGTCGATGAGGTTAGCGACGGCCTGACGCACAGCCTTGGCCTTGTCGGCATTCGGTTCATCGGACTTGGTGCCGTACGGCTGGATGTTGAAGTTGAAGACCAGGAAGCGTTCCTCACCGCCCGGACCCTTGACGACCTTGACCTTGGAGTCCTTAGACAGATCATCGATGTCGGTCGGAGTCAGAGAACGGTAGGCCACGTCGACCTGTCCCTGCTGCACGGCCATCTTCAGGTTGGAAGAATCGGCAAAGTACTTGACCTGAACAGTGCTGTTCTTGGCCGGGGTCAGACCCTGATAAGAGTCGTTCTTGGAGTAGCCTGCAACCTCATTGGCCTTGTAGGAGGTCAGAATGTACGGACCGGCGAAAGCCTTCTCCTTGATGATGGTGTCAGCATCAGTGAGCTTGTCGGCGGAGAAGACCTCTTCGTCGACAATCGGACCGGCCGGGCTGGAAAGCACCTGCTTGAGGGTCACATCGTTCTTGACTTTGGAATGAAACACCACAGTGGTGTCATCCGGCGTATCGATGGATTCGATGTTGGCCAGCAACGAACTCGGACCATTCTCATCGTTGATCGTGTTGACACGGTCGAAGGAGAACTTGACATCGGACGAAGTCAGGTCGTGACCATTGGCGAACTTCAGGCCAGACTTGATCTTAACGGTGAACTCAGTGCCGTCGTCACTCCAGGTACCGTCATCCGCAGCGATGTCCGGAGACAGTTCAGAGGTGTTGTAGTCCTGCGCATACAGGAACGGGAACACGTTGATTTGAACGGCATAGGAACCGTTGTCATAGGAGCCGGCAGGGTCAACGCTAGTAACCTTGTCCGTGGTGCCGACGGTAATGACATCCGCATCCCCCGATGCGGAACCGCTATCCTTTACGCCGCCGCATGCCGCGAGCGAGGCCAGTGCGGCAATCGAAACAGCCGCAGCCATAATCTTCTTGTGATTCACTATGGAATCCTTTCTCTTCCTGCTGTCGTAATTGGTACTCCAAAACGACGTGCCATAAGGGTAGGGCACACTTTGTTAGCGAAACATTTCACGGAAGCTCATTTTGCGACATCACCCTTTCTCGATCCAACGAAAACTCAGCAATCACAACGGTTTTGCAGTTAATTTTTTTTCTGAAAAGTGTGTGTCAAATAATGAGACAGCGAATCCCATATTGAGAATCGACGGTCCTCGTGACACGCCGAAAGACGGAACTTGCATCAACTAATTAACGGCGTTAATATATCAACTAGTTCAACGAAGGGTCCGTGCACTGGCGCAAGGAGGTGTCATGAGTAGTTACAGCGCTCAGCAATCATCGATTTCAGAAAACAATCGTTCCAGAATTCTGCAATACCTCTACCGCAACGGCATCAGCTCACGTGCGCAAATCGCCAAAGCCATCGAACTCACACCCGCGGCCATTACGAAAATTACCGCAAAACTACTGTTCCGAGACGTTATCGAAGAAACCGGAGACATGGAAGGCGATAAGAATCGTCGTTCCATCGGCCTGAATCTCAATTGCGCGAAATACCATGTCGTCGGCGTGAAATTCGCACGAAGTCTGGTGCAGATCGCAGTGTTCGACCTGAAATGCAATCGTATTTCCCTCACCGACCTGCCCACCGTTGACGAGGAGCATATTCCCGAAACGGTAGAACAGATCCGGGCCACCGTACGACAGCTCATTGCGGACGATTCGAGCATCGTAGCCGTCGGCATGGCCGTTCCCGGTCCGTATCTGGTGGAGGAAGGTCGCACCGCGCTCGTCTCATCCATGCAGGGTTGGCGGCAGGTCAACTTCATTAAGGAGTTCAGCGAAGCGTTCAACGTACCCGTATTCGTTGAACAGGACGCACGCGCAGGCGCCTTGGCGCAGTTCCTGTTCAACCCGGAACTGTCCGAGGGATCGCTCGCCTACTATCTGCTTGGCGAGGGCATCGGCCTCGGCATCATCGATAATGGTTCGATCTATTACGGCGCGCACGGCACGGCCACCGAAATCGGACACATCTCCGTTGACGTCAACGGCAAGCCTTGCGACTGCGGCAATATCGGGTGCCTGGAACGTTACTGCTCAGCCAACGCAATCCACGAACGGCTCAACGAACAGCCGAGCATTGTGCCCGGATGCGAGGTAATGACGCACGCGCAGGCATGCACCGCGCTGTTCGCCAAAGCTGCGGCAGGAGACAAAGCGGCCATGGATCTGACTTCCGAGGTCGCTCGATATATCGGATATGGCGCGGTCAATATCATCAACGCCTTCAATCCGACGCATATCGTACTCGGCGACATCATCTCCCAAGCCGGACAGCCCTTGCTTGACGAGGTCAAAAAAGTCGTTCGGGAACGTACCATCCCCGAAGTCGGGCACGATACCAAAATCACCTTGTCCAACCTCCCAACGGACGCCACCGTCAGCGGTGCCGCGGCCGTGGCCATCACCAATTTTCTGGAACATCCTTCGATGTTCTTTGACGTCGCATAGCACGCCACAACCAAAGAAAGGAACACCATGTCCAAGCCAATCGTCATTTCTCTCGGCGAAATCCTGTGGGATATGCTCCCCACCGGCAAGCGTGCCGGCGGCGCACCCGTCAATTTCGCATACCATGCGTCCCAGAACGGCGCGGAAAGCTTCGCCATCAGCGCCGTCGGCAACGACGAGCTGGGCACCGAACTGCTCTCCGACGCTCACAAGGCCGGCATCAACACGCTGGTGCAGACCAACGAATACCCGACCGGCACGGTTGACGTGGCCCTGACCAACGGCATTCCGGAATACACCATCGTCGAAAACGTGGCTTGGGACCACATCAAGCTCACCGACGAGCTCGTCGAAGCCGTATCCAAGGCCGACGCCGTCTGCTTCGGCACCTTGGGTCTGCGCTCCCCCGAATCCCACGACACCATTGTCGAACTGCTCAAGCACACCAAGGAAGGCGCTCTGAAGTTCTTCGACATCAACCTGCGTGCGAACTTCTACTCCAACGAACTCATCGAAGAACTGCTCGGCTATGCGAACATCTTCAAGATCAACGACGAAGAGCTGATCATGATGCGCGACATGTTCTCCATTCCTGAGTGCAACGACGAAGAGGCATGCAAGTGGTTCATCGACCGCTTCGACCTTGAGTACATCATTCTGACCGGCGGCGCCACGTTCAGCACCATCACCGCCAAGAATGGCGAGGTTTCCACGCTGCTGACCCCTCACGTCGAGGTTGCCGATACCGTTGGTGCAGGCGACTCCTTCTCCGGTTCCTTCACCGGCAAGCTGCTGAGCGGCACACCGCTCAAGGAAGCGCATCGTGCGGCTGTGAACACCGCCGCCTACGTGTGCACCAAGGAAGGCGGCTGGCCAACCTACCCTGTGGAAGGCGTTCCGGATTATCTCGCCGAAGCCGGCAAGTAAGCCCAGATTTTCCTTTCATCATCATCAACGAGGCCATGTCTGCCATCATGGCCTCGTTTTTCATACCCATATTCAATCCGCAATTGGTGCAACCACGATTTGTCACGATATACGCACCTCAACGAAGAATGATGCCATGAACGACACCAGCAACACCAGCAACACCACAAACGCCGCTTCACAATCCGATATTCCGCAGTCAGTTTCCGATTTCATGCGGCATATCACCGACTTGTGTGGCGACGAACACGCAAGATGGGCCGAAAACTTCAACGCAGGATTCGCCAATACACTCACCACCACCGTGAGACGGCATGATGACGGCACGACGTTTCTGCTGACGGGAGACATACCTGCCATGTGGCTGCGCGACTCCTCAGCGCAATTCCGACCATATCTCGCCGTAGCCGTAGATGATCCCGAGCTCACCGAGCTTATTGCCGGGCTTGTTCGGCAGCAATTCAGGTTCATCAATATCGATCCATACGCAAACGCGTTCAACGAAACACCCAGCGGCGCTACCTGGGATCCGAACGATCAGACCGATTCGTTCGGACCATGGTTGTGGGAACGCAAATACGAGGTGGACTCCCTGTGCTACCCCATTCAGCTGGCGTGGCTGTTGTATCGCAATACAGGAACCACCAGCCATTTCGATGATGCGTTTGTAAGCGGCATCCGTCGAATCCTTGACGTGTTCGAAACCGAGCTTGACCATTCGAATTCGCATTACCGCTTCTTCCGTCCGAATGACGATCCGCGCGACAGCGTGCCCAACCATGGTGCCGGAGGACCTTTTGCCGTCACCGGCATGACATGGTCCGGATTCCGCCCCAGCGACGACGCCTGCGTCTACCCATATCTCGTGCCGTCCAACATGTTCGCCAGCGTGGTCATGGGATATGTGCAAAGGATTTTCATCGACGTACTTGACGATCGTGAAATCGCCGGTCGCGCCGCGGCGCTGCAGCATTCCATCGATGATGGTCTTGCCCATCACGCAACCATCCACAATGCGGCCGGAAACGCTATCTACGCATACGAAGTGGACGGTCTCGGCAACGCGTTGCTTATGGATGACAGCAATGTGCCGAATCTTATGTCGGCACCTTATCTCGGATTCTGCGAAGCGGACGATCCGCTGTATCTCGAAACGCGCAATACTTTGCTGAGTCGGGAGAATCCTTACTATTTCGAGGGTGACTATGCACATGCCATCGGTTCTCCGCATACGCCAGAAGGTTATGTTTGGCCGATCGCCATGGCCATGCAAGGATTGACAAGCCACGACAAAGCCGAAAAAGAACGTATTCTTGATCAACTTGTCGCCGCCGACGCCGGCACGCATCTCATGCATGAAAGCTTTGACGCGAACGACCCGAACTCCTATACCCGTCCGTGGTTCAGCTGGGCCAATATGATGTTCTGTGAATTGGTCATGGATTATTTCGGTATTCACGTCAAGCTGTGAGTGGCTATCAGTTTAAGCTTTGGCTTCGCTCACAGCGCAAGAATTGCGGTAGATGATTTGCACTTATTGACATTCCATGATATCTTGAAAAGTCCGGTCTTGCACCGGGTGCTTGATAATTCAAGATTGGGGATGATCGGTTTCGACGGTGACCTGTTCGTCGCAGGGAAGCGTGCCGAGAACGTAGGGTCCGCTCGTGGATGCCCCCTACAAAAGAATAAGTGCTAAATCTAACCGCACTGAGTTCGCTCTCGCTGCCTGAGCTTCGCGCCAGGATTAACCAGTGAGCAGCCGCTCCGTTCACTCCTTCTCGTCTTTGGGAGGATGCTGAGCGTCGTTTAGAAGACTTGCTTTGTCGACTGAGCCACAGGGCCGGCAAGGGACTTTTACTGTAGATATGCCCGCCATCAGTTGTCTGCGATATCGATGGGAGCAGAAAAACCGCCGCACGGCCAGCAGACTACGCACGTAGAAGACTGAGGGTTCGGTTATCGGACCGGGGTTTCAATTCCCCGCATCTCCACGAGTTGAAAGCCGCCAGAAATGGCGGCTTTTCTTGTATTTCCCAAACGGTTTTCGAAGATTCCTGGGTTTACTCCAAATTACCCCCGATGTGCCGAATGTTCTAAAAAAAGTGTGGGCAAAAAGTCCCTCCTCCGGCTTGCTTAATCTCTTCCAAATTCCATCTGTCTACCACCCTAAACAGCATGCAAGGTACGTTTTTAGGTACTCCTCTTCACAAGACAACCTCGTCAAATCAACATACGAAGAATCCAGCTCTCCCCCCTATCACAAATCATCAGAATCCCACCATCAAATTCCGCGTGTCGACTTGCATTAACCGCTTAGTGATTAACATAGTTAATACATCAACCTAGTTATCACGTCACAGCAGACGACGTCAAGGAAGGACTTGATCGATGACCTGCACTTACTCTCCCGAAGCCTACGTGTTCGGCTCCGAAGAAAACCATGCCCTGCTCGAGGCGGAAACCAACGAGCTCCTGCATTTCGGACACAATTTCCCGCCCCGCAGGGTGGCTCCTACTGGCTGGACGATACCGGCAATCCGGATCTGACCCAAAACATCCACACGTGGATCACCTGCCGCATGGCGCACGTGTATTCCTTGGGGTTCCTGCACGGCGAGCCGGGCGCCGCAGAACTGGTTGACAAGGCCATCGCCGGCCTGCGCGGTCCGCTGCATGACGATGAAAACGGCGGATGGTATCCGTCCATTTCCGCAGACGGCTCCACCCATGAAACAGGCAAGGTCTGCTACGCCCACGCTTTCGTGATTCTTGCCGCCACTTCCGCCAAGCTTATCGGCCGCCCGGACGCGGACGAGCTGCTCGAAGAGGCTCTGGCAACCTACGACAAGCATTTCTGGGATGACGAGATCGGTCTGGCCGTCGATACTTGGAACACGGAATTCACCGAGCTTGACTCCTATCGCGGCATCAATGCCAATATGCACACCACCGAAGCATTCCTTGCCGTTGCCGATGTGACCGGAAACGAGGAATACCGCGAGCGCGCTGGTCGTATCATCGATCATGTGGTCGGATGGGCAGCCAACAATAACTGGCGTATTCCTGAGCATTTCACCGCCGATTGGCAGCCGGATCTCGAATGCAACCATGACAAGCCGGATGACCAGTTCAAGCCGTACGGCGCCACTCCGGGCCATGGCATCGAGTGGGCACGTCTCATCACCCAGTATGCGTTGAGCTCCAAGCAGCGTTCCGAAGAAGGCAAGCAGCAGCTTATCGAAGCCGCCGAGAACCTGTTCGCTCAGGCACTTGCCGATGCCTGGAACGCCGAAGGCACCATCGGTTTGGCTTACACCACCGATTGGAACGGCAAGCCCGTTGTCACCGACCGCATGCACTGGACGCTTGCCGAATCCGTGAACACCTCGGCCACACTGGCCACCGTCACCGGCAAGCAGGTGTACAAGGATTGGTATGCGACCTTCTGGAAGTACATTGACGAATACCTGATCGACCATAAGAACGGTTCTTGGTTCCACCAGCTGAACAAAGACAACGAGGTCATCGGTACCGTCTGGCCGGGCAAGTCCGACCTGTACCATGCCACGCAGTGCACGCTGATTCCGCGTCTCGATCCCGCGGTCTCCGTCACTCCTGCGTTGAAGGCCAATCCGAACGCCTGACGGCCTCCAATAATCGAACTTCTCCTTCTCTCCTCCTATTCGCGAAGAACCCCGGTACCGCAAGGCAACCGGGGTTCTTCGTATATCAACGCGACTATTTGATGATTGGACGCAACGGCGCAGACACGTCGACGTTATGCTTGTCTCCGATCACATTCGGATCATTGATGATTTTATCGACGACAGCTTTCTTCAACTTGAGGCCGGATGAATCGCCCCATACGATCACACGGTCTCCCCCATTGATTTCCGTGGTGATGGAATCCTGGGTTTCGGCAGTCACCTTGGTGATGGAGTTGCGCATCGATTCCGGCAATGAGCTGAGGATCTTCAACGCCTCCTTGATGGAACGATTGCTCAGACTTGTTTCGACATCCTTCACTTCAATGACGGGAATTCCTTCCACGGAAGCTCCGCTGACGGAATTCAATATACGACCCCTGCTGTCGACCGCGGTCATGCTGTCCTCGCCTGTTCTGAGCATCGCAGCAGGCTTTTGCGCCTTGATGGTCACTTCAAGGGAGTCGGGCAGTTTTTTCTTGGATTGCGCGGAAGTGACTCCCGGAATCTCCTTGATTTTCTTTTCCACGTCATTGTTCGACACGAGAAGAATCGATTTTCCTGCTTGCTGGCCCGCAATATCCAACACCTGAGACTCACTCACCCATTCGTTGGCGCCGACAACGCTAATATTGCCGGGCTCGAGACGGAATACCGATGAGAAGAAAAACAGCCATACCAACGCGCCTGCAACAACAATGACAGCAGCGGAAACGCACGCGCGCATGGCGACGACACGCGCGTTCGCCTTGCGTCGTTCTTTCAGACGCGCACTGAAATCAACCACCTTCGGGCGCGTTACCACGCCCAACGTGCCTATGGTTTCCTCCAATGTCTTCGAAACGAAATCCTCGCCGGCAAGATTGCGCGCGTCCACGAAATCGCCTGATCTCGAACGACTCACGCTGCCTTTGTTGCCACTCTCAACCGTATTTTCCTGCGTCTTCTTCCCGGAAGAAGACGCGCGTCCCGCTCCACCAGCGACGGAACGGCCTTTCGGCTGAACCTGCTTTCCGGCATCGCTGTGTTTCCGGCTTTGGATGGTTCTACCATGCGACGTCTGATTTTCAGGCGTCGTTGCGGAACCATCCGAACCCGTACCTGAACTGATGACCCTTCGCGTCATCAGCCCTCACAATCCCAACGATGAGCCTGAAGGGAGTGCAGCATCACCTCGTCCATCTGTGTGATGTCGCCTGCGCCAACAGTGAAGATGACATCGCCATGATGAGCACGCATCGTCATCATCTGTGCCGCGGTATGCATATCCTCCACTCCGCGAATCCAATCCTCGGCAGGCGTGTGGTCAAGCTTAAGCGCCTCGTCCACAATGGTGGCGGAGCTAATCGTCGGATAGTCCTCCTGCTTTTCACGTGCGGGGGAAAAATTGCCGGTGACGATCACATCATCCGCCTTGGCCAATGCTTCAGCGAATTCACTCGCAAAGAACATGGTCCGGGAGAACAGGTGCGGCTGGAAGATCACGCGAATCACCGACTGCGGGTACCTGCGGCGCGCCGCATCCAGCAATGCCGAAATCTCCGTAGGATGATGCGCGTAATCATCAACGACAGTCACTTGGCCGACCATACCACGCACTTGGAAACGACGGGCAGCTCCAAGGAACGACGTGGCGGCTTGGGCAGCGTTCTCGACATCGACGCCCAACAACGCGGCCGCAATAATCGCAGCGGAGGCATTGCGCGCGTTGTGAATGCCTGGAACGGTAAGCGTCACCGGAACCATACGCTCATGTTCGCCCAACAATCCCGCGGGCATGTGTAAGGTGAAATGTTCGGCACCGCTTTGCGCGCTTTCGCTTTCCGATTCGATATGCACGAACGCGGCACCGTTCAAATCACCCAACGAAACCGTATCCTGCGTCGCATACACGACCGTACGCTTGGCCGTCTGCGGATCGAGAGCACGCAATACCGCAAGATTGCCTTCATCATCGCCGCACATCACCACCGATTTTTTCGGCATGCTGAACATGATTGACAAAAGCCGCACGATAGTTTTCCTGCGTGCCGTAATGGTCGAGATGATCGGCTTCGGAGTTGGTGACAATGGCGATTTCCGGATGATACTTGGCAAAGCTGCCATCGGATTCGTCCGCTTCCGCCACAAGAACGTCGCCCTTACCAGCATGGCCTCCGTCAATCGTCACACCATCCTTGCCTTGGATGGATCCGCCGATGGCATAGCTTGGATCGGCCAGATTTCCCTCACCGGCATGGGTGAGGATATGGGCCAGCATGGAACTGGTCGTGGTTTTGCCATGAGCTCCTGCGACCGTCACCGCACGTTTTGCGTTCATCAGCAATGCGAGAATGTCGCTGCGGTGCACGATGCGTTCGCCTGCTTCGTATGCTGCGACGATTTCCGGATTGTCGGATTTGATGGCGCTGGAGAATACGACGGTATGTTTGCCTTCGACGTTTTCTGCGCGCTGCCCGAATTCGACGGTAATGCCGATTCCCTGCAGACGATCGGTTTTGGCGCTGGGTTCACGATCTGAACCGTCCACTTCAACGCCCTGTTCGTGCAGCATTTCAGCGAGCACGCTCATGCCCGCGCCTCCAATGCCGATGAAATGGGTTGCCCCCAAATCATTCACGCCTTCCTGCGGACTGAACGACGCATGGGTTGGATCAAGAACGATGGTACCGGCTTCACGCTGGTTGTCAGACACGACTGCTCCTCTTGCATGTTTTTTTCTAGCTTGTTCCATTATGGTCTCACCCATGGTCTCGCATATGGCCGATCATGGGTGGGATTTTGGAATGCGACGAACGCACCTGCCATCGCCGCAGCCTACTTTTCGTCAATCATGGAAAGCACGCGCTTGGCCATGACTTCGGCGGCATCTCGAATACCGTATTGCCAGGCGTTGTCGCCATACTTGGCAAGCAGATCCGAATCGGCAAGCAGCTTCGGCACATGCTGTTTGACCCATTCGGCGGTGAATTCGCGATCAGCCACCATCAGACCGCCTTCCGCATCGACGACAGGCTGGGCGTTGAATCGCTGCTCGCCGTTGCCGATTGGCAGCGGAACATAAATCGCGGGGAGTCCCAAAGCCGTCAATTCCGATACGGTGCCGGCCCCAGAGCGACAGATAATCAGGTCGGCGCAAGCGAATGCGAGATCAATACGTTCCAAATACGGCGCAACACGATAATCGCCATCATTGCCATGGTCCGGGCCAAGCTCGCCAAGCACCTGTTCGCCGGCGCTCACCGACACCAATGAACGCACTTCATCATCTTTGCCTTTCCCAGTCAGATGAATCACCTGGGCGTGTTCCAGCAGCTCCCTAGCGGAAGCCGCCACCGCACGGTTCACGTTCACCGCGCCCAGCGACCCTCCAGTCACCACCACCAGTGGACGGTTCGGATCGACACCGAGTTGCGCTGCGGCCGATTGTCTTGTGGCAATGCGGTCATGTTCCATGCCATGGGCTATCGCTGCGATTTCGGCACGCAATGGCAATCCCACACGCTCGGCTTCAACACCCTTGCGTGGCTTCAAGCCGGTTTGCGCATAGGCGGTGCCAATCATGGACGCCCAGCGAGCTCCCAATTTGTTGGCCATTCCGGCACGGGCATTCTGCTCATGCATCGCGATCGGAATGCCCATCTTGTGCGCTGCCGCATATACGGGAGCGGACGTGTATCCGCCGAAGCCGACAACCACCTGCGCCTCATGACGGGTGAGAATGTCACGGACTTTGGCCGTTTCGGCCTTCCACTGCGCGGGAAACTTCAGCGCTGCCATATTGGGCCTGCGTGGGAAAGGAACCTTCTCAATGGTTTCCAGTTCGAAACCGGCCTGCGGAACCAAATCGTGTTCCAAGCCGACGACAGTGCCCACCACTGCGATATCGGCGTCTGGTTCAAGCTCGCGAATCACATGCGCCACGGCGAGCAGAGGATTGACATGACCTGCCGTGCCACCGCCGGCTAGAACGATATGCTTCTGATTGCTCATAGTGTACGAGCTTAGCCCACGGCACCCCAGTACGCCGCGCGCCATACCGTCGCACACGCGGATGCTCACATTTCATCTACGTTTGCACACCGCAATACGCGGTAGCGTATGCTACGGTCGCAGCCGACACTCAGACCCGCTGCATCTCCGCTTGGATCTGCGGCTGCTGCTTCATCATGCTGATGGTTACGCCTGCAGCGCCCAAACACAGAATCAACGACGAACCGCCCGCGGACACAAACGGCAATGGCACACCCATCACCGGAAACAATCCCACCACAACGCCGATGTTCACGAATGCCTGGCCGACGATCCACACGGTAATGCTGGCCAATACCAAAGTGATGTACCTGTCCTGCGATTGCAAAGCCACCACGAGCATGCACCATCCAAGCACCAAGAACAGCAGAATGACGAGAGAGGCGCCTACAAAGCCCGTTTCCTCACCGATGATGGCGAAAATGAAATCGTTGTGCGCTTCCGGCAGATATCCCCATTTTTCTCCGGAATTGCCGATGCCCACTCCAAGCAAACCTCCGGAGGCCATGGCGTATTTGCCATGCACCGCCTGATAGCAGACCCCCCTGCATGTCGGATGCGGAGCAAGTTTGGTATGTGGCCATGATGCGGCTGAGTCGGTTCGGACTGGTGATAACGAGTCCGCCAACCAAAACCGCACCGCCGCATGCCACGATAGCCAACCATTTGCCAGGAAAATCTCCCAACAGCAACGCGGCACCTGCGATCGCGAACAGAATCATGGCCGTGCCAAGATCCTTGCCACTCACAACCAACAGCAATGCAAGACCAAGCCACGCAATCAACTTGAGATATGCCTTATATGGTCCGACTTTGTTTATCTGCTTCTGCGCGTAGATCAGTTCCCGCGGCAGCCATATGCACAACGCAAGCTTAACGACTTCGGCGGGCTGGAAGGTAAATCCAAAAAGGCCGATCCAACCTTTGTTGCCTTGGACATCGATGCCCAAGGGGGTAAACGTCAGCGACTGCAAAAGCAAAGCGATAATCAGGAAGACGAAACTGAATTTCCTGATGAGCTCCGCCGGAATCATCATGCAGGCAACACCCACGATAAGTCCAAGAACGCAGAATCCCCCCATGTTTCAGTGCTTGGGACCACGGAGACTGTCCGTTGGCAATCATGTTTACCGAAGAGCTGGAAAACACCATGATCACACCGAAAATGGTGAGAATGATCACCGCGGTTCTGAACCCATGAAAACACCAAATCGGATTAAGCAGGCTTCGCAGACCGACATAACCATGAAAATCGTCGACCTGCTTTCCGACGGCGGCCTTCTTTTCTGACGACTACTATCAACCTGCCTGGGCCTCAGGCTTCCCCATGCTCATTCACCCAACGCTGAGCCTGCTGCGCGAACTGGTTTCCACGATCGGCATACGACTTGAACTGATCCATCGACGCACATGCAGGCGCCATCAGCACCACATCACCGGATTGGACATACTCGCCCGCGGCATCAACCGCCCGTTCCATAATGACCCCATTATCCGCCGGATCGATGATGGTCAGAGGAATGTTGGGAGCGCTCGTCTTGAACGCATCCAGCATCGGCTGCTGATCCCTGCCGATGATGACCGCGGCTTTGATGGTATGCGCCTGATCAGCCACCAATTGCTCGAAACTGCTGCCTTTGGCCAGTCCTCCGGCAATCCACACCACGGATTTATCGGCAAAACTATTGAGCGAGGCCTTGGCCGCATGCGCGTTGGTCGCCTTGGAGTCGTCAACGAAACGAATGGCTCCCCCATCCGCCGTAGTGGCGGTGGCGACGGTCTGGATACGGTGGCCACCTGGAGTGAACTGCTTCAGGGATGCGATCGCCTTCTCCTTATCCGCGCCAAGTCCCAACACCAACGCCAATGCGGTCAATGCGTCGGCGAGCAAATGCGGATATACCGTGCCATCCGACTCGGTCAGATGTGTGAACTCGGCAACTTTGGCAACCTGTTCAGGCTTGCCCGCCTCACCGCCCGCGATGCCGGACATGTCGACGATCCAGCCGTCCTTCACGCCAATCTGGCCATCTTGCGGTTCCGACAATGTGAATCCAACCCTACGGCAGCCTTCCGCGGTTTCGGCTGCGAATGCCAGCTTGGTCACGCGCTCATCATCCGCGTTGTACACCAACGCCTTCTTGGCATGGTGGAAGACCTTCGCTTTATCGGACGCGTAATTGTCGATACCGCCATGCCAATCAAGATGGTCGTCAGCGATATTGGTGATCGCCGCGCAATCCAACTCAAGAGAATCGGTGAAATGCAATTGGAAAGAACTGAGCTCAACACACAGCACATCATTTGCCGGATCGACTGCGGCATGGGACACCGCTTTGCCGATATTGCCGACAGCAGGTGCGGTCAAACCGCAAGCCGTCAACATCTCCGAAGTCATTTCCGTAGTGGAGGTCTTGCCATTGGTACCGGTGATGCCAATCCATTGCGCAGGATGCCCAGTGGCATCGCAATCCACCCGCAGCTGCCAGGCAAGCTCGACCTCGCTCATCACCGGAATGCCACGACGTTGCGCTTCGAGAATGAACGGGGTCCTCGGATTGAATACCGGAGAAGTCATCACCAAGTCGACATGATCCCAATCAATGTGGTCGAAAGAGTGCAGATCGGCATCAGGCTTCTTCTCATCCACGCCCAACACCTTTTCGGCGCGGGAACCCAACACCTCCATCATGCTCTGGCCAGAAACTCCAAGACCCGCCACAATCGCGGTCTTACCGCTCATATCCATATCCATCATCCTTCGATCGTCAGAACCTCATACGCCTTAATATCACAGTCATATTGCGTTCATTCGCAACGGCAACAGACCGAGCATCGACTGTCACAAGCCGGAACGGGCAACCCAATCGCCATAGAAAAGCACCAAGGCGACCAGCACGAACAGCAGTTCAATCATCCAGAAGCGAATCACAACCTTGACTTCGGGCCATCCCTTCAATTCGAAATGATGGTGGATCGGAGCCATCTTGAACACACGCTTATGCGTCATCTTGAAATAGCCGACCTGAATGACATCGCTCAACGTTTCCATGACGAACAGGCCGCCGAGAATAATCGCGAGGAATTCCGTATGCGTGGCGATGGACATGGCAGCGAACAGGCCGCCAAGCGCCAACGAACCGGTATCTCCCATGAAAATTGAAGCCGGATTGGAGTTGTACCACAGGAACCCGAAGCATGCTACCGCCGCGCAAGCCGCGATAATGGTCAGATCAAGTGGATCAGATACCGCGTAGGTAAAGCCCTCATGCCCCGATCCCTTAAGGTGGTAGAACTCCCAAAAAGGCGATCACCGCATATCCCATGAACGCAATCATCGAAGAGCCAGCTGCCAAACCGTCAAGACCATCAGTCAGATTGATGGCATTGGTCCACGCGGTCATCAGGAAGTTCACCCAAATCACGAACAGCACGATAGCCACGACCTTACCCGCGAATTCGAAACTGAAGAACGGCTCCTCAATGAAGCTCATGCCGGCCTGGGCACTGGGGAAACCGGAATTCGTAGGCAGAATCAACGCCAGCACCGCATATATGGTAGCCAGAATGAACTGACCGATGAACTTGCCCTTAACCGTCAATCCCTCGCTCTGCTTCTTACGAACCTTCGCGAAATCATCAATAAAACCAAGCAATCCCATCGACAACATGGCAAACAGCACCAGCACCGCAGACCACGACGGAGTCTCACCCCGCGTGACGAAGCGGTACAGCGCCGACGAGCCCCAGCCCAACACAACCGCCAAATTGATGACCACGCCACCCAACGTAGGCGTGCCACGCTTGACTAGATGGGATTTCGGACCATCCTGACGTATGTATTGCCCATAATTCAGCTTGTGCACCAAACGAATCAGCAGCGGGGTGCCCACGATCGTCACAACCAGCGACACCACAATTCCGATGATGAGCGAAATCACCTGATGTTCTCCGTTTCAGTCAGACATTCTTCAGATAACGTCGTTTATTCGATTATTCGAATCTTGCCAAATATTCTTGTTCTATTGTGCAGCCAGGGCCTGCCAACGTTCGGCCAAAGCGCTCAAGCCGGAAGCGTGGGAGCCCTTAAGCAGCACCACAGCGCCCGGATGTTCCACGGCGAGTTGCGTCACCAGACGATCGGCCTCGTCAATGTCGTGCACCCAATCAATATGGGAAGCACATCCCGCAGCGGATGCACCTTCAGCCATGGCACCGGCCAGAGCGTCCAAAGAGGCATCGGATGTGCTGCCGACCGTCAGCAACGCGTCAACGTCGCCTTCCACCGCATACCGGCCGATGCCAGCATGCAAATCCTTTTCATCCGGACCAAGCTCAAGCATGGCACCCAACACCGCAATACGGAACGGTTGGGTCTCAGCACCCGCCTTCCAACGCAACAATCCGTCAAGCCCCGCCTTCATGGAATCGGGATTGGCATTAAACGAATCGTCGATCAAGGTGAACGATGTTTCAGGCTTGTGCACCGTGGAAACAGCCATACGATGAGGACTGATGGCCGTGACGTCAGACAGCGCGGACGCGACCTCATCCATCGACATACCCAAATGCATCGCTACCGAAGCAGCCGCCAACGCATTCATAACGTTATGCTGACCGCAAATGCCCAGAGTGACCTCGGCATGCTCGCCATCACCATTGTCCAAAATGAAGCTCGGATGGTCCAATTCGTCGCAATGCACATGTTGCGCGCTGATTGCCGGCTTGCCGTCATTGTTCTGCGGAAGTCCGAACCACATCACATCGCCCGGAGCGAAGGCGCTCATCGCAGCCACATGCTCGTCATTCGCGTTCAGTACGGAAAGACCACCTGGAACAAGACCACGGATGATTTCCGATTTGGCTTGTGCGATGCGTTCCGGCGAGCCGAATTCCCCTAGATGCGCGACGCCGACTTTCAACACGACCGCAATATCCGGCGGCACCAGCGACGTCAAATTCGCGATTTCCCCAACATGATTGGCACCCATTTCCGCAACCAGAAAGCGAGTTTCCGCATGTACTTTGAGCGAAGTCAACGGCAGTCCGATTTCATTGTTGAACGATCCGACCGGCGCAATCGTCGGTCCTATGTGCGCCAGCAACGCCTTCATGAGATCCTTGGTAGTGGTGGTTTTGCCGACGGAACCGGTGATGCCAATCACCGTAAACGGCGTTTCCAACGCACGCCGGCGTTCGATATTGTGCTTGGCCAACGCGCCCAAGGCAAGCACCGTATCTTCCACCACGATCTGAGGCACTCCGGCACCGTCGATCTCATGGTCGACTATTGCGGCAACAGCGCCCTGAGCGCCTACCTTCGACACATAATCGTGGCCATCCACGCGTTCTCCGGCAATCGCCACGAATACCGATCCTTCAACAATCTGTCGTGAATCAGTGAATGTGCTGGTGGCCACAGGCGTATCAATCGCCGCGGTGCCGGCAATCAGCCGTCCCTGAACCGCCTGGGCGATTTCCTCCAAGCTCATTGGCATCATGGTCGGGCTGCTCACTCTGATTTCTCCTCTGTGTTGATGTACTGCATATTGTTCACGTTGTTTACGATTATCACTATTCGACGTCCGCATCCGTTCCGATCGAGACTAGTTCAGATCTCGAGATACACGCAATGCGCTTTTAATATTGGCTTTACGTACGCCGGCCGCAAGCACCATGGCGATGGACAATGACAACGCGCTGCTGTCCGTCTGCCCGTATGCCTCCGTCGCTTGCGCTGCGAGCGCATCGGATTCCTGCGTACGACCTGCGATGTGGGTCTGCTTGCCGACAGTGCATCCAAACCGTGCGACCGACTTGACGATCTCAGCCTCGCTGAGACCCTTGTCGTCGCAGCCAAGCACATCAACATTCACCGACTGCAACGCATCGTCATTCAACGTTTCCTCGCTGAGCGCAAGGATCACAGCGGCGGCACCGTCTTCGGCGCACACAGCCATCGTACGCTGCACGTCAAGAATCGACAATGGATAGTTCAGATCAAGGAATCGTTCCAACGATTGCGAATTGCCGGCACTAATCACGCCGACCGGATTGCCGAGCATGTGCAGGAAATCCGCGAGATCCCTCACACCCTGTTCCACCGTTTGCGTATTGCTGCCAGCCACGGCGAACACCGCCAGCGAATCGGATGGGCTGCCCGCCATCTCGCTGGCAAGCTTGCCCAACTGTTGCGCAGTCGGTTCGGCATAAATCAAAGGAATCTGAACGCCATCCGTTTTTCCTCGCAACGCATGCGGCACCACCGCACCATACGCACCAAGCGCTTGCACCTGCCGTAACTGTTGCTCATCCACCTGCATGGACGGCATGAACAACGCTCCCGGCCGCACCGAATCGATGTCGTCGGCAATGGACGTGACCGTCACTTCGGTAGCGAACGCGGGATCAAGGTCAAAGCCATATCTGCTGGCAAGCAGACCCAACGTCATTCGCCTATTCATGGATTCGCTGACCGCGCTCATCTTTCCGCCCCTCCGTTCTTCATGCTCACACACTCACCAAGTCACTGGAATAGCATCAGTTCGCGGACTTGACGCCGGCACTTCGTACTTCTGCATAAGGAATTCACCAATCTCCGCAGTGACCGGGCCTGCCGTCAGACCACCATAACCGCCTTGCGGATCTTTCAACACCACCGTAACGACGAAACGAGGATTATCCGCAGGAATAATCGCAGAATAATCGCTGATAATCGACGACAGACGTCCGTCCGCACCGGCAACTTCCGCGGTACCGGACTTTGCCGCGACACGGTAACCATCCACTTTGACGAACTGGGAATAGTGGTCGGACACGGATTCCATGGCATTCATCACCTGCGAGGCCACCTGCTCGTCAATCACGCGCGTCGCTTCGCCTTCAGGCTTCTGCTCTTCGGAATGCCCTTCGGCATCGCTGATCGCCTTGATGA
>ENA-OQES01000285-OQES01000285.1-human-gut-metagenome-genome-assembly--contig:-NODE-285-length-22100-cov-4.071178_pt1 | contig 22100 bp, 20 predicted proteins | sample MGYA00242798_ERZ504641 | MGnify/ENA primary metagenome ERZ504641 (study PRJEB26092, sample SAMD00036327) | human gut metagenome | host: Homo sapiens | study: EMG produced TPA metagenomics assembly of...
CTGCGCAACTACAAGCTGGACACCATCAACAAGCACCTCGAGATCCCGCCCTTCAACCATCACCGCGCCGTCGATGACGCCATGGCGCTGGCCCGCATCTATGAGGTCATGCTGACCGACCTCGAGGAAAAGGGAATCCATACGGTGGAGTCTATCAACACCGGCCTCGGCGGCAACAAAGAGGTGCTGAAAAAGAAATACTACCACCTTATTATATTGGTGCAGAATCAGGTGGGCTTAAAGAACCTCTACCGCATTGTCAGCGCCGCCCACACGCAGTATTTCTTTAAGAAGCCGCGCGTGCCGCGCAGCCTGCTGAACCAGTACCGCGAGGGCCTGCTGCTCTCCCCGGCCTGTGAAGCAGGTGAACTTTACAGGGCAATCGTGGCCGGTCAGCCCTACGAACAGCTGCTCCGTATTGCCGATTATTACGATTATCTCGAGGTGCAGCCGCTCGGCAACAATGAATTCATGGTGCGCAACGGGCAGGTGGACTCGATCGAGGCCATCAAAAACTTCAACCGCACCGTCATAAAGCTGGGCGAGGACCTGCATAAGCCGGTTGTCGCCACGGGCGACTCCCACTTTCAGGAGCCGGAGGACTGGATCTACCGCGCTGTTCTGCAGGCCGGCAACGGCTTCAAGGACGCGGACAATCAGGCCCCGCTCTACTTCCGCACCACGCCCGATATGCTGGAGGATTTCAGCTATCTGCCGCAGGAAAAGGCGTATGAAATTGTGGTGACGAACCCCAACAAGATCGCCGCGACCATCGACAACAACCTGCGCGCCATCCCCAAGGGCACCTACCCGCCCAGCATCCCGGGCGCGGAACAGGAGCTGCGCGACGACACCTGGAAGCATGCGTCGCGCGACTACGGCAGCCCGCTGCCCGACGTGCTGCAAAAGCGGCTGAAAAAGGAGCTGGACTCCATCTGCGGCCACGGTTACGCCGTTTTGTACGTCATTGCCGTGCGTCTGGTGGCCTACTCCAATGCGGGCGGCTATCAGGTCGGCAGCCGTGGCTCCGTCGGCTCATCCGCCGTCGCGCACTTTTCCGGCATTTCCGAGGTCAACTCGATGCCGCCGCACTATCTGTGCCCCAACTGCAAGCACAGCGAGTGGATCAACGACGGCGTACACTTTGACGGCTTCGACCTGCCCGACAAGACCTGCCCGGTCTGCGGCAAGCAGATGATCGTCGAGGGCCACGACATCCCGTTTGAGACCTTCCTCGGCTTCTACGGCGACAAGGAGCCTGATATTGACCTGAACTTCTCGGGCATGTATCAGTCCCACGTCCACCGCTACACCGAGGAACTGTTCGGCAAGGAAAACGTGTTCAAGGCGGGCACGGTCTACCGGTCTGCAGGATAAGACCGCTTACGGCTACGTCTAAAAAAATACCTCGAGGAGCGCAGCAAGACCGTCAACCGCGCCGAGGAAAACCGCCTTGTCATGGGCTGCACCGGCGTCAAGCGCACGACGGGTCAGCACCCCCGGCGGCATGGTCGTTGTGCCGGATACCTTCGACATTTACGACTTCTGCGCCATCCAGCACCCGGCGGACGACGTCAAGGGCGGTCTGCTGACGACCCACTTTGAATTTAAATACCTGCACGATACGCTGCTCAAGCTGGATGAGCTGGGCCATGATGTGCCGACCTTCTACAAGTTCTTTGAGGAATACTCCGGCATTCCGATTGATTCCGTCCCGATGAACGACGAGAAGGTCTACAGTCTGCTGACCAGCCCCGAGGCCCTCGGCGTGACGGAGGAGCAGATCGGCTCCAAGACCGGCACGTTCGGCATCCCCGAGATGGGCACGAACTTCGTGCGCCAGATGCTTCTGGACGCCCAGCCGAAGAATTTCTCCGAGCTGATCCAAATCTCCGGCCTGTCCCACGGCACCGACGTCTGGACCGGCAACGCCGACGAGCTGATCCGCTCGGGCACCTGCACGATTGCGGAGGTCATCGGCTGCCGTGACAGCATCATGCTGTATCTGCTGCGCAAGGGACTGGAGCCGAAGATGTCGTTCGACATCATGGAGGCCGTGCGAAAGGGCAAGGTCGCCAAGGGCGGCTTCAAGCCCGGGTGGGAGGAAGCCATGCGCGAGCACGATGTGCCCGACTGGTATATTGAATCCTGCCGCAAGATCAAGTATATGTTCCCCAAAGCCCACGCCGTGGCCTACCTGATGGCGGCCATCCGCCTGATGTGGTTCAAGGTCTACCACCCGGCCATCTTCTACGCGGTGTACTTCACGGTGCGCGGCGCGGATATTGACTACGAGGCCGCCGTGGGCGGCGTCCGTGTGGCGAAGCAGCACCTGCGCGACAACGAAAAGGATCCCCAAGGACGAGCGCACCGCCAAGGACGATGACGCGCTGGTCAGCCTGCAGCTGGAAAAGCGAAATGCTGCAGCGCGGCTGCGAGTTTTTGCCCATCGAGCTGGGCAGGAGCTACGCCAGCAAGTACGTGGTTGAGGACGGCAAGGTGCGTCTGCCGTTCACGGCCATCCGCGGTTTGGGTGATGCCGCCGCCGTTGCGCTGGAACAGGCCACGATGCACGGGCAGGAGTATATCTCGGTGGAGGAATTGCAGCAGGCCAGCGGTGTGGCGCAGTCTGTTTTTGACAAGCTCCGCGCCGTCGGCGCTTTGGGTAATCTGCCCGAAACGAGCCAGGTGGATTTGTTCAGTATGATTTAAAGGTGAGGGGCTCTGCCGCTTTGCCGTTGCCGCCAACTTGCCCCCTTGACAACCTACCTGATTTGCGCTATAATAGCAGTCACTGATGCGGGATTAGCTCATCCGGTAGAGCGACTGCTTCCCAAGCAGTAGGTGGCGAGTTCGAGACTCGTATCCCGCTCCAAGATACCCCGAGGCGTTTCGCTTCGGGGTATTTTTGATTTGTGCAAAAAGAGGTGCCGACCATGCTTGACGCATTCCCGATCTATCACTGGTTCCACAACGGCAACCCGTATTCCGGGGCAGAGGGCGGTATGCGCTATGTCATCACCCCCTATCAAGGTGCCCGACCCGAGCGACGAGAGCGGCAAGAAAACGCGCGAGGCCCTCTGCACCGAGGTCTGGCCCGGCCCGTGGAGCATCGAGCATACCGCCGAGGAAAAGATCGAGACGCAGCTGTTTGACGGCGACCAGGCGGGCTTGGATAAGGCTGTCGCCTGGCTGCATGAGCGTTACACCGCCGAGGCAGACCGCTGGGCGGACATCCCGTCGATCCTCGACTGTGAGCCGGACCGCTGACGACTGATGAACACCTGCTGCACACCGCGGCAGGTGCGCAGGGCCGTACAGGTCAGCCCCGAGCTGGCAGCCCTGCTGCAAAATGCGCCGTCCCCCTGCGAAGATCAGGAATAAGGAGCCTATATGCCCAGACAGGTCCCGACGCCGCGCACGGTGGAGATCCCTTCCGCCGAGGCTGTCGCCAAGGAGCGCGAGCGTCTGCAATACAAAAATGAAATACAACCGCACGCTGCGCAGCACCATCTACGCGCTGCTGGTCGTGGCCGCACTGGCCGTGCTGGTCGCCACGATTTTTCTGCCGGTGCTGGCACATGAATTGAGCGAATAAGTACGAAGCCGCACCCCGCGCAGAGACCGGGGTGCGGCTTTTGCGTAAAACGCGATTTGTACAAAGCAGGTTGCACAAGACTGGCAAGCGCGTACAATAGTGCTGAATGAGGCGATTTGTATGTGGTTACTGTACGCAGTCGGCTCTGCGCTGTTCGCGGGTCTGACATCCATTCTGGCAAAATGCGGCATTCGCAAAACGGATTCCACCGTGGCCACGGCCATCCGCACGATCATTGTGCTGACTTTTTGCGTGGGTCATGGTGTTTGTGGTCGGCTCGCAGGGGACGATTGCCAGCATCCCGGCAAGAAGTCTGGTATTCCTGGGGCTGTCGGGTCTGGCTACGGGTGCCAGCTGGCTGTGCTATTTTTATGCCTTGCAGCGCGGGCCAATCGATAAGGTCGTGCCCATCGACAAGAGCAGCACGGTCATGACGATCTTGCTGGCTGCACTGCTGCTGGGCGAGAGTGTGACCTTGACCAGGGGCATCGGTGTTGTGCTGATCGCCGCCGGCACGTTCCTGATGATCGAGAAAAAGGGCGGCGTCCAGAAAGAGGAAAATGGCTGGATGTTGGCGGCATTCGGTTCGGCTATTTTTGCGGCGCTGACCTCGATCCTGGGCAAGGTCGGCATCACCGGGGTCGAGTCCAATCTCGGTACGGCGCTGCGCACCGGCGTGGTGCTCATCATGGCGTGGGTCATGGTGTTTGTGCAGGGCAAGCAGGGCCAGGTGAAGGCGGTGCCCAAAAATGAGCTTGGCTTCATCTGTCTGTCGGGTCTGGCGACGGGTGCCAGCTGGCTGTGCTATTACAAAGCGCTGCAGCTCGGCCCGGCCAGCCTCGTCGCGCCCATCGATAAGCTGAGCATTCTGGTCACGGTGCTGTTCTCCTACATCGTGTTCCATGAGCGCCTGAGCAGAAAGGCTCTGACAGGTCTGGCCGTGCTTGTCGCGGGCACGCTCGTCATGCTGGTATAAAATTTATCATAACGGCAGCACCTTTTCCTGCAAAGGTGTTGCTTTTTTTTGGCTGTCTTTTGCCATAATAAATATATATGCAATAGGCAGGCTTATGCAGGAAAGGAGGCACAGCAGATGGCGAAAATCGCCGTGGTCGAGGACAACGACGCCATGCGGGCGCAGCTCTGCGGGTTCATCGCGCAGTATGCGCAGGAGAGCGGACACCAGCTGGACGTGACCGCCTTCTCGGACGGGGCACAGCTTGTGGAGCCGTACCGCCCCGGGTTTGACATCATCTTTCTGGATATTGAGATGCCAACGCTCGGCGGTATGCCGACGGCGGAGCGCATCCGCAGGCAGGACCCTGATGTGGTGCTCGTGTTCGTCACCAACATGGCACAGTATGCCATCCGCGGGTATGAGGTCGACGCACTCGACTTTGTGCTCAAGCCCGTCAGCTACTACCAGTTCAGCACCAAGCTGGAGCGCGCCTTGCAGCGCATCCGGCGCCGCCGCGGCGGGCAGGTGGCCTTGCAGGTCAGCGGCGGGGTGCAGCTGCTGGATACCGACGACATCCTTTATCTGGAAACGCGGGACCGCCTTTTGCACTACCACACGGCCACGGATACCTGGTCGGTGCGCGGCAGTCTGCTGAAGGCCGAAAAGGATCTGGCTGCCTACCACTTTGCGCGCTGCAACCAGTGCTATCTGGTCAACCTGCGCCACGTCAGGGGCGTGCAGGATGATCTGGTGCAGGTGGGGGAGGAACGGCTGGAGATCAGCCGCCGCCAGCGCACGGCTTTTCTGGCCGCGCTGGCGGCCTATGTCGGGGGTGCGCTGTAGGTGGATACACTTCTGACATGGGTGGTTTGTGCTGTCGGCCTGTGCGGTGCGGAGCTGGCCTACTGGCTGCCGCTGAAAAAACGCAGGAATTTTACCATGCGCACCGCCCTGAATTTTATCGCAGCAGTGCCGCTTGCGCAGGTCATCATCTGGGCCAACAGCGGCCACGCCAATCCGACGATGCTGCTGGTGATTTACGGCGGTTATTTCATCTGGGCTGCGGTGTCAACCCATCTCTGCACGCTGCTGGATTGGTCGGCCAGCGCATATTGCAGCATTTGGATCGTCCTGACGACGGAGTCGGCCTATGAGCTGTGGCGCGTTCTGATCTGGACGGCGCAGGCGCTTGGAATGCGCCATCTGCCGCTGCACAGCACGCCGATGCTGCTGGGGCAGCTGGGCTTTACCATTGCCTGCTGTGTGACGGTCCGGTATACCATGGCGCGCACGATGCCGGAGGACGGCATCTACCACATCGGCCCTCGCCAGTTAGGCAGTGCCGGACTTCTGGGCGCGATATTCGTCTTTCAGTTTTTTGCACTGCAAACCAGTCTGCGCGTCGGGCTGCAGCCATCGGCGGTAGTCGCACCGTCGATGCTGACCCAGTTTTACTGCGTGACACTGCTCTATTTACAGACCGAGCTTTTCAAAAAAGCGGCCATGCAGAAGGAGATGGACGCACTGAACCTTCTGTATGACCGCCAGCGCAAGCAGTACCAGATCGCACGGCAGAACGTGCAGATCATCAACCGCAAGTGCCATGAGCTCAAGGTTCAAATCGCCGACCTGCGCCGCCTGCAGCCCGACGAGGCCACAACGCGGAGCCTTGACGAGGCCGAGCAGGCGGCCCGGATGTACGACGCCAACGCTGCCACCGGCAATGAGGTGCTGGACGTCGTCCTGACCGAAAAAAAGCCTGCTGTGTGAGGCCCAGCGCATCCGCCTGAACTGCGTGGCCGATGGCACCTGCCTTGCGGCCATCGAGCCGGGTGACCTGTACGCGCTGTTCTCGAACCTGCTCGACCAGGCCATCGACGCTGCAGCCCAGCAGCAGAATGACCGCCGCATGATCGACCTGCTTGTATGCAGGCGGCAGGGCTTCGCGGTCATCAACGTCATTGGCCCGGCGCTGTCCGGCAGCCAGTCCGACCACGGACGCCGCCACAGCTATGAGCTGAAGGTTGCCCGCCGTGTCGTGCAGAAATACAGCGGCACCATGGCGACAGAGCCCCGCGGAGAGCTGTTCGCCGTCAAGATCGTGCTGCCGCTCACCAGGGGATGAAAGAAAAAATTACCGCCTGCTTTTTTTTGCAAGATGTACAAAGAACGGGCGGCCATTTTTTGTACCCCAAAAACCGAATATCCCGCCAGAAATACCACTTTTCGCAAACCTATTGCCAGAAATTTAACAGTTCTGTACAATACAGATACAGTAAAAAACAACACAGGAGGGCGCAATGCGAAGCACGACCAAGCTGATGAAGAACTGGCAGTTCACCGGCCCTGACGGTAAGACCGCTGCCGTGGACCTGCCGCACACCTGGAACAACATCGACGGCCAGGACGGCGGCAACGACTACTGGCGCGGCACCTGCATCTACAAGACGCGGTTTGCGGCGCCCGCTTTTGACAAGAATACCCAACAGGTCTGGCTGCAGTTTGAGGGCGTGAATGCCAGCGCCAAGGTCACGCTGAACGGGGTGGAGGTCGCCCGCCACGACGGCGGCTACTCCACCTTCCGCGCGGATGTCACGGCTCTGCTGGCCGACAGCAATGAGCTGATCGTGGAGGCGGACAACAGCAAAAATGACCGCGTCTACCCCCAGAAGGCGGACTTCACCTTCTACGGCGGCATCTACCGCGACGTCAGCCTGCTGGTCGTCAACCGGAACCACATCGCGCTGGGTTACCTCGGCGGCCCGGGCGTGCAGATCACGCCCGCTGTCAACGGCGCAAACGCTGACATCGAGGTCAAGACCTGGATGGAGGGCGACGGAGAGGTCGAGTTCTCGATTTACGACGCCACCGGTGCCGAGGTGCTGACCGGCAAGGGCCGGGACACGACGGTCACACTGGAGCACCCGCACCTGTGGGACGGCGTCCGCGACCCGTATCTCTACACCTGCGCGGTGCGTCTGGTGCTGAACGGTGAGGTACAGGACGAGGTACGCCAGCGCTTCGGCGTGCGCAGCTTCTCGGTTGACCCCAAGCAGGGCTTCTTCCTCAATGGCCGCCCGTATCCGCTGCACGGCGTCTCCCGCCATCAGGACCGCAAGGGTCTGGGCAATGCCATCACGCGCGAGATGCACGACGAGGATATGCAGCTCATCAAGGAGCTGGGCGCGAACACGATCCGTCTGGCGCACTACCAGCATGACCAGTACTTCTACGACCTCTGCGATGAGGCCGGCATGGTCGTCTGGGCTGAGATCCCCTACATTTCCGAGCACATGCCCAACGGCCGTGAAAACACGATCAGCCAGATGAAGGAGCTGATCGTCCAGAACTACAACCACGCCTGCATCGTCTGCTGGGGCGTCTCGAACGAGATCACGATCTCGACGAAGGACAACCGCGACATGCGCGACAACCATCATGTGCTGAACGATCTCTGCCATGAGATGGACAAGACCCGCCTGACGACGCTGGCCTGCTATGCGATGTGCGGCCCCTTCAACCCGGTAGCGCATATCACGGATCTCGTCAGCTGGAACCTGTATCTGGGCTGGTACGTGCCGGGCCTCTTTTTAAACGACCTCTGGATGGACTTCTTCCACCTCTGCTACCCGAACCGCGCGCTCGGCTTCAGCGAGTACGGCGCCGAGGGTATGCCGAACCTGCACAGCAGCCATCCCCGCCGCGGTGACCACACCGAGGAATACCAGGCCATCTACCATGAGTACATGCTCCGCTGCTTTGACCGCCACAAATGGCTGTGGGCGACCCACGTCTGGAACATGTACGACTTTGCCGCCGACGCCCGCGACCAGGGCGGCGAGCCGGGTATGAACCACAAGGGCCTGGTCACGTTTGACCGCAAGACCAAGAAGGACAGCTTCTACATCTATAAAGCGTGGTGGAGCGACGAGCCGTTCGTGCATATCTGCTCGAAGCGCTATGCGGACCGCACCGAGAATGAAATCGAGGTCAAGGTCTACTCCAACCAGAAGCAGGTAAGCCTTTATGTCAACGGCGAAAAGCTGGCCGAGCAGGAGGGCGAGCACATCTTCAAGTTCCGTGTCAAGCTGAACGGCGAGACGAAAGTCCAGGCCGTGGCAGGGGACAGCATCGACGATGCCGTTTTCCGCAAGGTCGATGCCCCGAACCCGGACTACAAGCTGACTAAGAAAAACTCCACCAGCGCAAACTGGGTGTGAGCCCCTAAGCCTTCCCCTGAGGGGAAAGCCTTTTGCCACGAAACACGCCGCACCGTGCGGCTGTTTTATATAAAACAAGGAGAAAAAGGTAATGGATGATCTGAAAATGCAAAAGCAGACCTTGAAAAAGGCCTACAAAAAGACCAAGCGTAAGCACATTACGCCGTGGAAGATTCTGGCAATCATCTGCGCCGTGGTGATGATCGTTTCGATCCCGCTTAGCATCCTTCTGCAAAAGTTCGACAACACCATGGCGGCCCGTTTCGGCGGCAGCTTCTGGAAGCTGCAGAACGAGGACGCCAACGCCCAGTATTACACCAGTGACTTCAACTCCGCCGAGGAGATGGTCAACTACGGTCTGGCTTTGACCCAGCAGGTCGAGGCCGAGGGCGCTGCCCTGCTGATGAACAACAACAATGCGCTGCCTCTGGCTGCCGACGCTAAGGTCAGCACCTTCTCCAGCAGCAGCGTCAACCTCGTGTACGGCGGCACCGGCTCCGGCAACATTGATGCCTCCACCGCCGACACCCTGCGCACCGCCCTCGAAAAGGTCGGTGTCACCGTCAACCCCACCCTGTGGGACTTCTACACCGTCGGCGCCGGCAAGGACTACGCCCGCTCCAAGAGCGGCACCGTCGCCAAATCCAGTGAGGTCACCGCCGAGGTGCCTTGGGATGTCTACACCGACGAGGTCAAGGACAGCGTTGCCCAGTACGGCGATGCCGCTATCGTGACCCTGTCCCGCGTCGGCGGCGAGGGTGCTGACCTTTCCTACGGCGAGGTCAACTATCTGGCGCTCGACGAGAACGAGAAGGCTATGCTGCAGAACGTGGCCGAGATGAAGAAAACGGCACCGTCAAAAAGACCATCTTGCTGATCAACTCCGCCAACGCCCTGCAGGTCGATTTCCTCAAGAACAACGAGTACGACATCGACGCCGCACTGTGGATCGGTGACGTGGGCATCTCCGGCATCAATGCCGTGGCCGAGATCCTGACCGGCAAGGTCAACCCTCCGGCAGCCTGGTCGATACCTACTGCTACGACAACTTCAGCGCCCCCGCCATGTGGAACTTCACCCCCACCACCTACGAAGGCTATGTCGAGGGCGGCGATGTGTCCGCCAAGGCTAAGTCCTACATGATCTACCAGGAAGGCATCTATGTGGGCTACAAGTACTACGAGACCCGCTACGAGGACTTCGTCACCGGCAACGGCAACGCAGGCGACTACGCCTACGGCGACGTGGTCGCTTACCCCTTCGGCTACGGCATGAGCTACACCGACTTTCCGACATCAGCGACATGAACGTCAGCTACAATGCCGCCGATGACACCTACACCGTCACCGTCAAGGTCACCAACACCGGCGACATGGCCGGCAAAAAGACCGTGCAGGTCTATGTCCAGAGCCCCTACACCGACTACGACAAGCAGAACGGTGTGGAAAAAACTCCGCTGTCTCCCTCGTCGGCTTCGGCAAGACCGGCATGATCGAGCCGGGCGCTTCCGAGACGCTGTCCATGACCGTCAACAAGCGCGACATTGCTTCCTACGATACCTACGGCGCAGGCACCTACATCCTCGACGCCGGTGACTACTACTTCACCGCCGCCACCGATGCCCACAACGCTGTCAACAACATTCTGGCTGCCAAGGGCTACACCGTCGAGTCCACCAACGGCAAGATGACCGCCGACGGCAACGCCGACCTGACCTACACCTGGACCGAGGACGCCCTCGACACCACCACCTATGCCACCAGCGAAAACGGCACCGCCATCACCAACCAGCTGTCCAGCGCCGACCCCAACCTGTACGAGGGCATTGATGAGACTGTCACCTGGCTGAGCCGCTCTGACTGGAACGGCACCCTGCCCACCGAAACCGTCAAGCTGGCCCTGACCGAGCTGCTCAAGAAGGACCTGAAGGACATCCGCTACGATCCTGCCGACTACGAGAGCGTTGATATGCCCACCCTCGGCGCCAAGAACGGCGTCAAGCTGTACGACATGATCGGTCTGGACTACAACGATCCCAAGTGGGACGAGCTGCTGGATCAGATGACCTTCGACGAGATGAACTCCCTGATCGGCGACGCCTTCCACTGGACCATGCCCGTCAAGAGCGTGGAAGCCCCCGGCACCCGTGACGAGAACGGCCCCCAGGGTCTGACCGCCAGCCTGCTGGGCAACGACAAGAGCCAGCTGACCGCCACCGCCTTCACCTCTGAGGACGTTATGGCTGCCACCTTCAACACCGAGATCATGACCGAGATCGGCAAGGTCATCGGCAACAACTGCCTGGAAGCCGACATCGCCTGCCTGTACGGCCCCGGCAACAACATTCACCGCACCCCCTACGGCGGCCGTAACTTCGAGTACTACTCCGAGGACGGCTTCCTCTCCGGCATGATGTCCGCTTACGAAGTCAAGGCAATTCAGGACAAGGGCGTCCATGTTGTGATGAAGCACTTTGCCCTGAACGACTGCGAGCAGGACCGTATCGGTCTGGGCGTCTGGCTGAACGAGCAGGCTGCCCGTGAAGTCTACCTGAAAGCCTTCCAGGCTCCTGTTGAGGTCGGCAACGCCAACGGCGTTATGATCGCCTACACCCGCTGGGGCGCTGTCTGGTCCGGCGGCAACTACGGTCTGGTCACCGGCATCCTGCGCAACGAGTGGGGCTGCGACGGCATGGTCATCACCGATAACGTTCTGACCCAGTATGTCAACGGTCCCGACGGCGTTCTGGCCGGTGTGTCCATCTACGATGCCATGATGTCCTTCGTCACCGACACCCTGCCCAAGTACAAGAACGACCCCGTCATCGTCACCGCCATGCGCGAGGCCTGCCACCACAACCTGTATGCCATCGCCAACTCCTGCGGCATGAACGGCGTGGGTGCCGACACCACCATCAAGGTCACCCGCCCGACGGTTGTCACCATGAGCATCATCATTGCCTGTGCCTTCACCTTCTTCTGCCTGCTGGGCATCGTGATGTGGATCATTGGCGGCATCAAGTTCCGCAAGACCGAAGAATACAAGGCCTACAAGGATTTCTAAAAAATCCCTGAAAGCCTCTAAGAAAGCCTGATTTCTACAGAATTTCCGCAAGCTCCCCGCCGGACCCCGGCGGGGGACTTTTTGAGTAAGAATTTCCTTTTTTCCACAACAAGGAGCAGCCCATGAGCGCAAAATGCAAAAGCGTCCAGCGTCAATCGCGCCAAACTTTACCAGCTGGTACTGTTTCCGCTGAACAACGGTGCCACGAATGTTTATTACGTCCTTGTGCTTTCCTACATTGCCACCTTCGGCAGCAATGTACTGGCGCTGGGCACTCTGTTTGCCTCGGTCATGGTCACGGCCATGCGCCTGTGCGACGCCATCACCGACCCGATCATCGGTGCGCTGATGGACCGCACGAACGGTAAGTTCGGCAAATTCCGCCCGTTCATGGCCATCGGCAACCTTATCATGGCCGTCAGCATTCTGGTGCTGTACGGCATCACCCCGATGATCCCCGATACGATGATGTGGGCACGCTATGCCGCGTTTGTGGGCCTGTACTTTGTCTGGGTCATCGGCTACACCTTCCAGACCAGCTGCACCCGTTCTGGTCAGACGGTTCTGACCAACGACCCCAAGCAGCGCCCTCTGTTCACGATCTTCAACACCGTCGGCAGCCTGCTGGGCATGGGCGTTATGCAGTTCCTGGCTCCCATCCTTGCCAAAAACTATGAGGGCGGCTATTCCTCCGCGGGCTTCTTCCGCACGCTGGCCCCCGTGGGCATTGTGATGTCCATTGCGCTGACCATCCTGGCCATCATCGGCATCTGGGAGAAGGATCAGCCCAAGTACTTCGGCATCGGCGGCGAAAAGACCGAGAAGGTCAAGGTCAGCGAGTATCTGCAGATCATCCGGGAAAACAAACCCATGCAGCGTCTGATGATCGCGGGCGCTGGCACGAAGCTGGCGCTCTCCATCGCCAACAACACCACGGTCCTGTGCATGCTCTACGGCTGCATGATGGGTGCTTACGATGGGCTGTACCTGCCCATGATGGTGCTGGGCTACGCCTGCAGTGTGCCGTTCTTCATTCTCTCTGTGCGCACCAGCCAGAAGAAGGGCCAGAAGGCCAGCCTGACGAAGTATGTAAGCGTGGCGCTGGCCTGCTATGTCGGCGTGCTGGTCCTGCTGCTGCTGTGGGGTCACGGTGATGCATTCCATCTGAGCCTGCTGGGCGAGAATGGTCTGTCCATCAACCTGTACACGATTCTGTTCATCCTGTTCTTCGGCATCGGCTACGGCGCATACTACGCTACTGCCGACATGCCCATTCCGATGGTTGCCGACTGCTCCGACTACGAGACCTACCGCTCCGGCAAGTATATTCCGGGCATCATGGGTACGCTGTTCAGCCTGGTGGATAAGCTCGTTTCCAGCCTGTCCGCCACCGTCGTCGGCATTGCCGTGACCTTCATCGGTCTGAACAACCTGCCCACCCAGTATGACCCGTACACTCCGGGCATGAATGTGGTCGTTATCGTCCTGTTCTGCGCCATCCCGATGGTCGCCTGGGCGGCCACTCTCATCGCCATGAAGGGCTACAGCCTGACCGGCGAGAAGATGAAGGAGATCCAGGCCGTCAACGCCTGCCGCCGCGACGCGGTTGCGAACGGCATGAAGCTGGAAGATGCCATGGAAAAGTGGCAGACCGTCGACCAGCTGCCCGCGGAGTACCGCGCCTAAGCTTTAACCCTGCGATTCTCTTTGTCCTTCCATAAACGCAAAGGCCCCCCGGCATCGTGAGGATGCCTGGGGGGCTTTGTTTAGTCTGCGTGGCAGGAAAAAAGAGAACCCCATGGCGGGATACGCCATGGGGTTCTCTTTTGGTGCGGAAGATGGGACTTGAACCCTTAACTGACCGCTTTTAGCCGTTCAGAGTTCAAGAAAATTATACGATATTGTGTATGTTTTTGAAAACTCCCCAGTGTGGATTCTGACCGCCTTCGGCTGGCTAGTTGAGATTTAGTGGCGGTCAGTATAGCCGTCAGGAGTGCCTACCGAAGTTTTGAGTTATCGTAGCACGAGAAGTAGGCGGTGTCAATGGAAAAACCGAAAAACGTAAAATTTGCAACTAAAATGTAATCATTTGCAACTTTGTACAAATCGCTCCGTTTTGGTCATATTTTGAGGAAAAATGACCAGCGATGCAAGATCAGTGGGTAGGTGTGTAACCTCCTATGCAAAAACGGTTACGATCTAATGACAAGGGCTTGCCTGTATAAGAAGCATATACTTCGAATTTTTTTGAAGTATAAATCTTATAATAAGGTGGGCACCTTACATGAATATCAAGGAAATTACACTCCGCGGGCAGAGCATCGCAGCGGCAGTGCTGTATGAGAATGAGGCAAAGGGCATAGCCGTGTATGCGGCTATGCGCATGGACAGCCGAGAGGACGATATGGCCTCGGTTCCGCAGTTCGTCATCTTCATGGAGACGGACGCGGAGGAGGGGCCTAAGTGCGTTCTGTACGGCAACTTCGCACTGTGCAAGCGCAAGATGACCTCGGAGCTGGAAAACAGGCTCCTCGACCTGAAGGCTTCCGAGGTCTACGCCCTCAAGGACTCGTTCCGTGAGGCCGCAAAACCCTGAAAGCATCAGACTTTGAGGTGCGCGACGACAGCAACCCGGAGAGCATGAGCGTTCCGCAGTTGCTCGACAAGTTGGCGGACAAGGATGTAGAGGTCAAGACCGTTGACGGTCAAGACTATTACACCCTCGACAGCAACGCTTTCAAGGCACTGGCTGGCGAGAAAAGCTTGAGTCTGAAAAAAAGTGCTCAAGGCACAGGGCTTGCTCCTGTGCAATGGCGACCGCTACGACTACCGCGAGACAGGTTCAAGTAGCGGCAAACTCTACATCGTCTGTAATAAGGGGGTGACGGCGAATGGCTAAGGTCATTGGAACATTCCCCTACTACGGGGGTAAGCAACGCTTATGCAAGAGCATAGCGGAGTTTATCCCGCAGGGCGTGGCCTCCATAACAGATGCTTGCGGTGGTTCTGGCAAGCTCATACTAAACTGCCGTTACGCTCCGAAGATGGTCTACAACGACCTCAATCCGGCAATGGCAGCCTTGATGACCTGCATCAAGGACAGGCACCTTTTCGGTGAGTTCTTGAAGCAGGTAGAGGCGAAGCCCTACTGCCGCAATGTGTATGAGCACGCGAGGGTCGTTCTGGCCGCGCAGCGAACAGGGGCTGCCCGTTACACCCAGCTTGAACTGGGCGTGGCAAAATATCAAGCGCTCTGCATGAGCTTCAATGCAACAATGGAAAGCTATGCAGAGCCGGACGAGAAGAAGTTACGCAGCTACCGTGAGCGTTTATATGGAAGCCTGCAAGACGCCCACTTCCACATGGAGGACTACGGCATACAGGTAACCAACCGCGACGCTCTCGACATTATGACCGAGAGTGGGCCGGAGGACATGGTGCTGTTGGACGTTCCGTATTTGGCAGGGCCGAATGAGGAGCGCCGCAAAACGGGAGCTTACGGGGCCTACGACTGGGGCCGAGAGCTGCATGAGCAGTTTCTCGACCGAGCAAATCAGACCGCCGGAAAGGTGCTGATTTGCGGGTATGAGAGCCGTCTCTATGCCGAGAGGCTAAAACCGGATCGTTGGCTAAAAGTCGATCTGGGCGAGGTGGCCAAGGTCAGCGCCCGTTCAAGGCTTGGAGATAGCAAGCCGCGCGTTCATGAGATCGTGTGGGTGAACTACGAACCGCCTGCAAAGGTGATTCGCAAATTCACAAATTCGCAATTCTCAAAAAATCGCGTAAGTGTTGGTGTTTAACGGTTTAATGAAATTTGCAAGGAGGTGCATAATAACACGCTATCGCCATGCGTGAAAAAATCAAGCGCGATAGCGTGTTCGGAAAATCCGCTGAAGCATTAGCAATTTTTCGAGTGCATTCAGCGTTTTCAGCATTTCCGTGCTTTGCGGGGGCTGAAGTGAGTAAGTAAAGGGGGAATTTTTTGGATTTTTCGGCAGTGAAAAAGTCGTACTATACATTGGGCAAAACGGCTCGATGCCGATGGTGAAAAATTGGGATAGCATGGCGAGGATTTTTGAGAGCATGGGTGCGTTCAGATCATGGGTTTCAAAAATCTTGTTGGCGAGAAGTTGTGTTAGAATAGTTTTTTGGGGTGTGAGAGCATGGGAGCGGCCCGTGATGGTTTACCGGGGTGTAGGGCCGTGTAGTAGCAGATGAGGACATGGCGATAGCAAACAGGCCATAAACTTGCAGTGAAATCTTCTGCTACAAAACCACGGTCTTGCATAAGCGAGTATATTATACATAATATCGTGGGAAATATAAATTGTAGGGTTGCGGGATACGTCCGGCAACCCTTTTGTATTTTAGGAAAGAGCGTAGGTCAGTTACTTCTTCGCTACGCGTATTAACAACTTCTTCCAGATATGGCTAAGGAGATCATCGCTTATAGCTAATTATGAGGAAAATACAGTAGACCAGCGAGATAGGAAAAAGCATGAACAGCTATTGTAAAGTCAAAGAGAATGCGTTATGATAGCAATATGAAAGTAGAAAATGTGCATAAGGAGAGGAAAAATCATGCGGAACAGAAAGATACTTGCAATGCTTGGTGTCAGTGCGATGATGATCGGATTAGTGGCTTGTGGTAGTAAAGCAGAAAGCAATATAGCTGAATCTGCAACCCCTGCACCCACCGCAGAAGCAACTCCTACCCCGGAGCCGACAGAGGAACCCGCAGAAAGTCATGATTTTGATTTGTCTGTAAACAAGTATAAGACTGAACGAAACATAGAGGTTAAACAGTATAGCGAGGATAGCGTAAGTGATACGGCTGATTGCGACAGCGGTACAGATATAGAGGAACCCGACACCCTCTATGATTGGCTTTACAACAATGGCGTAACGAGGGAATCGGTACAAAATGACAGAGATTCCGGTTGTAAGAATCCGTATCTGGATGGATATTTGGAGTATTTGGATAGTTTAGTAGATAAGCAGATTGCGGAGGACAACAGCGAAAATACAGATACATCTAGTGCGAAAGGTGACGGTTTAGGAGGAACAGAAATCATAGGTGGGGACGAGTTTATTTTGGACAGTGATGGTGGTGGAACGGTGAACGGGTTCTATTATACTCCGGAAGAAATGGAATACATTAGAGAAGCCAATTCTCCTGAGGAACTGGCAAGAGTAGAGAAAGAGAATGCAGAGGTTCAGCAGCAGATCAAGGAGGGTGGAGGAAAAAATGAGGGCAGCTCTGAATGATCAACAGCAAATACAGGATTTTGTTAATGAGTTACAGGGAAATGGTTGATAGAACAGGCTGTTATTTTTAATGAGCAGTTAGTCATAGATAGAGCTATCGAATCTGTCAAACAGGCATTTGGTTTACCGCGCTTGTGGTAGGCGTTCAGTTCAAGATATTTTCCGGCATTTTCTTGCAACAGTTTCTCGACAAGTTGATAGTTTCCTGTAACATGGCCGTTCCGATGGGAACGGTCAGTTTTTATTGCCGGGTTTGGTGGCTGACCGTGGGAGTGCGTGGGCAACAGAGCGTATGTGCAATGAGTAGGGCCGTTGTGGGGATACATGGTGGAGTTCACAGTGGGAAAAGTCTATGAAATCATTCATCGGCTGGCAGGAAAACTCTGCGAAAGATAGTTGCTTTTTTCGCAAGAGTTGCTTCTGGTTGACGATTTACCGTTGAAAAATCCAGCCTTTTGCTGATTTTCAAAAATCGAAATAGTGGGGCTATAGTTGGCGAGTTGAGGTTTAAGTGGTTTTGACAGTGAGTAGGGCCGTTGCCCCTCCTCCTCCCCCATCGGAGTGTAGGGCCCTCTTGCAAAATCATGGTAAACAGGTGCAACAGCCTATGGATAGATACTGTTTATAAGACTCTTGAAATATTAGATTGTATAAATCTAATAAAGGAGTGAAGCAGTATGAGATTGAGCGATTTGTATATCACGCAGGAGCAAAACCTGTACAGGATATTTCTGCCAACAGGCTTAGAGGTGGCAAGGGTAGCCCTGCCACCGAACAATCAGTATGCAGAGCATTGGATGGCTTTGCAGATGATTTGCAAGCCGTTGTCAAAAATATGGCGTATCAATGGCAGGAATACGCCGCAAAAGTAAACAGGCATTTGTTTTGTGTGGGGCGGCAGCTGTCGGTAAGACGGTTGCTGCCTTTTGGTTTACTCCGGCATTTCGCAGCGATTCGACCAATGAACGGGGACAATCTCCGGCACTATCACGTCTTGCCCAAGTGTGGTTATCAGCGTTAAGATGTGTGCAGTGGATGAGAAAATCCAACGATAAATCGTAGATAGGAGAAATGAATCATGTGTAAAAAGTTGACTGTAAACTATGTTGAGGTGCTAGGTGCCCGCCGCATTGGCTGGCAGTTGTGGGACGGTTGCCAGATGCAGGGTATGACGGACGCGCAAATCCGCAGTTTTGTACATGGCGGTGGCGTGGTGAACGGTTTGTTGGTGACAGACGATGAACAGGTCGTGCCCGACCCTGCGTGGGGTGGTGTGGTTCTGGAGAAGTCGGGCATCAACACCTTTAGGCCGTTGGACGAGGGGGCTGATCTCATGGCAACAAAGTCGTTTATGCTGGTGAAGGTATCCCGCAACGGGAAAGAGAGCATTTATCACTTCATCACGAACCGCTGGCAGATTGAGTCGATGAGCGAGGATAAAGTCCGCGCGATTCTGACATTGATGCCGATGGGTGGTATTCAGCTGGACGGCAAGCGTCTGGTGGTTCACGGAAATGTGGAAGTCGTGGATATGGCATTGCAGGAATGAACAAAAAGTGAGGGCAGCTCTTGGAACATCCAGAGCCGCCCTCAACTGTTTATTAGGATTCACAGATTAACAATTCACAGCATTCACAAAAATTTTCGGACTGCGTTTAGAGCATGGGAGTATGTAGTAGTATCTTTTATGATTTTTTTGAAAAATAAAAGATTGCCGATAGGCGTAAAGGATTTTTAGAATCAACGTTAGAGAATGGAGAATGCAGTATGAGAAAAGCGAAGGCAAAATGGAAAGCAGATACAAAGAGGTGGCAAGGTCGATGTCCGTAAGGGTGGAATCAGACGCAGCTTTTATAGTACGATTTCCGCAGCGGATGCAGAGAAAAAAGCTGCAAAGTGGATGGAACCCGCCTATAAAAAAGGAAAAGAAGCAGCCATGAAACAGTTGTGGGTTCCGAGGCGTGGGCATATGCAGATGCTGACTCCCCCTGAAACGGTGAACGAGGCATATGAGCGCTGGCTCCACAATGAGTTACAGTGCAACACAAGCGAGAGCAACTGGCGCGCGGTAGACTCCCGCTACCGCAACTGGGTTAAATATGTGATTGGCTCGTTGCCGTTGGATGCCGTGAGGAACGGACATATCAAAAAGGTCATGGACGATGCGTTCTATAACCGAAAAGCCCCGGAAGTGCTTGTACAGAGAAAATGCACCAAGGGGGAGCATATGTCTAGAAAGGCGTTAAAGAATCTGCGAGGCGATTTGAGCGCTTTGTTCAAATACTGCCTTGAGTATGAGTGGGTATCTTTCGTGCCTGTGATACACATAGACCGCAGAGCCGAAGCGGTCGGCAAAACCATCTTGCAAAAAGCCGATTTGGACGTATTGTTTAGTTCGGAGAGAACGACCATCGACGGGCAAGAGACAAGCGACCCGTACATCTACGCATATCGTCTGCAAGTTCTGACAGGGCTTCGCCCCGGTGAGTTATTCGGTTTGGAGTGGGCTGACATTAGGAGCGATTACATAAAGGTGGATAGGTCAATAAATGCCCTTGGGCAGGTAACCACAGGCAAGAACCGAAACGCCCGCAGGCTGGTGCCCTTATGTTCCGGTGCAAAAGAGGCCCTGCTGAAGCAGTGGCAGAGGACAGGGAGAAAGGGCGGCAAGGTGTTTGAGATACTTAACGGCGAGCATTATTGTAAGCGGTTAAAACGCTATTGCGAGTTTAACGGCATTACGGTCGTAACGCCGTATGAGTTACGTCATACTTTTATAAGTATGACAAAAGGCTTGCCGCCCGAAATGGTAAAAGATATGGTCGGACATTCTGAAAGCATGGATACCTACGGTGTGTACGGGCATCATGTCGATGGTTCCGAGGTCGTAATGGCTGGAATGCTTGACGATGCGTTTGCTGCCGTAAGCAAGCAGGGCAAGTCAACAGCATAGAAACTTCCGTGGACTTTGGCCGAAAGCGGAGGAACCGGCGGAGAATAAAGTGATTTTTGCCTTCAAAATGGCAGTCAAAAACGGCAGTCAGAGGGGACAAAAAAGAAAAAGAACGGTAAATCAAACGATTCACCGTTCATTTTTTAAGTGGTGCGGAAGATGGGACTTGAACCCACACGTCATAGACACACGCACCTCAAACGTGCCTGTCTGCCGATTCCAGCACTTCCGCTTGTTGCATTGACTGCAAGAGATATTCTAGCACAAACACCCCGGAAAAGTCAAGGCTTTTGCAGAAAAAAGATTTTGCAAAATCCCTGCCTTGTAAAGACTTGTTGGGAATGGTAGAATAAAGGCAGCAAAAAAAGGGGAAAACTGTCATGCAAAATTTAGTTTTCAGCCTGAACGCGACCCTGCCGGTGTTCCTTGTCATGGTGGTGGGGTACGCGCTGGGGCAGCTCGGCTTTCTGCCGCCCGCGTTCTGCAAGGCGTCGGACAGGCTGAACTTTAAGGTGACTTTGCCGCTCATGCTGTTTCTGGACATGGGCAGCGTGGACATCCTGCACGACTTCCGGCCCAGGTTTGTGCTGTTCTGCTTTGCCGCCACCCTCGTCGGCATCCTGACCGTCTGGGCGGGGGCTAAACGTTTTTTGAAGGACAAGACGCTGGTGGGCGAGTTCGTGCAGGCGGGCTACCGCAGCAGCGCTGCCGTGCTGGGCGTGGCGTTCATCCAGAACATTTACGGCAGCGCCGGCATGGCCCCGCTCATGATTTTGGGCAGTGTGCCGCTTTTCAACATCTTTGCGGTGCTGATCTTGATGCTGGAATCGCCCGAGCAGCGCGGCGTGCCTGACCCGAAGCAGCTCTTGCGCGGCGTGGCCACAAACCCGATCCTGCTGGGCATTGTGTTCGGCACGGTCTATGCGCTGCTGCCGTTCACGCTGCCGCAGATCGCAACCAAAACCATCAGCAGCATTGCGTCGCTGACCACGCCGCTGTCGCTGCTGTCCATCGGCGCGTCGTTTGAAGGGACAAAGGCCATCAAAAAGCTCGGCCCCACGCTGGCGGCGGCGTTCATCAAGACCGTGGGCCTTGCGACGGTGTTCCTGCCCTGCGCGGTAGCGCTGGGCTTTCGGAATGAGGAACTCGTCGCACTGCTCATAATGCTGGGCAGTCCCACGACGCCGAGCGCCTATGTCATGAGCAGGAACATGGGCCATGAGGGCGTGCTGACCTCGAGCTGCATTGCCCTGACGACCCTTCTCTCCGCCCTGACGCTGACAGGCTGGATCTTTGTTCTGCGGAGCGGGGGATACTTATAACGGAAAAAGGCTTCCCCATCGGGGAAAGCTGTCCGCGAAGCGGACGGATGAGGGCCGCGTTGCCGGCAAATATCCCGTTTACGGGAAACAGCGCAAGCTTCGCCTCATCCGACCACGCTTCGCTCGGCCACCTTCCCCCGATGGGGAAGGCTTTTTGTTTTTTATTGCTTCTCCTCCGGCTCGGCTACGGGCACGCCGCGGTGCTCCACGGGCGTCGAAAAGACGATCTGCGTCCGGGTGCGGCCAAACTGCTGCAGGTGGTTGATGAACTGATCCAGCTCCTGCGTCGTACCGAACAGCACCTCGATCAGCATACTGTAATCGCCGGTGACGCAGTTGCATTCCACCACATGGGGGCAGCTCTGGATATAGGGGTAAAACTCCGGCTTGCGCTGGGGGTCCATGTCCAGATTGATGAACGCCTTGACCATGTAGCCCAGCTTCGGCGCGTCGACCTGTGCCTGGTAGCCGGTGATGGTGCCGGAGCTTTCCAGCCGGGCCCATGCGGGCCGACACGGCGGGGCCTGGACAAAAACCACATGGTCGGCAATTTCTTTTAACGGTGCGCGGGCGTTGTTTTGCAGAAGGTCGATGATTTTACGGTCAATGTGATCCATGGTAACACCTCATTTTAGGCAAAAAGCTCCCGTTCGTGTGCGCCATTGCACCTGAACGAGAGCTTAGTCAGCTTTACTATGCAAAGAATTTTACCATACGG
>ENA-OQES01000286-OQES01000286.1-human-gut-metagenome-genome-assembly--contig:-NODE-286-length-22066-cov-6.328912_pt1 | contig 22066 bp, 21 predicted proteins | sample MGYA00242798_ERZ504641 | MGnify/ENA primary metagenome ERZ504641 (study PRJEB26092, sample SAMD00036327) | human gut metagenome | host: Homo sapiens | study: EMG produced TPA metagenomics assembly of...
AGAATGATGGTTTGGTGAAGGTCGCGGGTCTTGCGGCGGGAACCTACACGGTTGTGGAGACTCAGGCTCCGACCGGCTACGCCCAGAACTTCAGGGTCACTTTCAATGTGGAGATCACAGATGAAGGTCTCGTCACCTTCGAACAGGATGCCCTTCGTCAGGTCCAACCGGTCGATAACACCACTGCGAATGCCACCGCTACCGTGCTGAACGTGAAGAATGTCACTCAGCTGCCGCTGACTGGTGCTGCGGGAACCGTGCTGTTCACGGTCGTGGCGCTGCTGGTGGGTGGCGCTGGCGTGGCTGTGGCGGTCAAGAGCCGTCGCCGCACGTACTGAGCGCATGCGTTCGGTGTGAGTGAGTTGTGAATTGACTCACGCGCAATAAAAGTCAATGCGGGCGGTTGTGGATATTCCATAATCGCCCGCATTGATGTGTGACCGACCGGTTGAAGTGATATACGGTCAGCAATATTTGAAAAGCTGCTTGTGAGAAGTCGGATATACACTTGCTTCATTACGGGGTATAGCAAAGGGGGTAAAACGATGCGCGGTGGAGGATCATTCAGCATGGACGAGCTCCAAATGTTGCGGGATCTGCCGGCGGTGGCTAACGTGTCGAAAGACCGCATCACGTACTCCAACGCTTTCAAACAGGTGTGTGTCATACGGTATCTTGCGGGGGAATCGCCGACCAAAATCTTCCGCGAGGCGGGATTGCCGCCGGAACTGATTGGGTATAAACGTATAGAACGAAGTGTGGCGCGTTGGAAGGCTGCCGTCCTCAAATCCGTGAACGGTAGCAGTAACATGAGTAACGGCGAAATCATTACGGAGCTCGTCAACCTGTATGTTCATGCGGTGACGCGCAAGGAGAAACTCGACGACATCGCAGGAATCGCCAATCCCGATAAGGCAAATATTGAAAATGCTCCGAATTCGCTGGACGGGGCGAACGTGTCGGGGGGGGGGTGTATATCCGCTGACGTGCCCGTCCCATCCGATGCGGCTGCCATCGCCGTGCCGCCTGCACCTCTCAGCGCGAGCAGCGGCCTTGACAGCGAGACGGCGCTTGTCATCATCAAACAACAGGCTCGGCGCATCGACGAGCTGGAACGCGAAAACGAATCGCTCCGTGGCAAGCTGAAAACCTTGGCAAGCTGACTCCACCCGTCGCAAAGCGTTTTTTGGAAAAGATGCGAATCTGCCACATATAGCGCATTTCGCGGTGCGAACAACGGCGGAGATTGTGCGGTTGGCGCGGTAGGGTGTGAACATTATGACTTTTGGGAATACGAAAACCGGAAAAACTGGTACAAGCACGTCCGAAGCGACGGAAACCGCGCAAATCAAATCCGTCGAAAGCCTCGACAAAGGCAACGACATGGAACGCGGCCTGAAAAACCGCCACGTCCAATTCATCGCCATCGGCGGCACCATCGGCACCGGCCTGTTCCTCGGCTCCGGCAAGTCGATCGCGCTGACCGGACCGAGCATCATCCTCGTGTACATCGGCGTGGGCCTCATCATGTTCCTGCTGATGCGCGCCATCGGCGAAATGATGTACAGCGACCCAAGCCAGCACACCTTCATCAACTTCATCACGCGCTATCTCGGCCGCGGGTGGGGCAAGTTCGCCGGCTGGACGTATTGGATCGTGCTCATTCTGACCGGCATGACCGAAATCACAGCCGTCAGCACGTATTTCGTCACGTTCTTCGGTACGTTCGGCATAGACCTCAACGCGTGGAAATGGCTTATCGAACTGTGCTTCCTTGTGGCGCTCACCGGCATCAATCTGATTGCGGTGAAAGTGTTCGGCGAGGCGGAATTCTGGTTCTCCATGATCAAAATCACGCTGATTGTGGGTCTGATTGTCACCGCCGTGGTGATGCTGTTCCTCGGTTTCAGCTACCCGGCCACGCATATCGAAGGCGTGGACGGCACGGTTTCCGGTGCCACTGTGAGCCTTACGAACATTACCGACGGCTTCCAGCTTGCGCCGAACGGCTGGATGAACTTCTTCATGAGCTTCCAGATGGTGTTCTTCGCCTACCAGCTCATCGAATTCGTGGGCGTGACCGTATCCGAAACGCAGAACCCACGCAAGGTGTTACCGAAGGCCGTCAACGAGCTGATCATGCGCATCCTCATCTTCTACGTGGGCGCGCTCGTGGCCATCATGGCCATCGTGCCGTGGCGCAACTTCCATCAGAACGCGGACGGCTCGTTCGGTTCCCCGTTCATCATGGTGTTCAAATACGCTGGGCTCGACTGGGCTGCCGCGCTCGTGTTCTTCGTGGTGATCACCGCAGCCGCGTCGGCACTCAATTCGCTGATCTACTCGGCGGGCCGCCACCTATACCAGCTTGCGCAGGACTCCGAATCGCCCGCTATGCAGCGCCTCGGTGAGGTGTCGGATCACAAGGTGCCGGCGAAGGCGATTATCGTGTCCGGCTGCATGATTCTGTTCTCCCCGCTGATCAACGCGATCCCGGGCGTTTCCGGTGCGTTCGTGCTGTTCGCTTCGGCCGCCAGCGCCGTCGTGATCTTCATCTACATCCTGACGATGCTTGCGCACCGCCGCTACCGTCAAAGCGCCGACTTCCTGCCGGACGGCTTCGTCATGCCGGCATGGCAGGTGTGCGACTGGATTGCGATTGCGTTCTACGTGTTCGTGTACGTCACGCTGTTCCTGTCCGCAGATACGCGCGGTTCCGCCATCGCCGGCCTGCTGTGGCTCGTCGTGTTCGGCGGCTACTGCCTGCTGCACGAGCGATTCCAGAACCGCGACCTGAAGGCGGCTCTAGGGAAGTAGACGTATTGCCTGTCGTGCGGTATGCGTGGCATGCGCGCGTTGCGCTACGTGCCGCGCATCCGACGAAAGAGGGCCGGTGGAAACCTTGCGAAAATGTGCGTTTCCACCGACCCTCGTCGTGTAATCGCAATAAACAGTGCGAAACGTTAGTGCACGAATCGTACGAAATCGGCGCGAATCAGCCGATGTAGTCGGCCTCGTTCGTCGGGCTGGACGGGACGGCGTGGTCCTCCGTCACCTTGCCCAGGCCGGACAGGTACGCTTCACGGCCGGCCTCAATCGCGTTCTTGAAAGCGCGCGCCATCAGCGGAATGTTGCCGGCGGAAGCGATCGCTGTGTATGCCATCACCGCGTCCGCGCCCATTTCCATGGCTTCCGCAGCCTGGCTCGGGCGGCCGATGCCCGCGTCGATAATCACCGGAACGTTGGCATTCTTGATGATCACTTCGATGAAATCGCGTGCGCGCAGGCCCTTGTTCGAGCCGATCATCGCGCCAAGCGGCATCACGCAAGCTGCGCCCGCGTCCTCAAGACGCTTCGCTGCGATCGGGTCCGGGAACATGTACGGCATGACCACGAAGCCCTCCTTGGCCAGCTTTTCCGTGGCCTTGATGGTCTCCTCGTTGTCTGGCAGTAGATACTTCGCCTCGTGCTCGATTTCCACCTTCACGAAGTCCGTCTGGCACACCTCGCGCGCCAGACGTGCGATGCGCACCGCCTCCTCGGCGTTGCGCGCGCCGGACGTGTTCGGCAGCATGGTGATGCCCTTCGGAATGTAGTCGAGCAGGTTGTTCTCAGTGGTGCGGCAGCGGCGCAGCGCCATGGTGACGATTTGCGTGCCGGCGTTCTCGATGGTGGCCTTGATGAGGTTCAGGTCGTAACGACCGGAACCGAGGATGAAGCGGCTGGTGAACTTGTGGCCGCCGAGAATCAACGGATCGGCGTCTCCTGTGGCGATCTCGTCGTACGCGTGCGCGTCCGGCTCCGGCAGGATCGCCGTGTTCGTGGTGGTGCCGACCAGCTCGTCAAGCGTGGCGTTCGGTGCGGCCGCGACGTCGGCGGCTGCGGTGGTGATGGTGTTTTCGGTGCTCATCGTCGGTTCCTTTCGTTGGTGTGTTTGGTGTTGCTGTTGTTGCGATTGCTGTGTTGCTGTTGTGTTGCCGTTGCGTCGCTGTTGTGTTGTGTGCAACGTGCGTTTGTAATCGCAATAAAAATTTCGATTACGGCAGTGGAGTAACGTAGCAGTGCGTCAGGCGTCTTCCTCGCCGAGGATCAGTCGCGTGATCATGTTCGCTTCGTGGCAGGCGACCACGCCCACGCGCGGCGCCATCAGGCCGGCACCCGGTACCGGAGCCGTCTCGCCATCGCCACAGAAGTAGAAGTTCTTCGAAACGCGACGCGTGCTCACTAGGTTGGAGCTGCGGAAGCCGGCCATGCCGGACGCGCTGACGAGCTTCTTGCCCGGCAGATTCTCCAGCACCGCGTTGACGAGCATCGTCTTGTTTTCCGGCACGTCGAACGCCTCGCAGATGATGTCCTCGTTTTCGAACAGCGTCGGCACGTTCTCGTCGGTCACCTTGACGGTGTCGATGGTGATGTCCGTGAACGGGTTGATCTGGCGCAGATTGCTGCGCAGCGCCTCCGTCTTGTACTGGCCGAGGTCCTTCAGGAAATACTGCTGGCGATTCAGGTTCGTCATATCCACGCGGTCGAAGTCGATCAAGTGCAGGTGGCCGACGCCGATGCGGGTCAGCGCCACCGCGATGGTGGAGCCGAGGCCGCCGCAGCCGCAGATGGCCACGTGCGCCGCGTCGAGCTTGTCCTGCGTGGCGGCTGTGTGACGGTCGAGCAGGGCCGCGCGGATCTCCTCGCGGCTGACCAGGGTGGCCGGGTCGGGCTGGTTGTCGAAAGCGTGCTGGCGGGCGTCGATCTGCGCCTGCGATGCGGATGGTTCAAAAGTCATGGTTGTTCTCGTATTCTCGTTTCCGCTCGTATGGTTTGTTTCGCTGCTGTGCTCAGCCGCCCTGCACGAACGTGACGATTTCCAACGTGTCGGTGCCCTTGAGCTGCGTCTGCGCACGCTGGGCGCGCGGCACGATCTCGCCGTTGAGCTCCACGGCCACGCGGTCGGCGCGCAGACCGCGCTGCTCCACTAGTTCGGCCACGGTGATCGGCGTGGCGACGTCCTCTTCCTTGCCGTTGATGATCATTTCGGTTCCCTTCTGTATGTCAGGCCCCACGAGTGCCGTTCCCGCCGAAACGGACGTTCAGAACTGCTTTGGGGGCTTCCGAGCGTCTGCTTCCGGTGAATCGGACATTCACGGTTGGTACGAAAAAAGGGTCGCCGAAGGAACCGTACCCTATGAGGTGGTGCGCCCCTCCGTGACCCTAATCACGCGATATTCGGTTATCGCGAACGGAAATGAGATGCGCCTCGCGGCGCGAACAACCCGTCTCCTTACGGCGGCATTACCCGCATCAAGTCCTCGGTCGAAGCTCGTCGAGCTCCCTCTCAGCCTTTCGGCTCCCGTTCGGTTGTGCCCTCATTTTCCCGCACCGCCCGACAACCCGCTCCGCGCTGTTTTGTGCAAGAATGGGTGGCGGATTTTGTAGCGACGGATGTGGCGACGGAAGGGAGACGGTTATGACGACCGCACGAAACATGGGCGAATTGGCGGGATTTGCGATTCCACGGCTCGGCATGGGCACGATGGCGTTGGCGATTGAGGGCCGCCCGGACCGCGATACGGCGATCCGCACGATTCACGCCGGCTTGGACGCGGGCGTGCGATATCTGGACACCGCCTGGTCGTATTACCTGCCAAGCCAACCCGGCACCGGCACCGCCGAAGACCTAGGCTACGGCGAAAAAAAGTGGTGCGCGACGCGCTCGCCAGCTGGGACGGTCCGCGCGACGAAGTGCTGATTGCAACCAAAACCGGCTATCGCCGCACCATGGAGGCGCCGAACGTTGCCGAAAACGAGCCGGAACGCCAGCATTTGCAGGCTGTGGGCAGCCAGTACGGGTGGATGGCGGATTCGCGTCCGGAAACGATGATCTGCGACGCAAAGGAGTCGGCCGCGCACCTCGGCGTGGAGGCGCTGGACCTGCTGTACTCGCACGGACCGGACCCGGAAGTGGCTTATGAGGACCAGGTCGGCGCGCTGAAGCAGCTGCTTGATGAGGGCGTGATCCGGTACGCGGGCATTTCCCGCGTGGACAACGCGCAGATCGACATCGCCCGCGAGATTCTCGGCGACAAGCTGATCGCCGTGCAGAACCAGTTCTCGCCCTCGCACTCCGACCCTGAGCATACGATGGAGCACTGCGCGGAACTTGGACTCGCGTTCGTGTGCTGGAGCCCCCTCGGCGGCTTCCTCGACGCGTTCGACCAGCGCGCGTACGACCCGTTCCGCACGGTCGCCGGCAACCACGGCTGCTCCTACCAGCGCGTGGTGCTCGCCTGGGAACTGAGCCGCTACGAGCGGTTGTTCACCATCCCCAGCGCCCGCAATCCGCAGGAAATCAACGATTCCTTCGCCGCCACCGAACTGACGCTCACGCAGGATGAGCTGGCGATGCTGAACGCCTCCGTCGACGCCCGTCGCGGCTGAATTCCGCGCAATACGTACGATTGGCCGCGCCCGATTCCGCACAATAATCGCGATTCGGGCCGCGGCCTTTTTCGTGCCTTCTGTAGCTTGCTCGCTGCAAAATCGCCCTGGGAATAACTTACACTGTAAAATGTTTACACTGTAAGATATTATGACGGCGATTGCGACGGAAGGAGGTGCCGCGTGGGCTTTGAAGAGGAACTGTTCCACGAATTGGCGACCAACACATGGGACAAACGCTCGCGCATGCAGCAGGAGATGGTGAAAGGCGCGAAGGGCGAACCCTTCGCCGTGCAGGAACTCTATAGGAAAGGCCCGCTGACGCCATCGCAGCTCGCCTCTTCAATGAAAACCACCACCGGACGCGTGTCCACACTGCTGTCCGCGTTGGAGAAAAAAGGGCCAGATCACACGCGAATCCGACCCCGACGATCGCCGTGTGGTGCACGTGAACCTCACCGAAGCGGGCAGGGAACGCGCCGAACGGCAGCGCGAAAGCATGCGCGAGGCGATCTGCTGGATCTTCTCGCAGATGGGGGAGCGCCGCGCGCGCGAATTCGTTGAGCTCACCGAGGAATTCACCACGTACATGTCGCTGTGCATGCCCGGCAAACCGCGCCCCACGGCGGACGAGGTCAAAGCCGCGTTCTCAGGAAACGCACAGGAAGACGCGTAGTATCTTACGCTGTAAATAATTCACAGTGTAAGTAATCGCAATCCAGTAATCGCAAAAACCGCGAAAAATCGCAAAAAGCTAATCGTAAGAAAACAAGCAAAACACAAAACAAGAGAAGGAACCAAGCATGCTTCGCATCGTACGATACCTCTCCAAAGCGGAGATCGGTCAGATGCTCGTCGCGCTGGTCAGCATCGTCGGTCAGATCTGGCTTGACCTGACCCTGCCGGATTATATGGCCGACATCACGCAGCTCGTCGAAACCCCCGGCAGCGAAATGCACGACATCTGGGTGGCCGGCGGCAAAATGCTGCTCGTCTCGCTCGGCTCGGCGGCCTGCGCCGTCGTCACCGGCTTCATCGCCGCGCGCGTGGGCGCCTCGTTCAGCCAGCGCCTGCGTTCGCTCGAATTCAACAAGGTGGAAAGCTTCGGACCGGCGGAAATGAACCGTTTCTCCACCGCATCGCTCATCACCCGCTCCACGAACGACATCACGCAGATCCAGATGTTCATCACCATGGGCCTCATGATGATCGTCAAAGCGCCGATCATGGCCGTGTGGGCCGTGTGCAAGATCGCAGGAAAGGGCTTCGATTGGACGCTCGCCACCGGCGTCGCCGTGGCCATCCTGCTGGTGGTCATCGCCGTGATCATGCACTTCGTCATGCCGAAGTTCAAGGCCATGCAGCGCCTGACCGACAACATCAACCTCGTGGCGCGCGAGAACCTCACCGGCCTGCGCGTGGTGCGCGCGTACAACGCCGAGGACTACCAGGAAGCCAAGTTCACCGAAGCCAACAAGGAACTCACCGAAACCCAGCTGTTCACCAACCGCGCCATGGCCATCATGATGCCGTTGATGAACACCATCATGAACGGCCTGATGCTCGCCGTCTACTGGATCGGCGCGTACCTCATCGACGCTGCCGACGCCGTCGACAAGCTCACCACCTTCTCCAACATGGTGGTGTTCTCCAGCTACTCCATCCAGGTCATCATGAGCTTCCTGCTGCTGAGCATGGTGTTCGTGCTCTGGCCGCGAGCCGACGTGTCCGCGCAGCGCGTGCTCGAAGTCATCGACACCGAGCCGATGGTCACCGACGGCACGCAGGACGCGGGCAAGCCAGGCGAGGAAGGCGAAATCGAATTCCGCAATGTGAGCTTCGCCTACCCCGACTCGCGTCACGCCATGCTCGAAGGCGTCAATTTCAAGGCGAAGAAGGGTCAGACGGTCGCGTTCATCGGCTCGACCGGCTCCGGCAAATCGTCCCTCATCAACCTCGTGCCGCGTTTCTACGACGCCACGCAAGGCGAGGTGCTCGTCGACGGCGTCAACGTGCGCGACTACAAGCTGAAGGCGTTGCGCGACAAGATCGGCTACGTGCCGCAGCAGTCGTTCCTGTTCAAGGGAACGATCGCCAGCAACGTCGCGTACGGAGATACGGACCGCGACGACGACACCGTGCGCCGCGCATGCGACGTCGCGCAGGCGACGGAATTCATCGACAAAAAAGCAGAAGAAGTATGATTCCGGCATTTCGCAGGGCGGTTCCAACGTTTCGGGCGGGCAGAAGCAGCGTCTGTCGATCGCACGCGCCGTCTACCGTCATCCGGAAATCCTGATCTTCGACGATTCCTTCTCCGCGCTCGACTTCAAAACCGACCGTGCCGTACGTGACGCGCTCGAAAAGGAAGCGAAGGATTCCACGAAACTCATCGTCGCGCAGCGCATCGGCACCATCATGAATGCCGACCGCATCATCGTGCTCGACGACGGCAAAGTGGTCGGCCAGGGCACGCACGAGGAACTGCTCGACACGTGCGAAGTGTATCGGCAGATCGCCGAATCGCAGTTGAGCGAAGACGAACTGAAGCGCTGAAAGGGGGAGACATGCCAAGAGGAATGGGACGCGGCCGTGGGGCCGTGGAAAAGCCGAAGGACTTCGGCGGAGTGATGAAGAAGCTCGTGAAATTCTGCAGCCGGTACATTCCGGTGATGATTTTCGCGCTGGTTCTGGGCGCTGCCGGCACGGTGTGCCAGATCATCGGCCCGGACAAGCTCAAGGACATGACCAACGAGATCACGAAGGGTCTGCCGGCCATGGTGCACGGCAAGCCCGTCATGAATTCGATCGATATGGACGCGGTGTCGCGCATCGCATGGCTGCTCGTCGCGCTGTACGTCGGGTACGCGCTGCTGAGCTACCTGCAAAGCTGGCTGATGGCCAACGTCACGCAACGCACCGCACAGCAGCTGCGTGAGGCGATCAGCCAGAAAATCAATCGCCTGCCGCTGAAATATTTCGACAAAGTCAGCTACGGCGACGTGCTGAGCCGCATCACCAACGACGTCGACGCGATCGGACAGACGCTCGGCCAGTCGGTCGGCTCGCTGATCACTTCGATCACGCTGTTCTTCGGCGCGCTCATCATGATGTTCTACAACAACGTGACCATGACGCTGTGCGCCATCGGCTCCGCGCTGCTCGGCCTGATCATCATGGGCGTGATCATGAAGGTGTCGCAGAAGTACTTCACCCGCCAGCAGGTGGCGCTCGGCGACGTCAACGGCCACGTCGAGGAAATGTACACCGGCCACACCGTGGTCAAGGCATACTGCGGCGAGGAACGCTCCATCGAGCAGTTCGAGAAGTACAACAACGACCTGTACGTGTCCGGCTGGAAGAGCCAGTTCCTGTCCGGCCTGATGATGCCGATCATGAACTTCGTCGGCAACTTCGGCTACGTGGTGGTGTGCGTGGTCGGCGCGGTGCTCGCCATGGACGGCAAGATCGAATTCGGCGTGATCGTGGCGTTCATGATGTACATCCGCCTGTTCACCCAGCCGCTCTCCCAGTTCGCGCAGGCCTTCCAGAACCTGCAGCGTTGCGCGGCTGCCTCCGAGCGCGTGTTCGGCTTCCTTGACGAGCCGGAACTGGCCGACGAATCCGGCAAGCGGGCGTTGCTCGGCGTTGACGCGGACGGCAAGCCGCAGCCGGTGCGCGGCGACGTGGAATTCAGCCATGTGCGTTTCGGCTACGACGCGGACAAGACCATCATCAACGACTTCTCCGCGTCCGTGAAGGCCGGCCAGAAGGTGGCTATCGTCGGCCCGACCGGTGCCGGCAAGACCACCATGGTCAACCTGCTGATGCGCTTCTACGAGATTTCCGGTGGCACGATTTCGATTGACGGCATCGACACCAAGTCCGTACCGCGTTGGAACGTGCACGACCAGTTCTCCATGGTGCTGCAGGACACGTGGGTGTTCCGTGGAACAGTGCGTGAAAACATCGCGTATTCGAAGAAGGACGTCACCGACGAGCAGATCGTGGCCGCATGCAAGGCCGTCGGCCTGCACCACTACATCATGTCGCTGCCGAACGGCTACGACACCGTGCTCGACGACAAGGCGTCGCTTTCCCAGGGCCAGCGCCAGCTGCTGACGATCGCCCGCGCGATGGTGGAGGACGCGCCGATCCTGATTCTTGACGAAGCCACCTCCTCGGTCGATACACGCACCGAGGAGCTGATCCAGAAGGCGATGGACGCGCTGACCGTGGGCCGCACGAGCTTCGTGATCGCGCACCGCCTGTCCACCATCCGCGACGCCGACATGATCCTGGTGATGAACGGCGGCGACATCGTGGAACGCGGCACGCACGAGGAACTGCTCGCCAAGGGCGGCTTCTACGCCGACATCTACAACAGCCAGTTCACGCTGGCCGAGTGAGGTTGGTGTGCTGACTCGCTAAAAAATCCGGAGGGACCACCCCTCCGGACTTTTTGCGTTTTGGCTTCGGCGTTTTTATTGTGTTGCGTTGACGGGACGGCGGATTTACCATTGAGGTGACTGACGTCAATCGATTGACGTATTTGAAAATCACAAAGAAAGTGGGCAGTCATGAAAAGCATCGAAATCGGCAAATCGGCAGTGGTCGCATCGCAAGCGGCGCTCGGCGTGATGCGCATGGACGCGCTGGATGCGGACGCTGCGGCAGAAGTCGTGCGTACGGCCGCCGAGCATGGAGTCAACTTCTTCGACACGGCGGACATCTACGGATTCAACGTCAACCACGACCATGCCAGCTCGCGTGTGCTCGGCCGCGCGTGGAAGGACGCCGGGCTCAAGCGCGAGGACATCTTCCTGCAGACGAAGTTCGGTATCAACATCGACTTCAGCGACCCGAACAACGTGCACGCCACCCGCTACGACTTCTCCGCGAAGCACCTCATCACGCGACTCGACGAGGAACTGGAAGCGCTCGGCACTGACTACGTGGACTTCGCGCTCCTGCACAGGCCCGACACCCTGATGGAGGCCGAGGAAATCGTCGAAGCGTTCACCACCCTGCACAAGGCGGGCAAAGTGCGCCACTTCGGCGTGAGCAACGTGAACCCGTGGCAGGCGGAACTGCTGCAGTCCTGGCTCGGCGACGACCCGGCCATGAGGCTCGAGGCGAACCAGCTGCAGTTCGGCCTGATGCACGCGCAGATGGTCAGCGACGAGCTGATGACCAACTCCGGCGCCGAAGGCATGGTCGTGGCCAACCATTCGGACGGCCTGCTGTCCTACTCGCGACTGCGCCACATGACCATCCAGGCGTGGAGCCCGTTCCAGTCCGGCACGGAATACGGCCCGTTCGTAGGCAACGAGCACTTCCCGGAGCTGAACAAGGCACTGGACGAAAAGGCCGCCAAGTACGGCGTGAGCGCCAACGCCATCGCCACCGCATGGGTGCTCAGGCATCCGGCGAAGATCCAGATCGTGCTCGGCTCGATGAACCCCACCCGGCTGGGCGAAATGCTCGACGGCGCGGACATCGACCTCGACAAGCAGGATTGGTGGGACCTGTACGTGGCCGCCGGCAACCTCATTCCGTGAGTTTTGCTTGCGATTGGCCGGTTTGCGGTCTGCGATTGGCGGGCCGCCAACCGGCCAACCTGGCAATCAGTGACCGGTCGGCAATCAGAAGAAACGGCCGGGGAAACCGGCACTGATGGTGGCGTGACGGTCGACGTCCAACGTGGCGCAATCGAAAACAAAAACGCTGCGCAGTTCATTCGGGTCCGCAACGAACAGCGCTGTGGCCAAACCGTCCGCCACCGCAGTCGGATAGCCGCCAAACGACGCGGATCGCACCGCAACCCAGGCGGCTTCCGTTTGTTGCACGGGCAGGCCGTCGATGGCGTTGAGCAGGTGGTGAATCGCCAGATGCGTCTGTTCGTTCACCGCCACCTCCCAATGGCGACGGCTGGGCGCGCTCGCACAGAACGCGCCATCGCCGATCAGTGCGACGCCGACCGCGCAGGACGGATCATCCGGATCCTCAAGCGCCACACGGATCGGCTTGTTCGTGCGCGCCAGCAGATCGCCGCCCGCATCAATCACAAATTCCGGGGCAGCGCTTTCGCGTTTGCTGTCTGAGGTGGAAGATTGGCATGTCGGGTTGGTCGTTTCGGCTGACTTGACATGCGATGTGCGCGAAAGTTCTGAATCGGTGAGCAATCCGCCCAGCGAATCCACCAGATAACCCTTGCCGCACGCGCCGAAATCCACATGAACCGGACTGCGTGTAACCAATGTCGTACCACTCGAACGAACCACATCACGACCCCATACGGCCCGTCCGTGCAGCGCGCCCAGGCGCTCGCCGGCGTCGGCTTCAACGGTGAAACTCAGCGCGGGATCGTAACCGAGACGAATCAGGTCCTCGCCCACGCACGGGTCGATCGCACCGCGCGTGGCGGCGTGCAGCGCGTCGTACAAATCGAATAGCGGGCCGGCCCAATCGGGAAAATCGAAATGCCCGCCATGCTCCGCATTGCCGATGTGCGCAACCAGCGAATCAGCACGAAACCGCGAAAGCGCATGCTCGTATTCATCGATGAACCGTTCCATCTCGCCGCGCAATTCCGCAGTGATCGGGTGAGGCGTCGAAATCAGCAACCCCGTGCCGAGCGCCTTGGGGAAAGCGGTGGTATACGGCATGCGCTGTGCGAGCGGTGCAATGGAGTCCATACCACGATGCTAGCGCGTGCCCGGCTTGGCGTAGTTCGTGCCTGGGGCTGGCGGGCGCGCGGGATTTTGCGTGCGGTCGAGGCGCGGGCGTCACCGAGGATGGTATACGCATTGTCAACGCCATTGATTGGCTGTTGGGTGATTGAGCCAATTGAGACGCGTATCTCGCTTATAGATGGCGGATTCCGGGGTTCGCCCGGTGCTATCTCGCTTATAGATGGCGGGTCTCGGCGGAGAAACGAACCTAGGGGGCATCTTTTCGCCCCTCTAACCCTTGTATTTTGCAAAGGGGCCGCCATCTATAAGCGAGATACCAACTGTCACCCCGCCAAATCCGCCACTCATAAGCGAGATGTTTTTTTCGTGGGTGTGGCATGAGGCATCGCCTTATTTTGATACCCCCGTAGCTTTGTATGGTTACGATTATACTAATCGTGATTATACAAGTCGCGATTATACAAACTGACGCTTTGGCATGGAGTTCGCTTCACGTTTTCGGGCGGACGGGGGTGTTGCGGAACGGCGGTGAGCGTCACAATGTGAGACGACACGCGGAAAACGGGAAAAATAAAAACGGCGGAATTCCAACGGTTTTTTCATGCGCGATACAACAAGACCAATTAAAAATCAAGACTGTTATTCAAAAAACTTTCGTTCTATCTTGGCTTCCGATGCGCGCTTCGTACGTCGGGTACGTCGGGGAAATCGCGCCGAAAAGATTTGCGGAAGGAAGGTTCGACCCATGTCATCTCGCGTCGCGCAGCGCCACGCAGCCGGTTCCTACGATTCGTGCGATTCGCGCGTCTCGGCTTCCGGCCGTCTCATCACGCTCGTCGCCGCGCTGATGATCGCGCTCGCCACGCTGTTTGTCGGCATCGCGATGCCGCGGCAGGCGTCCGCCGCTGACGGCAACCAGACGAATTTCGATTCCTGGACTGCCGTCGCGCAGAATATCGCCAAGCAGCTCGCCACCGCCGAGAACGACTACAACGACGGCGATTACGGCCAGGCCGGCACCGGCTTCCAGACCGCGCATTGGATCGGCTACGACGCATCCAACTTCTCGAAGGCCGTCAACGACACCATTTCCGCCGACAAGCAGCAGGCGCTGCTCACACAGTTCACCGATTTGGAAGGACTCGCGTACCAGCAGGGCCAGGGGAGCGCGATCGCAAACGGAATCAACGCGCTGAACGCGGACCTTGACACGGCCGCGCAGACGCTTGACGGCAACGCGAACCTCGCCGACCCCAAAAACCTACGCGAAGCAGCGCGCCGAACAGACCGCCGCGGAACGTAAGAAGCTCGACGCGGCCAAAAAGGAATTCCTCCAAAGGCAAAGGCGACCGCACGTGGAGCGAAGTCGCCAGCGAAATGAACGTCATCCTCGACAAGGCATACAAGGCCGCCATCTCCGGCAAGGGCGCGGAAGGCTCCAGCCTCGTCAACGACGCGTACTACCAGTACTACGAAAAGCTCGGCTTCGAAAAGAACGTCATGAACGCCATCTCCGGCGACCGCGTCTCGCAGGTGGAATACCAGTTCAAGATGACCCGCAAAACCATGCGCGACGGCGGTTCCGACAAGGAGATCAAAAAGCTTGTCGACGACCTGAAAAGCTGGCTCGTCGAAGACGCGGCCACCCTCGACGGTGGCGCGGTCGGCAACGTCAACGCCTTCACCAAAGCCATCACCAGCTCCGCCGGACAGGCGTTCCTCATCCTGATCCGCGAGGGTCTCGAAGCGCTGCTGGTGGTGGCCGCCGTGGTGGCCTACCTCGTCAAATCCGGCAACCAGCGTTTCACCAAGTGGATTTACCTCGGCGTGCTCGCGGGCCTTGCCGGCTCCGGTCTGGTCGCCGTGCTCTTCACGTTCCTGTTCGGCGGCTCCGGCCCGGTCCAGGAAATCAGCGAAGGCGTGTGCGCGCTGATCGCCATGCTCATGCTGCTGTGGACCAGCAACTGGATGCTCAACAAAAGTTCCGTGGAAGCGTGGAACCGTTACATCCGCACCAAAACCGAGTCCGCCGTGGCCGACGCGCAAAACAAAGTCGCCGCCGACGAAGGCGTGGGCCTGGGTATGGTCGTTTCGCTCGCCATGCTGAGCTTCCTAGCCGTGTTCCGTGAAGGCGCCGAAACCGTCATCTTCTACGAATCGATCTACTCGATGAGTCGCGACGCGCAAGGCATGTGGATCGGCGGCATCGCCGCGGGTGTGGTGCTGCTCGTCATCTTCCTCGTGCTGCGCTTCACCTCCGTAAAGATTCCGATTGGCCCGTTCTTCCTCGTTACGTCGATCCTGATGGCCGTGCTGGTCGTCATCTTCGCCGGCGGTGGCATCCACGCGCTCATCGAAGGTGACCTGATCGACGGCCACTATCTGTCCAGCGTGCCCACAAACGACTGGATCGGCCTGTATCCGTACGTCGAATGCCTTGCGGCACAAGCGATCGCGGCGATTGCCGTACTCGCGCTGTTCGCCGTCGGCTTCGCACGCAAACGCAAGTTGCGCACGCCTGACAATCGCAAGTAATACGCAAATTTTCCGAGATTTACCGATATTTTTTCCACATCCAACAACAAAGGAAAGAGAAATGAAGAACAAGAAGATCGCCGCTCTGCTCGGCATCCTGCTGGCCGGCTCCATGGCCTTCTCCCTGTCCGCATGCGGCAATTCCAACGATTCCGCCGCTTCGGACAAGTCCAGCGCCTCCGCGTCGGCTTCGAAGGCCGACGACTCCAGCAAGGACGATTCCAGCGATTCCGCCGGTTTCGAAGAGATCCAGGTCGATGAGAAGCACTCCGACCAGGAATGCGGCCCGCTGACCGTCAACGCCGTCTACTTCCAGCCGATCGACATGGAACCGTCCGGCATGGGCCTCAAGGCCGCCGATGCGAGCTTCCACCTCGAAGCCGACATCCATGCCAACCAGAAGGGCACCGAACTCGGCTACGGCAAGGGCGATTTCGTGCCGGACCTGACCGTCAACTACGACATCATCGACAAGACCTCCAACGCGTCCGTCGCCTCCGGAACCTTCATGCAGATGAACGCTTCCGACGGCCCGCACTACGGCGCCAACGTCAAGCTCGACAAGGCCGGCGCGTACAAGCTCGTGCTGAAGATCGAATCCCCGGAGAAGAAGGGCTGGATGCTGCACGTCGATCCGGAGACGGGTGTGAAGGGACGCTTCTGGACGGAACCGATCGAGGTCACCTTCCCGGACTGGAACTATACGCCGCAGGAGTGGTGATCTCCTAGCGTAGCCCGTTCGCGGTTTCGGTATGCATTACCCGACACACTCAAGGCCGTTCGGCCAAGCTTACGGTCGGGCAATGCATACCGAAACCGCTCTCTCGCGTTTAGGGGGATGGATTCACCTCTGCGATTGTGGAGGGGGTTCGGGAAATCCTCGCATTTTAGGGGAGGGATGAGAGGGGTGGGACTCTTTGGGATGGGGCGGAATGGGAATCGTTGGGCTCTTTGAGTTGGGTTTTTGGATGAAAGGATTTTGGGATGCTGCTGCAGTTTGTGACGGTGCTGCAGGGTCTGTTGGCACCGGCGTTGCTGATCATGGCGCTGAACGTGATGCTTGCCGTCGGCGAAGGCCGAGACAAGCCGTTGAGCGCCTATTGGCGTTTCATCGGCATTGTTGTTGGATTTGCCGGTGCCGTCATCTTCGCTGCCCTGCGCGCCACGGCCGTCATCACGCAGCGCACGTTCGTCAACTATCCGACGTTGTGGTGTTGCGTGATTTTTTGACGTGGCCGTGTTCGTCATCGTCTTGTTCGCCCGGCACATCACCGCTGACTGGCATAATCATCGCGCACTACTCGACGTGGCGAATTTCGTTGCCGCGCTTGCGATCGCGGCCACCACCTTTCGTGCGCTGCCCGACGTGATTCTGCGACTGACGATCTTCGTCGAGCCGGGCGATCCCATCTTCACTTCCGACATGCTGTTGCGCGCGCTCGGCTTCGCTTTGGGCGCGGCCGTCGCAATCATCGCCGCGCTTATCTTCCGCACGATGCGTTCCACCGCCGTCCGCTGGTCGTTCACGACGGCGGTGCTGCTGTTGGTCGCGCTGTTGTTCGCACAGCATTTCACCGACCTTGCGCAGATCCTCCAATCCAAACGCATCGTCAGCTTCCCGACCGCCGCCTTCCTCGCGCTCGTGTGGGGCATCAACCATCAGCGCAGCCTGACCATCGCAATGGCGCTCGTCTTCGCCATTCCGGCAATCGCCAGCATCGTCATGGGCTTCAAAGTCAAGCCGACCGGCGCCAACGAGGCGATCGCACGCACGCATATCGCGTTCCGCCGCCGCGCGAAAGCGGCCGGCGCGTTCAGCCTGGTCGCCATGATCTGCGTCACCGTGGCCCTGACGTACGGCGTCGCGCAAACGCAGAAAGTCGTCACGCTGTCGCCGCCGGAAGACTACTCGCTCGCCGACGGCGTGGCCACCATCAAATTCAGCCAGATTTCCGACGGCCACCTGCACCGCTTCGAATACCGCGCGAAGGACGGCACCTCCATGCGATTCATCATCATCAAGAAGAACGGCGGCGCGTACGGCGTCGGCCTCGACGCGTGCGATAACTGCGGCGACGCCGGCTACTACGAGAAGGACGGCAAAATTCATCTGCAAGAAGTGCGATGTCGCCATCAACCTCGCCACCATCGGCTTCAAAGGCGGCTGCAACCCGATACCGTTCGACTACCAGGTCAAGCCGGGCAAAATTCGTCATCCAAATCGTCCACGCTCGACGCGCTGTCGAGCCATTTCCAGTGAGCGCCGAGAAAGGTAAGGGGGATCGCCATGTTCCTTCCTGAAAAATGATCTCTCGCTCGTTCAGCCGGCAGTTCAAACGCCGTCTGCTCATCGCCGTCACCGTGTGCCTGTCCGCCACCGTCAGCGTGGCCATGCTCGGCGTGGTGTTCGACGTGGGCGACAAGCTCAACGCGGAGCTGAGCACGTACGGTTCGAATATCGTCGTGCAGCCGAAGTCCGACGCTGTGGTGAGCGATTTGTACAATACCGGCGATTCTGCTGGCTCGGCTTCGGGTAGTTCGTCCGGTTCGGACGGGGGTTCCACTTCCGACGGCTCGGCTGCGGCGGACAGCGCCGACCCGACCGCGTTTCTGAAGGAGTCGGACGCGCAGAAGATCAAGACCATCTTCTGGGCGTTCAACATCACCAATTTCGCGCCGGAATTGAACATCCACGCGGATGCGGGGTGTGTCGGTTCGGGGGCTGGTTCGGCTGGTTCGGCTGGCTCTGCTGGAACGGCTGGTGCGTCAGGTGCGGCTGCTTCCGCGGCGAAATGCAAGGCGACCAACGTGCCGATCGTGGGCACGTGGTTCGCGAAAACCCTGCACATGGACTCCGGCGAGTCCACCGTGGCCGGCATGAACGGCATGCGCTCATGGTGGAAAATCAACGGAACCTGGCCGAAAGACGACAGCGAGCAGGCGATGGTCGGCAGCGCGCTCGCCGCGAAACTGGGCGTGAACGTCGGTGACAGCGTTACGCTCGACAAGACGATTGCCGTCGGTGCGGACGACAATACGAACGGAGGTACCGGGAAAACCGGCAAATCCTCCACCGAACGCAATCGCGTGAAAGTGAAAATCGTCGGCATCTTCGATTCAGGCGATTCCGACAACAGCGCCATTTATATGCCGTCTATCGCCGCGCAAACGCTTGCGAATCTGCCGAATTCCATCGACAAGATTGAAGTCAAGGCGCTCACCACGCCCGACAACGACCTCGCGCGCAAGGCATCGAAGAATCCGAACGCGCTCACGCAGGACGAGTGGGAGACGTGGTATTGCACCGCGTATCCGTCGTCGATCGCGTACCAGATCGAAGAGGTGCTGCCGGGCGCGGTGGCCAAGCAGGTGCGCCAGGTGGCCGCGCTGCAGGGCGATGTGCTGAACAAGACGCAGGCGGTGATGGTGCTGATGACCGTGCTGTCGCTGGTTGCCGCCGCGATCGCCGTGGCGAACCTGATGGCCGCGTCGATTGGCGAACGCGGTTCGGAATTGGCGCTGTTGAAGGCGATCGGCGCCACGGACGGCGCGGTTTCGCGCCTTATGCTCGCCGAAACGGCGGTGATTTCGCTGGTTGGTGCGATTGCCGGTGCGCTGCTTGGCTCGGGCGTTGCACAGATCGTGGGGCACGTGGTGTTCGGCTCGGGCATCACCATGCGTCCGATGGTGTTCGTGTTGGTTTTCGTGTTGCTGGCGGTCACTGTGCTCGTGGCCTCGCTTTCGTCGATTCGGGCGATTCTGGGCTTGCGTCCGGCGGAGGTGCTGCATGGTAGGTGAGTTGTGCTTGGCTTTCGTAGGGGGTGTGCGATGACGAATCGCAAGATGTTCTTCACCATGCTGTGGGGCGCGGTGTTCCGCCGTCGCTCCCGTGCGATGATGGCCGTGATCGCGTCGCTCGTCGGCGCGGCCACGCTGTTCTGCCTTGCATCCGTGTGCGTCGCGGTGCCGCAGCAGATGAACGAGGAAATGCGCGCGTACGGCGCGAACCTGATCGTCACGCCCGCGTCCGCAACGGGCAAATCGCAAGGCATCGATACTGCAACCGTACGCAACGTGACGGCGCTCATCGGCGCCGGACACAGCGTGAAATCAGCTGCGTACCGGTATGAGAGCGTGCGCATCAATTCCGCGCCGTACACCATCGCCGGCGTGGACGTGAAAGCCGTCCGCGCGCTCAATCGCCATTGGAACGTGACGGGCGATTGGCCCGGCTCGGACAACGTGATGGTCGGCCGCGACGTCGCCGACGCGCTCGGCGTGAAAGTCGGCAGCCGTGTCACCATCGGTTACCGCGCCGCCGACGCGTCTGCTTCAGCGTCTTCTTCCGCGTCCGCAAAATCCGATTCGGACGAATCAACTGAAACGGCAGAATCGTCCGCGCAGGGCACGCAGAGTACGCAAACTACGCAAGGCGAACAGACCACGCAAGCCACGGAAAACGGCCGCGTCTCGTCCGACATCATGGATAACAACGGCACCGAATTCCGTATCGCCGGCATCGTCGACACCGGCGGCAACGAGGATTCCATCATCTACGCCACCACCGCGGACGTGGCCAAACTCGCCGGTTCCAAGCGCGGCGCCGACGTGGTCGAATACTCCGTGAACGCCATGGGCGACGAGCTCAACGACATCGTCAACAACATCAATCGCAGTGCCGACCAAAAACCCGAACAGCGCCGTCAAAGCGCAGACCGTCACCAGAATCACCTCGTCCGACACCCGCATCATCGCCATGCTGCAGACCCTGTTCTGGATTGTCTCGCTCGTCGTGCTTGTGCTGACGCTCGTCGGCGTGGGCACCACCATCAGCTCCATTGTGAGCCAGCGTCGCAACGAAATCGGCCTGCGCAAGGCCCTCGGCGCCGACTCACGTGCCATCGGCGTCGAATTCTACGTGGAATCCGGCATCTACGGCTTGATCGGCGGTCTGCTCGGCACTGCTATCGGCTATGTGCTGGCGCGTGTGCTGTGCTTCACCGTTTTCGGCCGTGCGCTCGGCCTCAACTGGCTGCTTTGCGTTGGATCGCTGTTGCTTTCCGTGGCGATCGCCGTCATCGCCTCCATTCCGCCGGTCCGCCGCGCCACCCGTATCGACCCCGCCATCGTTTTGAGGGAGGAATAATCATGGAAAACGACCACATGTTGCTTGAACTTGACCATATTTCCAAGATTTATGGTGATTTGCACGCTGTAGACGACCTGAGTCTGACTGTTCCGCAAGGGCAATGGCTGGCGATTGTCGGCTCGTCCGGTTCCGGTAAAACCACGCTGATGAACATGATCGGCTGCATGGATACGCCGTCGAAGGGTTCCGTCATGCTTGAAGGCCGGCGATTGGAGGATTTGAACGCCCGCCAGCTTGCCGATGTGCGTAAGAACATGATAGGACTCGTGTTCCAGAAGTTTTACCTCGTGCCTCATCTGACGGCGGTGGAGAACGTGATGGTGGCGCAATACTACCATTCTGTAGTCGATGAGAAGCAGGCGATGGAAGCGCTGGAACGAGTGGGGTTGAAGGAGCGTGCGCATCACCTGCCCGGCCAGCTGTCCGGCGGTGAGCAGCAGCGCGTGTGCATCGCCCGCGCGCTCATCAACTGCCCGAAGCTCATCCTCGCTGACGAGCCGACCGGCAACCTGGACGAAAAGAACGAGAAGATCGTGCTCGACCTGTTTCGCCAACTGCACGAGCAGGGCACGACGGTCATCGTCGTCACGCATGACGCGCTCGTCGCTTCCTGCGCACAACGTGAGATCATGCTTAACCATGGCGTGCTCGTCGGCGAACAGTGGAACGACGAGGAGGCGAAACGTGCGTACGAGGCGGCCGGTGGCAAGCCTGCGCACACCGGTTCCGCCGAGGAAGGCGCGCAGAACGGGGGTATTGCGATTTCGTTCGCCGACCCCACGAAAGCCGCGAAAACCGGCGATACGGACGCGGCCAACGTTGCCGTTGCGGCTGGCGTTGCCGACGATACGGACGTAGAGCCCGACGTCACGAAAGGGGAGCAGGCATGAGCACCGCACAATCGAACGCAGTCAAAGTCATCGCACTGTCCGCGGCGAGCATCGCGCTGCTATCGGCATGCGGCGAGCCGAAAGCCACGCCGATGGACGACGAATACGCCGGCAATTCCGGCGAAAGCGTGCAATCGCAGGAAGAGAAGTCGAAAACTGACGGCAAGGCGTCCGGCGACACGGCAGACGACGGCGACGCCACCAAAAACCGTGCCGACGCGAATTCCGCAACATCCGACAAGCAGGACACCGGCAACTACGCGGATGGCGACTATTCGATCAACGGCCAGTACGGGCCGGTCGGCGAGGACACCATCGACGTGCATCTGACCGTTAAGGACCAGAACGTGACGGCCGTGAAGATC
>ENA-OQES01000287-OQES01000287.1-human-gut-metagenome-genome-assembly--contig:-NODE-287-length-22037-cov-2.860931_pt1 | contig 22037 bp, 32 predicted proteins | sample MGYA00242798_ERZ504641 | MGnify/ENA primary metagenome ERZ504641 (study PRJEB26092, sample SAMD00036327) | human gut metagenome | host: Homo sapiens | study: EMG produced TPA metagenomics assembly of...
TTGCCCCCTTTCAAAGAAGAGCCTGCGCAGATGCACAGGCTCTTTCTTCTATCACTTCGAGATTGCTTCAAATGCTTCCTGAAGATCATAAATAATATCATCAATATTTTCTGTACCAATTGAAAGACGAATGGTGTTTGGCTTGATTCCCTGCTCTGCCTGTTCAGCCTCGTTTAACTCAGCATGTGTAGTAGATGCCGGATGAATAACAAGAGACTTTACATCTGCTACATTTGCAAGCAGTGAGAACAGCTTCAGCTGATCAATAAACTCCTGTGCTTCCTTTGCGCCGCCCTTAATCTCAAATGTAAAGATAGAGCCGCCGCCATTTGGGAAATACTTCTTATAAAGTGCCTGCTGCTCTGGGTCTTCTGATACTGACGGATGATTTACCCTTTTCTACAAGCGGCTGGTTTTTTTAAGAAATCTACAACCTTAAGTGCATTCTCTACATGTCTCTCTACACGAAGGGACAATGTCTCAAGTCCTTGCAGGAAGATAAATGCATGGAACGGTGAAAGAGTTGCACCTGTATCACGAAGTAAAATAGCACGGATTCTTGTAACAAATGCTGCAGGACCTGCTGCGTCTGCAAAGCTAATTCCATGATAGCTTGGATCTGGCTGTGTCAGCTGTGGGAACTTTCCTGATGCTTTCCAGTCAAATGTTCCTCCATCTACAATGACACCTCCGATGGTAGTTCCATGACCACCGATAAACTTTGTTGCGGAGTGTACTACTACGTCTGCACCATACTCGATTGGTCTTACAAGATACGGTGTTGCAAATGTATTATCAATAACAAGCGGAATCTGATGCTTGTGCGCAATCTTTGCAATTTTCTCAATATCAACAACCTCTGAGTTTGGATTTCCCAGTGTCTCAATTAAAAAACAGTTTTGTATTCTCCTTGATAGCACCTCAATCTCTTCATAATTAAATGGATCTACGAATGTTGTGTTGATACCATATGATACAAATGTATGTGCCAACAAATTGTAGGTACCACCATAGATAATTTTTTTGCTGCAACCACATGATCACCTGCAAATGCCAGATTCTGGATTGCATATGCAACAGCTGCTGCGCCAGATCCAACTGCAAGTGCTGCAACACCACCCTCAAGGCTGGCAATTCTCTTCTCAAATACATCCTCAGTCGGATTAGTCAGTCTTCCGTAAATGTTGCCGGCATCCTTTAATGCAAAACGGTCAGCTGCATGCTGAGAGTTATGAAATACATAGGAAGATGTCTGATAAATCGGAACGGCTCTTGCATCTGTTACTGGATCAGCTTCCTCCTGTCCTACGTGAAGCTGCAGTGTCTCAAACTTTAATTTTCTTTCCTTTAATGTACTCATATTTAAATCCTCGCTTTCAGGTGGTGTTTTTTGTTTCACTGTCTGTATTATAGCGAAGGCGCCTGTCTTTGTCTAATACACAAAAGCAAACGCCTGTTATTGGATTCTCCTATAGCTATATTGGATGATTAAAGTGGTTTTTCATCACTTCAGCACCAGATTCTTGTATTTTGCAAGCTCATTAACATAAAGCTGCGCCAGTTCACTTAACTGAATACTTTTTCTCTTCACATATCCGATTGTCATGACCTCTGTTTCCTTAAGCGGAACTGCCGCATAGTCACTTCCGTTTAACTCCTCACAAATAATACCTGAACACAAAGTATAACCATTTAAGCCAACCATCAAATTCAGCATACTTGCTCGGTCATCTACCTGAATTGTCTGTTTATACTCGTAGGTACTAAAAACCTCCTCTGCAAAATAGAAGGAATTTGTCTTTCCCTGATCAAATGTAAGACAAGGATACTTTTCAAGCTCCTGTAAACTAACACTAGACTTTGATGCAATCGGATTTTTCTTCCACACATATACATAAGTATTGCAGTCAAACAGTGGGATAAACTCAAGCTCACTCTCATGAATCAGCTTCATCAAAATCTTCCTATTAAAATCACTCATATAAAGAATACCAATCTCGCTGATAAAATCCTTTACATGCTCAATAACAGTTCCCGTCTTTGTCTCATGAATTGCAAACGCATAATCGTCCATACCAAATTCCTTTACCATCTCAACAAATGCTTTAACGGCAAAGGTATAATGCTGCATGGAAACGGCAAAGCGCTTCTTTGTTTGTGTCTTCTCTACGTATCGCTGCTCCATCAGACGGTACTGCTCAACAACTTGTCTGGCGTAGCCTAAAAATTCATTTCCCTCCGTTGTCACAAGGATGCCTCTGTTGGTTCGTCCGAATATACGGATTCCAATCTCTCTCTCAAGTTCCTTTACTGCCTCTGAAAGACTCGGCTGAGAATAAATAATTTTGCTGCTGCCTGATTCATTGATCCACAGTCCGCGACGGCAATCGCATATCGTAATTGCTGTAATGTCATTGCTACCGTCTCCTCATGTTTTGGCGGGTCTCAAGGTCACAACTTCTAGTGCAAGCACGATCCGCTTGTGACTTTTCGCCCCTGTATCATATACAGAAAAAGGCCCTGCTCTCTGCAGGGCCAAAAGGGAATAAAAGGGGAGGGATGCCGATTACTTCATCGGCTATGAAAAAGATATATGAATGTCCAGTTGATTTCTCAACTGTGCCTACATAATAACCGATAAATGTGTTCAATTTTTGTCCAAACTTTTAACGATTTGTGAATGGACGGCCTTTTTCCACTTTTTTTCATTTTCCGCAGAGTTTTACTATTGCAAGCGCAAAAATTTCCGCACTCATCACAAGCTGATCAATAATAACGAACTCATCCGGTCCATGCATATGGTTATCTACAGACGGATCTGCACATCCACATGCCACACCATTTTCAATATGATGAACATAGGTTCCTCCACCAATTGCAAGTGGTTCTCTTACTTCACCAGTCACATCTGTATAAGTCTCAAGTAAGGTTTTTACAAGTTCAGAATCCTTTGGAACATAATGAGGCGGATTCAGCGGTGAATCATTTGGCTCAAAGCCGGCATCTGAAAGCTTCTTTTGAACAACATTCTTTGTATTTTCCTCTGTTGCACTGTTGCATGCACGGCAATCAAAGGTTCCACTCATCTTTGTATCATTTAATTCAAACAAATCAAGTGTCAGGGTTGTCTTTCCTGAAATTTCATCCTCAAGGTTCACACCAAGTCCTCCTCCGCAGTAATCACCGTGTGGGGAACAGAGTAGTTACATTGTGAAGCAATGTCTTTGTCTTGCTTTCTGCAAGCGGTAGGGATGAAAGCAGCTTAAGAAGTGCAGTCAATGCATTGTTTCCATCCATTGGACTTGCCGCATGTGCAGATACACCATCTGCATGAATCATAAGAGCACCATCTTCAGCCAAAGAAACAGTAAACTTCACACCTGTCTCATCTTCAGCTTCTTTTACATATTTATTCATCTCATCTGCTGTCATTCCTTCAACAACGGCATCTGCCTTTGCTGGAACAACATTTACCTTAATTCCACTGACAGCACTTCTTACTCTAGGAAGACCTTCCTCTAGTGAAACTTCTGCTGTAAATGTAGTGTGAAGGCTTCCCTTCTCTAAAAATACAAGCGGAAAATCAGCATCCGGTGAAATTGTCATCGGTGCATGAGTATTCTTTCCAAAATAGTAGGCAATATCAGAACTTCCACACTCTTCATCAGATCCTAAAATCAAACGAACATCCTTATCTAACTCAAATCCAAGGTCACGCACTGCCTTCATTGCATAGAGTGCCGCAACAGCTGGTCCCTTATCGTCAGATGTTCCGCGTCCGTACATCTTTCCATCCTCAACTATAGGCTCAAACGGTGTTGTCTTTGTCCATCCGTCTCCGCCTGGAACAACATCAAGATGTGCCAGAATATCAAGTCCAAGCTCCTTTCCATTGATTACTGTGTCAATCGCATAATTATCCCAGTTTTTTACCTAAAAAGCCGTGCTTCTCAAAAAGAGACAATCCTGCCAAAAGTGCCTCTGCTGCACCCTCGCCATATGGCTTTCCCGGCAGCGCCTCTGCACGAGCACTGTCTACTTTGATCAATGTCTTAATGTCTTCAACCATCTCGTCGCGATGTACGCTAAGATACTCATGAATCTTTTCCTGTACTGTCATAATCTTTCACCTTTCTATATTTGCTATTGGTAGCGTTATGCTACTATGATACCCCTAGCCGCACAAAATTGCAATGCTATTTTGCATAGCTAGAAATAGTTTCAAAAAATGCAAAAAAATCACTTGCAAACGTTTTATAACCTGCTATAATGTGCTGGAAAAACGTCAAAATCAACTTTAAAAAATGGAGCATAAGAAGTATGGCAAAAAATGCAACAAGGGAGATGACATCTGGAAGCCCGGTCAAATTAATTTTAAGCTTTGCAGTTCCGCTGCTGCTTGGCATGCTGTTTCAGCAATTCTACAGTATGGTTGATACTATTATTGTAGGAAAAAGTTTGGGCGTTGATCAGTTGGCCGGTGTCGGATCGACAGGAGCAATCAACTTTATGATAATTGGATTTTGCAACGGTGTCTGCAGCGGATTTGCTATCCCAATAGCACAAAGCTTTGGCGCAAAGGACTACAAGCGACTGCGAAAATTTGTCGCAAACGCAGCCTGGCTGTCCATCGCATTCGCAGCTGTTATGACAGTTGTCGTCTGTGTACTATGCAGACAAATTCTTTTCTGGATGGACACACCAGAAAATATTTTTGAATATGCCTATAGCTACATATTTATTATTTTCCTCGGAATACCTGCCACATATCTATATAATCTACTGTCAGGTATTATTCGTTCCCTAGGAGACAGCCGAACACCAGTTATATTTCTGGTTATCTCAGCCATGTTAAATATTATTTTTGACCTGCTGGCAATTCTTGTGCTGCATATGGGAGTGGCAGGTGCTGCATGGGCTACAGTTCTCTCCCAGCTGATTTCTGGTATTCTATGCTTCTTATATATGAGAAAGCAATATGATATTCTCAGATTCGAAAAAGATGAGATCAAATTTGAAGGACGTCAGGCCATTATTCTTTGCAACATGGGCATTCCAATGGGGCTGCAGTACTCCATTACCGCAATCGGAAGTGTTATCTTACAGACTGCAGTAAACTCACTTGGTTCTCAGGCCGTAGCCGCAGTTACAGCTGCTGGCCGTATATCTGGCTTTAGCTGCTGCCCGTTTGATGCACTTGGCTCTACAATGGCAACATATGCCGGTCAAAATGTCGGCGCTGGAAAGCTTGATCGTGTTGGAAAAGGCTTGAAATCCGCAAGCTTCATAGGCGGCATCTATGCCATTATTGCTTTCTTTGTATTATCATTATTTGGAAGACAAATTGCACTTCTGTTTGTATCGGCAGATGAAATTGCCATTCTTGATCATGTTAAGCAGTTTTTAGTTTTCAACACGGCTTTCTACATTCCGCTTTGTCTCGTCAATACTGTGAGATTTTGCATACAGGGAATGGGCTATTCCCGATTGGCAATTTTAGCAGGTGTCTGTGAGATGGTTGGACGAATTATTGCCAGTCTTGTTCTTGTACCACTCATTGGCTTTGTTGGCATATGTCTTGCCAGTCCAATTGCATGGATCATGGCAGATCTGTTTCTCGTTCCAGCATACTGTCATACAATAAATCGAATGTAAAAAAATATTAGCTTCTTCAAATTTAAAGCAGCTAATCAAAAAATACCCCTCGACAGGCTGCTTATGTGTGCAGACTGATCGAAGGGTACTTTTTTATTAACGTACTGCCTTAAGCAGTGCATTTAGCCAAAAAATTATTATTATAAAGAAATGTCAGCAGTGTACTCTGTGTAATCATTGAAAGTGCCTCGCGTCCCCAATCTTGTGCTGCAAACGCCGTCACAACAATTCCGCCGATCCATATTATAATCAACGCAGTACAAAGTCCGCAAATGGCACCTGCAATACAGTCAATCTGATGCAAAACAGGCAGTCTCACAATTCCTGCTAAAACCATTGTTACAATACGAAGCAAAATCCATACAACAACAAAACTGATAATACAGCAAACAGCCTCAAATGCCAAATCTGTGAGCCATCCCGTAATATAGGCTGCTATATTTTGAATGCCACGCTGCTCATAAACTGCCTTGCTGTTGCTTTGCTCTAAAGATTTTGTCAGAACATCCGGCAGATTCAGACTATCAATGACCTTATCTGTCAGCTGCGCCTGTCCTGCCTGAAGCTTTTGTGTCTTTTCTTCCACAAATGAGCTAACACTAGTCTCTATTGCTGCATAAATCCCTGTCTGGTCTTTCACAAAATCAGACACAGGCTCGCGGACAAACAGCATGATTACCAAGCTTACCAAAAAAGGACGCAAATGAAAGAACTGTTTTTACAAGTCCTCGTTTTTCGCACCAGCCAGTGTCGCAAGTACAATCAATACGATTACCGCTATCACAAGCCAATTCATAGAATCACACCTTTCATTTTTTCAGCCAACTTCAAAATCCTTATCACGCAAAATCAGACAGCCTCTCTTGTCATATTTGCTCTGGAAGAGCTTGCGCATAGACTTTTTTCTCGGCCTTCTCAATTGCATTATTTACAATCATCTCAACAATACGCTTTTTATTGCGCTCCTGATTACCTGCAATTACCTTTAAGCGCTCCATCAGTGCCAGCTCACCTGATTTATCAAACACACTGTCCTCTCTATCTGCATATCCTCTTGCATACTCAAGAAGCTCAGTAACAGAATATGTCTCACGGACAAATTGAGCCGTAACTACCTGTGCAAGCTGCGGGTAATCAATAAGCAGATGACGAATTGAGGCCGGTGTATCGATGAATACAACAAGCAAGCTTCTGTCAGTTGGATCAATGATCTTACAAAATTCATTGATGACACGCTCATTCATGTCTGCCGCATCTTCAATAAGAATTGTCTTTCCAAGCAGCTTGTCAATTGACTTAACAAGTCCCTTCTGATTCAGCTTCTGACCTGTAATTTTCACAACAGATCTCGGAACTGCACGTGAAGAGCGTTCTGCCAGTTCCTCTAAATATTCAAGTGCCAGTTCAATATCATCCTCATCTGGCATCGCCTGAATAGCAAAATGCCATACACGTGACATATCCTCCGGATTGACAATTGGAAGTCCGCTGTTTGCTGTCATATCTGGTTGACGGTTCTCAGCAGATTCTTCCTGAGGCTCTTCCTCTTCTGGTTCTTCCTCGGATTCTTCCTGAGCATCTTCCTCTTCTGGTTCTTCCTGAATTTCTTCTTGAATCTCTTCCTGAGGCCCCGCTTCTTCTGGCTCTTTCTCAAGTTCTTCCTGAACTACTTCCTGAGGCTCTTCTTCCTCTGGCTCTACTTCCACCGTTTCTGCCACTGGTGCTGCCCACTCAGAAATCTGAGGTTCTTCTTCTGGCTTATATGCTTCAAACCAAACAGCCTCATCAGTGTTTTCACTATCTGAGGTTTTCTCTGAAGTTTCGGTGTTTGCTGTTTCAACGTCTGAGGTTTCGTTTTCTGAAGTCTCGTCATCTAAAACTTCACTTTCTGTAGTTTCGTCCTCTGAAATCTCATCCTGCATATAGGAAATATCCTCAGACACCTGCAGTTTTTCTTTCTCTTCAACATCTGAAGGAATTTCAGAAACCAGCTCCAAATCCTTCTCCCCGGCAAGCTGCTGCACCTGCTGTACCTGCTTTGCCAACTCATCCTGCAGCTCGTTCTGGGCATCCTCCTGCTTTGCACGCTGAATTACTGCCATAATTTCGTTCATGTCACTCGTAACAACACTTTGTCTGGCATGTTCTAATCTTTGTTCCTTCTTTAAGCGTTCTACTGCCTCAAGTTCCTCTTCACGCTGCTTACGAAGCTTTTCTTCACGCTCTAGCAAAGCCTTCTGCTCATCCTCTCGCGCTTTAGCCTCTTTTTTTAGCTGCCTCCTGCTCTGCCTGATATGCCTTTTCCTGCTCTTCCTGCCACTTTGAAATTTTTTCCCTGTGCGGCAGCTTTTTTAGCCAACTCTGCCTGTGATTCTTTCTTTTCCTGCTCTTCTTGCTTTTTCTGAAGCTTTTCGTTTTCTTCCTGTGCCTTTTTGTCTGCAAACTTCTGAACCTTTTCCTTTTGCGCCGGTGTTAACGGTGCAAACTGACTCTTAAGAGAAAGTGCCTTTTCTACATATTTTCCAAGGCCAAACCAAAGAATAATATCATCACACAGTTGGATACACTTATCCTTCTCATTATTCATCGCATATAAAACAGCCAGCTCATAAGCCCATTTCTCATCAAAATCCTCTCTCTTATAAGCTTCCAGAATTTTGATTTTTTCCATCAAGAGTCGCCTTCTGATAACGTGCCATCTTATATAAAAGAATATATCTTCCCTGATCGTTTGGTGCTATACGGCAAAACTCCTCGAAATAATTTTTTGCATCATCATAGCTGTCTGCCTTCAATGCAAGCTCCGTTAGGCGATACACGATACGGCGTCCCATCGCTGCATACTCATATGCCTGCTGCAAAATATCGATTGCCTTTTCATACTCTCCTACTGCCGTATAGACATCGGCTGCCAGTGTCAGCATTTTTACGTCGCGGATTTTTGTCCAGTCGATCGTATCGCACAGCTTTGCAGCCTCGCCATACTCTTTTCTGGCTGCAACCTGTCTGATATGCTCTGTTTTTAACTGATATTCGTATTTATCCATTTTGTCACCATTTCCTGCAACTATAATTCCACACGTCCATCAAGTGCACGTGTTAATGTCACTTCATCTATATATTCCAAATCACCGCCTACAGGCACACCACTCGCAATACGTGTTACCTTAATGCCAGCTGGCTTGATTAATTTACTTATATACATCGCTGTTGCTTCTCCTTCCAGACTGGAATTTGTCGCAATAATCACCTCTCGCACATCTTCGCGCTGCAGGCGCACCAGCAATTCCTTTATTTTAATGTCTCCCGGTCCTATTCCAAGCATAGGAGAAATTGCCCCGTGAAGAACATGATACACACCATCAAATTTTCCTGTTTTCTCATAAGCTGCCAGATCTCTGGAAGTTTCCACCACCATAATCACTGACTTGTCTCTCTTTGCACTGCCACAGATCGGACATAGCTCCTGATCTGTCAATGTGAAGCATTCCTTGCAGTAGCGGATATTGCTGCGCGCATTCACCATCGACTGCGCCAGCTGCTCCACCTGCTCTTTTGGCATATTAATAATATGAAATGCCAGACGCTGAGCTGATTTTGCTCCAATCCCAGGCAGTCTGGACAATTCTTCAATCAATTGATTTACTGTTTTGCTGTAAAAATCCATCAGAACGGAAAGCCTCCGCCAAGACCACCAAGGCTGCCGCCTAAACCACCTGCTAATTTGCCCATTGACTGAGAAGAAGCCTCATCAACCTGACGCATAGCCTCATTTACAGCTGCTACGATCAGATCCTGCAATGTCTCGATATCATCTGGATCAACAGCTTCTTCTGCCAACTCAACATTTGTTACTTCTCTTTTGCCAGAAACAGTAACCTTAACAACACCGCCGCCTACACTTGCGGTAAATTCCTTTTCCTCAAGCTCCTTCTGCTGCTCCTCCATCTGGCGCTGCATTCTCTGTGCCTGCTTCATTAAATTGTTCATATTGCCCGGCATACCGCCTGGGAATCCACCTCTTTTTGCCATGTCTTTACTTTTCCTTTCAACTATAAATTTAATTATTCATCTTCAACACCAATTTCCATATTGATTCCCTCAATATGGCTGCCTCTTGTAATGCGCGGCATCGCCTCACCTGCCTCAAGAAGCTTCGCAGTAATTGAAAATTCCTTCTGATACTGCTTGTTTAACATCTGCCGAAGCTCTTCCATACGTTCCTGTCGAAGCATCAGCTCATAGTTAAATTTGTTTGTGAATACAATGCACAAGCCTTTTGCCTTATCATAGCTTATATTTGTTCCCATCAAAATCGAATTCATAAATCCCGACTGCATGTGAGAAAGCTTCTTCCACTCACTGCTTATTTTTTTCGATAGTCCTCATATTCAGCTTCGCTTAATTCAACAGTCTGCGCTGCTTTTTGCATAACAGGCTGCTTTGCATCACCTTCAAAATAAGAATCAAAATGCTTCCCGACTGCTGCGGTTCTGTATTATTAACAAAACTGCCAGAAGCAATTTTCTCCTCAATTTGATCCAGTCTCACACGAAGACTCTCTATATCGTCCTCCATCTGCGGCTGCATCATCTTAATAATTGCCATCTCAATAAGTACTCGTTTTGAGACAGCAAATTTGAGCTGATTTGAAAGCTCAGAACATATCCTGATATTTCTCATCAGCACACTAAGCGCTACCATCTTTGATTCTTCTCGAAGCGCCTCATAATTTTCTTTTGTCATCTCAAGTGCCTGCGCACTCTGGTCTGCTGTCTGCACCAGCATAAGATTTCGCAGATACCAGATAAAGTCTGTAACAAATTGGCTAAGATCGCGCCCCTGTGAACTGATTTCATCCATCAGCTGCACGCATCCCGGCACATCACATCGTATAATCAGGCGAAGCAGCTTAGAAAATACCTGTGTATCTACTGCACCGAGTACATCTAGCACCTTCTCATACGTCAGCCTCTGACCATAATAAAATGAAATACATTGTTCCAAAAGACTTAATGCATCTCGCATCGATCCATCAGCTGCTTTTGCTACGTAGCGAACTGCATCCTCATCTGCCTCGACACCTTCTACCTTAAGCAGATTGGAAACCTGATCTGCTATTACATTATTTCCAATTCGCCTGAAATCATATCGCTGACATCTCGACAAAACCGTGATAGGTATTTTTATTTGCCTCTGTCGTTGCTAAAATAAAAATCACATATGCCGGCGGCTCCTCAAGCGTTTTAAAGCGCATTAAAAGCCCCCGCCGACAGCATATGCACCTCATCTATGATATAGACGCGATATTTTCCTTCTGTCGGCGAGTACTGAACCTGATCACGAATCTCTCTGATATTATCGACACCGTTGTTTGATGCCGCATCAATTTCAGCCACATTTACCGAACGTCCCTCAAGGATCGACCGGCACACCGCACATTCATTGCACGGGCTTCCATCCACAGGATGCTCACAGTTGACGGCACGCGCCATGATCTTTGCAATCGTGGTTTTTCCTGTTCCTCTCGTGCCGCAGAACAGATAAGCATGACCTACGCGGTCTGAAATAATCTGATTTTTTAAAGTCCGTACAATGTGCTCCTGCCCTCTTACATCTTCAAATCGGGCAGGACGCCATTTGCGGTATAATGCTGTATATGCCATTTACAATTAATCTCCAAATGAAATTCCCATGAGCTTTGCTTCCTGAACCATCTCATCATCCGGCTGGATCATTTTAAGCTTTCCTGCAACATCTGCTAACGGAATCTTTGCGATATGATTGTTCTTCATACCTACCAGGTAGCCAAACTCTCCGTCTAAGATCATCTTGCCTGCTGCTGCGCCAAGTCTTGTTGAAAGGACACGGTCATAAGGGCACGGACTTCCACCTCTTTGCATATGACCTGGAACTGCTACACGCACCTCCTGTCCAGTCAGCTCAGAAATCTTTGCACCAATCTCGTAAGAGATAGATGGATACTGACGCGTTGCAATATATTTCTTATATTCTTTCTTTGAAAGTGCAGCCTGCTCCTTGGAGATTGCACCCTCAGCAACAGCAATGATTGAGAAACGCTTTCCTTCCTTAGCACGCTTATTTACAGCTGCTGCCACCTTATTGATATCATACGGAATCTCTGGAACAAGAATGATATCTGCTCCGCCTGCAATACCTGCATGAAGAGTAAGCCATCCTACCTTATGACCCATTATCTCCACGATAAAAACCACGTCCGTGTGAAGCTGCAGTTGTATGGATACAGTCAATAGTCTGTGTAGCCAGATTGATAGCACTCTGAAAACCAAAGGTAACATCAGTTCCCCACAGATCGTTGTCAATTGTTTTTTGGAAGTCCGATGACGTTAAGTCCTTCCTGACGAAGAAGATTTGTCGTCTTCTGGCTGCCATTTCCGCCTAATACTACGAGACAGTCAAGCTTTAGCTTCTTGTAGGTATTCTTCATTGCCTCTACCTTATCAAGACCATTCTCATCCGGGACACGCATCAGCTTAAATGGCTGTCTGCTCGTACCCAAAATCGTACCGCCATTTGTCAGAATTCCAGAAAAATCCTTTGATTTCATAATACGGTAATCCTCATAGATCAGTCCGCGATAACCTTCGATGAAACCAATGATTTCAACATCCTTTCTCTGATTATATAGCGTCTTTGCAACACCTCTCATGGTTGCATTCAAGCTCTGACAATCTCCGCCGCTGGTTAACATTCCAACTCTCATCGTATCTTCCTCCTTATAATTTAGGATTTCAGCTATATCAATGGCAAAACTAACCCATCGTAGTTTTTATTATACAAAAAAAGAGCTGTCGATGCAACAGACAACTCCTAAAAAAGCTCTTTTTCTTTTGATATATCATTTTTTTCGCGCATCCCAGCTTCGAATGCCACCCCCAGACGTTACCTCTGCAGCCTGCTCGGCTCAGGCACCCTCACGGCACACAAGAGATTCTGCTTAATGCTGCTTCGTTCCCGACCTGACATGGTTCACAGAGTCTTGTTGCGTAAGACCCAAACTTCAACGCCACTTACAGAGGGCAGCTCTACAAGTGAAACACCCTCAGCCGGGATATGACCCCCACTATAGCGGATTGAAGGTACAAGGCACCGCTACCGCCCCGGCTGCGCATCCATAATTGTATCGGATATTTCTTCGTTTGTCAAGGGGCGTTTCTTCATTTTTTTACCCTGATACGTTTGAAAAAACTCTGACAATATCTGCGAGCATTCCTGTTCCAAAAACACCCTTTGTGATCGGAATCTGATGATTAAACTGCTGCATATCAAGCAAATTTATAATGGAACCCGCACACCCTGCCTTTGCATTCATTGCACCTATAACCACACGATCAAGACGTGCCTGCACGGCTGCTCCGGCACACATCTGGCATGGCTCAAGCGTCACGTACATCGTACATCCCTCCAGACGCCAATCTCCTAGCTTTTTCGATGCTTTTTGCATAGCTGCAAGCTCTGCATGACCAAGCACTGAGCTTTCTATGTTTCTTCTGTTATAGCCTCTGGCAATGACTTTTCCATCACAAACGATAACACAGCCAATTGGAACTTCATCAATAGCTGCTGCCTTTTTGGCCTGTGTAAGTGCCTGACGCATAAATTTTCGGTCTTCCTTTTCTCTAAGCCTTGCCTGTTCTTCCAAAAGCTGCTCGTTCTCTGTTGCCATTGTTTTCCCTTTCTTCTGTTTTTGATGTGTTTTTAACCAAATGCAGGATTCACCGTTTTTTCGTTGATCTGCAACTGTCATCTTTGCTTCCTTTTTTTTCACCCTGATCATCTGCCGGAAATACAATCGGCACACACCAGTAGCCAAAAGTCTCCTGCTGACGCTTTTTTTGATTTAACGGAGCGAAAACAATAAAAGCCAAACATCTGCGCCATCAATTCCTCACTCTTTTCATAATTGCCAGGCACCCAAAGCTCATAACGTCCTTGTGTCACTTTTGCAAATACAATATAGCGGTACTTCACAAAACTGTACATCAAAAATCCATTATTGCTTAACATCCAATTTGGACGAGGAAGACGGCCAATATCTGCTGGCATTACCTTTAAACAAACTACTGTATCACCTGGAAGCGTCTCAATATGCTGATACGCTGTACTTAACTGTGCCCAAACAGCATCTGCCTTGTCTTGTCCCTGTTCTATTTTGTTTGTTTCTTTGCTATCAGTCTCACAGCAAACTTCCATCGTTTGAAGTTCTTCCTGAGGCTGATTTTCCAAAACCTGTTCATCTTCAGACTGTGCTGTTTGTTTTGCTCGATCCTTCTCAAACAGTGAGAGTCCAAAATACTGGTCATCCCAGACAGTTGCATAAGCGTTTGAAAACGGCTTCTGTCTGCCTGCTACAATTCCGCTAAGCTGCTCAAATTTAATCTCACTTCCTGCAAGATAAACGCCGTTATTGATGTACTGGAGCTGTCCTTTTCCATTTTTTTACAACCATACGGCCAAGCGGCACACAATCGCAGCCATCCTTTGTATGATAAAAGCCAAATACATGTAAAATTTCAGCCTGCTCATTATTTTTTACAGACAGGAAAATACGCTGTACATCTCCTCTGATTTCTATCTTTGCAAACCCGCAGTTTTCCTTTTTTTGATCACCCTCATACTCAAAAAGATATGAGAGGAAGCGCTGATACTGTGCCATATTGATACCTTCCTTTCCTTATATGTATTCTAAATAAGTACATATGAAAGAAAGGCATCGTTTAGAACAATTTAATTCGCGCTTTTTGACAATGCATCAGAAAGTGCTGCAAACTGCTCAAGTGTCAGCGTTTCTCCACGCACGTTTGCTGCTAAACCAATGCTTTCAAGCACAGCTGCAAGCTCTTCCTTTGATTTGTTTAAACCGCCTACGTTATATAGGCCATTTACTAGTGTTTTTCTTCTCTGATTAAAGGATGCTCGTATAATGTCAAACATCAGCTTTTCATTTTTTCACTGCCACTGGTTTTTTATGACTTGTCAGACGGATAACAGCGCTTCCGACATTTGGTCTTGGCATAAAACAGTTTGGCGGAACATTTGCCACGATATATGGTTCTGCATAAAACTGTACAGCAAGAGACAATGCACCATAATCCTTTCCGCCAGGAAGTGCCTGCATACGCTGTGCGACCTCCCTTTTGTACCATAACAGTCACACTCTCCATAGGTACATGACTCTCAAATAATCCCATTGAAAATTGGTGTAGTAATATAATACGGAAGATTTGCAACTACCTTGATGCGTTTTCCCTCACACTTTTCTTCCACGAGCTTGTTAATATCAAGCTTAAGAACATCATTATGAATAACCGTAACATTATCATATGGAGACAGCGTGTCCTGTAAAATCGGAATCAGATTGTCATCGATTTCAACTGCAAATACATGTTTTGCAGATTCGCACAGATATTGGGTCAGTGTTCCAATTCCCGGTCCAATCTCAAGTACATAATCCTCTGGTGTGATCTCTGCTGCACGCACAATCTTATCAAGCACATGCGTATCAATCAGAAAGTTCTGACCAAATTTCTTTGCAAAATGAAACTGGTATTTCTGTAATACCTCTATTGTATTCTTTGGATTTCCTAATTCAGCCACAGTTTTCCTCCAATCGGTACAGTCTTTTGGCATTTGCAAGCGTTGTCGTAATAACAGTTTCCTCAGACACCTGCTTGATCTGTGCCAGTTGCTTTACTACTTCTTTTAAATACATTGAATTATTACGTTTTCCGCGATATGGCACAGGTGCCAGATATGGACTATCTGTCTCAAGCACAATCGAAGAAAGCGGAATTTCTGATGCCACCTCTTTAATTACCCTGGCATTTTAAAGGTAAGCACGCCTCCTATTCCAATGAAAAATCCCATTGAAATATACTCCTTTGCCATAGGCGCTGCATAAGAATAGCAATGAATTACGCCAGTATTTCCTGCCTTAGCAGCCTCTCTCATTATATCCATAGTGTCCTTTGCTGCTTCTCTGCTGTGTATAATAACCGGCAGATCAACCTCTCTTGCAAGTTCAAGCTGGCGTTCAAACCATTTCTTCTGAACTTCTCTCGGTGAGTTGTCCCAATAATAATCAAGTCCGATCTCACCAATTGCCACTACCTTTTTTTGCCTGTGCAAGGCTCGCAGCGTCTCAATATCTTCCTCTGTCATATCAGCTGTGCTGTCTGGATGAACACCAACGGCAGCATATATCTGCGGCCACTTTTTTGAAAGAGCAACCGCACTTTTTGAGGATTTTACAGACGCACCAACGTCCGTGATACAACAAATGCCGGAGGAGAAAACTCTCCCCCAAGCAATGTATCGCGATCCTCATCAAATGCATCATCATCATAATGCGCATGAGTATCAAAAATCATTTTCATATTCCTCTCTGTTACAATCCGAAAAACTTTATTCGATTGTCTCTGCAATCTCTGCTGCCGGTGCTTCCTGCACATCAGCTGCTGGTGTATCTGGCTGAGCCGGCGTATCTGGCTGAGCCGGCGTATCTGGCTGAGCTGGTGTATCTGGCTGAGCCGGTGTATCTGGCTGAGCCGGTGTATCTGGCTGAGCTGGTGTATCTGGCTGAGCCGGTGTATCTGGCTGAGCCGGTGTATCTGGCTGAGCCGGTGTATCTGGCTGAGCCGGTGTATCTGGCTCTGTCGGCACTGTATCTGGCTGCGCTGGTGTATCTGGCTCTGTTGGCTGCGTTGGTGCCGGCTTTGGCTGTGTCGGCTGCGTCGGTGCCGGCTTTGGCTGCGTCGGCTGCGGCTTTGGCTGCGTCGGCTGCGGCTTTGGCTGTGTCGGCTGCGGCTTTGGCTGTGTTGGCTGTGGCTTTGGCTGCGTCGGTGCCGGTGACGTAGATGGCTGTGTTTGTACTGCTGTTGTAGTTGTCGTTGTCTCCTCTGCAGTAGTTGCCTTTGTTTTTCTTCAGTCGTTTTTTCTTCTGTTGTTTCTGCCTCAGTACTTGTTTCTGCCTCAGAAGAAGTTTCCTTTTCTGTACTTGTCTCTTCCTCTGTAGAAGTCTCTTGCTCTGTTGTCTCCTGCGCAGTGCTTGTCTGCTCCTCAGTTGTCTGAACAATTGTCTGTGGAAGCTTCGTTTTTATCCTGCTTTGTTGCAGTAAGCATCTTTGCTGTCGCAATGCCCACAACCACAATACCAACAAGACAAATTAAAATCATTCCTCCAAGGATTTTATTTGCAATCGACTTTTTCTTTACCGGCTTCTCATCTGATTGGTCTGAAAAATAGGCTTCATTATTTTCATTATCATACGGACCACTTTCCGCCTCATATCCATCATCATACTGTTCTTCCTCGTAAGAACCATCATCCTGATAATCACTATCATCGTACTCATCTGATGACAGCTCATCATACTCCTGTAAATCTCTGCGCTTAAAAACAGTGCCTACGCTAGTAGCCACCAGACTCTTGCCACAAATCGGGCATACTCTGGTTCCTTCCTCAAGCTTCGCACCACATTTTGGACATATCATCCTCTGATTCCTTTCTGATTATCCTTATTTGTAATTTCTGCAAATTCATCAGCTTTTCACTGTTCCAGCTGATTTAATGCATTCTCCACGCGTGCATAGCATGCCTGCACATCTGGCCACATAACCTTTGCCTGCTCCATATCACCTGCTCTTAAAGCCTCTGTGATCTCATAGCTTACTTCAAACAACGACTTAAAACCCAGGTTTGCACAAATTCCTTTAAGTGTATGTGCCGCACGAAATGCAGTCTCAACGTCACCTGCATCCATCGCCTGTGTTAACTGACTCATGCTTGGATCCTTCTTAAACATTAATGCAAATTTTTGTATTCTTGCTTCGTTCATGAGGCGCTTGAGAACGTCTTCATAATCTCCACCCATTGCCTCATAGCACTCTTTTATTGTCATGCTCTCTCCAATCTATTAATGTAACTATAGTTTCCATTTTCATTTTGTATTCTACTCTATCATTTATAAAATTTCAACCTGTTTTCGTTGCTTCCTACAAATAAAATGGCTATCTCAAAGTTTCAACAATTTTACTTGGATTATCTCTCATAATACGACTTGTGTAAAGTCGCCCCATATGCTTCTTCAAATATTCACAGCACTCCCCCATATGAGAGGCACGTCCCCTCAAATTGTGGGCATCGCTTGCAACATAATGAAGCATATCCTCCTGCATTAGCTTTTTACAAAAACGCTGTGCACCAAGTCCATTTCTTCCAATCACAGCATCTGCATTGACCTGCATCTCGCACCCCATTTCGATAAGATCTGCGATAAAATCAAAATCTTTTCTCAGCGCACGATAACGCTCAATATGGGCAATAATCGGATAATAGCCTGCTGTCAAAAGAGCATCAGCTCTCTCTTTTATAAAAGCTCTTGTACTGCTGCTTGAAAACTCAGTAAGTACATAGCGTGAATCTGCAAGTGTTGGACGAAGATCTCTATCTAATGTCTCCACCATCTCCATATTGGCATGAAATTCACAGCCCAAATACAGACGGATATTCCTATTTCTTGTTTCATCAACAAGCGTATCATACGCGCTCCAAATATCCTCCATATCAGGTTCAAACATTTCTTTTCGAAAATGTGGTGTCAAAATAATTGTCTCAACACCAGCGTCTATTTCCTTTTCAATCATTGAAAGGGCCATGTCCATATCCTTCGCTCCATCGTCCACCCCTGGCAGAATATGGCAGTGAATATCGTACAAATCTCTCATAAATCTCTTTCCTTATCTATTACTTTCCCTTACATTTCAACGTTATTCTAGCATTTGTTAAGTGCCCTTGTCAACCGCTGAAAATCAGAAGAAATCATTCTTATAAAAGGGTCGGAATAAGGTGATAAATGTGCCAAAAGTGATTGATTTTTTACACATGACTTTTGTATAATAATGCTGTAATTTGAGACTGGCAAAAATCGGCAGGCCAAATAATAAAAACAAATGAATGGAGGTTTCATTATGTTAGTAAACACAAAAGCGAGAGTCGGTGTATTTTCTATCGCATTAGGCGCATACCTTCCGCAGTTCCCATCATTAGTACCGGAGTTCGAGTCACAGTATGCAGCATTCAAAAAAAACTCTTCCAGATACCGTAGAGGTTATTGACGGCGGAATGGTTACCACAAAGGAGCAGGCTATGGAAGCCGGAGATAAGTTCCGTGCAGCAGATGTTGATCTGGTATTTCTCCAGATGCTGACCTACGCTACCTCCTACAACATGCTTCCAGCAATCCGTGATCTTGATGTTCCGGTTGTTTTAGTAAATGTTCAGAAGTTAAAGGCATTAGATTATGAGCATACCGATATCGCATCCTGGCTCGGTGAAGGCTATGCATGCGGCGCTGTAGGTGAGGCAGTTGCAGACCTTGAAAGAGCCGGAAAACGACATGCTGTTATCACTGGTGTTGTTGAGGGCGGTGATCCTGGTGTTCAGGCAGAAATCGAAGACTGGTGTAAAGCAGCTCAGGTAAGAAGAAGATTCCGTGACACAAATATTGCACAGATTGGAAGACCATATCCTGGTATGATGGATCTTTACATTGATGAGACAAATCTGTATAACAGAATGTTCTTATACACAAAGCAGTTTGACTGGGAAAAAATTGTGGGCTATCGCAGATGATATTACTGATGAGGATGCGATCCGCGCAAAGGCTCAGGATATTCTGGATACCTTCGAGATTGAGGGCGGCGGCACCATTGAGAAGGTTTGGGATATGGCAAAATATGTTGTTGCTTTTGAGAAGTGGGTTAAGGATGAGCACCTTGGACTGATCGCATCTCACTATGACGGATTTGCACAGGGCAAGGCTGGTGTTCTTGACAGTATGCTTATTCCAGCATTCTCTATGTTAATCAAGCAGGGAACTGCATGTGCCGTAGAGGGTGACATGAAGGTTGCCATGGCAATGAGTATCTTAAAAACAATTTCTGGAACAGGACAGCTTTCTGAAATGTACTCCATCGACTTTAACGATGACATCTGTATCATTGGTCACTCTGGAAGCGGCGATGCTGATATCTCTGCAAAGAAGCCAACCATGAAGATCGTTAAGGTATTCCACGGAAAGACAGGTGGCGGCTATCTGACACAGTTCTATCCATATACTGGTCCTGTTACCTACCTGGCAATCACACAAGATGCTGATGGTCACTTCAAGTTTGTTGTAGCAGAAGGTGTTAACGAGGACGGACCGATCCTTTCCTTTGGTGATACAAACATGAGAACACGCTTCACCTGCGGTGCAAGAGAATTTGTAAATCGTTGGAGCGAGGCTGGCCCAACTCATCATATGGCAGCAGCAACTGGAAGACATATTGATACCATCTTGAAGGTAGCAAAGATCTTAAATGTTCCTGTTGAAATTGTAACTAGATAATTACAATTCAAAAATTTATACTTGCATTTTTTGCAATACAAGAATATAATGAAACCCGTAACGGGGAGCTTGCCGTTTTGCAGGCTGAGAGTAGACGAAACGCGTCTTGACCCATAACCTGATTTGGATAATGCCAACGTAGGGATATACTATACGTGTTTTTCTTGTACAAAAAAAAGCATGCGGATATGTCTTTTACAGGCATATCCGCATTTTTGGTATAGTGGAATTTTTTCTGCTATTCCTTATAAAAAGGAGCGAGAATATGCTGAAAGAATGTTTCGACAACGTAAGAAAATCAGTACCGCTTGTACACAACATCACAAACTATGTGACTGTCAATGATGTAGCCAATATCATTTTGGCATGCGGTGCAAGCCCAATCATGTCCGACGAACCAGATGATGTTACGGACATTACCTCCATATGCAGCAGCTTAAACATCAACATTGGTACGCTGCATAAATCCAGCATTGAAGCAATGTATCTGGCTGGAAAAAGAGCAAACGAACTTGGTCATCCTATCCTTTTAGATCCAGTAGGTGCCGGTGCTTCTGCACTTCGCACAAATACTGCCGTTGGTCTTATGGAACAATTGCAGCTGACTGTAATCCGCGGAAACATCTCCGAAATCAAGACACTTGCCAATGGAAATGGCACAACAAAGGGTGTTGACGCTGATGTTACTGATAAAGTCACAGATGATACCTTGGATGAGGCTATTCTATTTGTTAAAAAATTCGCTGCGCAAAGCAAAGCAATTATCGCTGTTACCGGTGCTATTGATCTTGTCAGCGATGGTACACGCTGCTACGTGATTAGAAATGGCCGTCCAGAGATGGGACAGATTACTGGAACTGGCTGTCAGCTTTCTGGTCTTATGACCGCCTTTGTCGCTGCTAATCCATCTAATCAGCTTGACGCCGCTGCTGCTGCTGTCTGCGCAATGGGTCTTGCAGGTGAGATCGGCTACAGTCACATGAAAGACGGCGATGGCAACTCAACTTACAGAAACCGCATTATTGATGCTATTTACAACATGGACGGTGATTCATTAGAGAAGGGAGCTAAATATGAAGTGCGCTGATAAAGACCTTCTTTTATATGCTGTCACTGATCGCTACTGGCTTGGCGAGCGAACTCTTCACGATGTCGTTAAGGAAAGTCTTGACGGCGGCGTTACATTTGTACAGCTTCGCGAAAAGCATTTAGACCAGGCTCATTTTCTTGAGGAAGCAAAAGATTTAAAGATGCTTTGCAAAGCATACAATGTTCCTTTTGTGATTAATGACAACGTTGATATCGCACTTGAAATGGATGCTGACGGCGTGCATGTCGGACAAAGCGATATGGAAGCTGGCGATGTGCGTGCCAAGCTTGGCCCTGACAAAATTATCGGCGTGTCAGCGCAGACAGTTGAGCAGGCAGTTCTGGCAGAAAAACGCGGAGCTGATTATCTTGGTGTTGGCGCTGTTTTTCCTACCAGTTCCAAGGATGATGCAACAGAGGTCTCCTATGAGACATTAAAAGCTATCTGTCAGGCAGTCTCCATTCCCGTCATTGCAATCGGCGGCATTACAAAAGACAATGTGGCAGAATTATCTGGCAGCGGCATCTGCGGAATTGCCGTTATCAGTGCCATTTATGGTCAAAAAAATTATAAAGGATGCAGCTGCGAACCTTAAAATTGGCAGTTAAAAAAAGTAATCGATTAACACCATTATGCGGTCTGTTGGGGGCACCACCTCAGATCGCACTACAAAACGTTAATGAAAAAGGAGAATTTTATTATGAAAACAGCATTAACGATCGCAGGAAGTGACTCCTGCGGAGGCGCCGGCATTCAGGCAGATATCAAACAATGATGCAAATGGCGTAATACGCTATGAGCGCCATCACTGCTTTGACTGCACAAATACAACCGGCGTGACTTCTATTTTAAACTGACAG
>ENA-OQES01000288-OQES01000288.1-human-gut-metagenome-genome-assembly--contig:-NODE-288-length-21983-cov-3.705115_pt1 | contig 21983 bp, 25 predicted proteins | sample MGYA00242798_ERZ504641 | MGnify/ENA primary metagenome ERZ504641 (study PRJEB26092, sample SAMD00036327) | human gut metagenome | host: Homo sapiens | study: EMG produced TPA metagenomics assembly of...
GGAATCCGTTTCGTCCCCCTCGTAAAAGAAAAAACGGGTACTGCACATAAAAACCTTGTGCAATACCCGTTTCTTCTATCCGGTTCTTACGTTCCGTTATTTATTATTTTTTTCGTTTCTTTTTCTTCTCTTCAGTGCAAATCCGCCTGCTCCAAGGGAGGCAACAGCCAGTCCAAAGCATCTCGAAGATGTTGGTTGGGTCGCCGGTCTTGGCTGTCTTGCTGGTGCTTGTACTTCCTGAAGAAGTTGTTGTTTTATTACCTGTACCGGAAGTTGTTGTGTTGTTCTTCGATGCTGCAGGTGTTGTAGTTGGTGTGGTGGTCGGTGTAGGAGTTGCTGCACTTCCATCCGCTTTCACCAGAGCTTCCATGGCTTTGTTCAGTGAAGCTGCTGCATTATCTACACTTGTCTGGTCTTTCTTAGCTTCCAGTGCACTCTTCGCATTTTTCAGTGCTACCTGCAGAACTTTCCAACTGTCTGCGGTGTAATCTGCTTCTTTCAGTGTTTCTGCACTCTGGATTGCTTTTTCCAGAGAAGAAGTATTTACTTCCTGTGTCGGAGCGTCGCTGGATGCTTTCTTATAAGTAAAGCTCAGATCTTTGTATCCGGTTGCAGTTACTACGATTTCAAAACTGTCACCCTCTGCAAATGGTGCTGCATCTGTGATCAGTGTTCCATCATCATTAAACAGTTTCACTGCACCACGTCCGCTTGCTGCATAAGATTTTCCATTTACAGATACGGAAGTAATATTTTTGATGTAATCTGCAAATTCTGCGTCCGTAGAACCTGCTGCTTTTGTCAGACCAGGTTTTTCCGTATTTTCGTTGTAGGATGCAGGAATTGTTTCTGCATATACTTCAAATCCAACGCTGATCGGTGCGTATTTTCCGCTCTTATCGGTAATGGTCAGTGTGTATGCTCCTTTTTTCCACATCTTTCAGGATCAGTTTTTCACCTTTTACGATTGCAGTAGCACCATCTACCGTGTATTCTGCGTCAAATCCTTCCGGAAGAGTCAGACCGGAAATAGTAGTTGCCACACTTGTTTCTCCGTCTTTCAGTTCCGCATCTGCTACAGCAACTTCACTGGTATCGAATTTTACAGGTACATACAGACCTTCATCGCCACCTACCGGGATCTCATAGATACCGTTAGCTGTGTAATAAATCACTTTGTTGATATGCTGTCCCATCATTGCTTTGTAGTGTTCAGATGATGTCGGGCAGTTATGTACGGCACTGGTAAATCCGGTAGCCCATGCCAGTTTAGAAACTTTCCAGATATTTTCCAGATGGCGCATACCGTAATCGCTGCCTTCTTTTGTGCTGACGATCACACCATAGATGGCTGTTCCTGACGGAATGGTATCAGTCAGACCAGCCAGCTTCAGCTGATAATCGCCATATCTGGACTCTGTCAGCAGTTCCGCTGTCACACCTTCTGTGATGGGAGTAGCTGTTCCCTGGGTTGCTCCAAAGGAGAAGGTTCCATCTTCATTTACGGTCAGCTCTTTGTAGTAAGATGGTTTCTCACTCAGTGTATAGTAGGAATGACTTGCGCTCTCAAACAGGGCATCTTTTCCTGTATAATCTGTTGTGCTTTCCTGTCCTTTGTTGGTAACTGTGATACTTACTTTGGAATCATCGGTAATCTGTGTGTATTTGCTCAGATCCGTACCTGCCGGAACTTTTACCGGGAAAGTTACACCGGTGATCTCATCACCGCTTGCATCCACATGGTAAGATCCGCCTGCCAGAGAACCGGTTCTTACTTTGTTCTTGGTTGCAGAGGTAAATGCATCTACTTTGACGTCGTTGTTTACATCTGCTTTGTAAAACTCGTCGTATGGGATGTTCATCAGAACGTAAGTTGCACTTTCTACCAATTCATCCATGGCCTTATTCAGTTTTGTTACAGCATTATTTACCTGTTTCTGTGTATACAATCCACCTGTGGCTGTTTTTAATGCACTGGAGAATGTCTTCCAGCTGTCCGCTGTATAATCACTTTCCTTTAACTCTTCTGCTTTTTTAATTGCTTCATCTAACTGGTTTCTGTCTTTTACCGGATCTGCCAGTACGCTGTTTTCTTCGGTTGCCTGGAAATCATAAGTATAATCTTCATATCCAAGTGCATATACTGTCAGTCTCCAGTAGCCTGTTCCATTGCTTCCTTCCGGAAGTTCACATCTTTCAGATTCTGTAAGACCAAGCTGAATTCCCATGGATTTATGCATCCAGTTATCTGCGGCAAACTTAGTTCCAAAGTGTCGCAACCGGAGTAGTATAGGTACTGTCATCACCATAGTATGTCCATTTTTCACTGCCTGCATGCTGGCACCCAGTCCACATAATTGCCATTGATATCCACACGCAGGAATTCTCCATAGCTTCCACCTGCTTCTCTCACTTCCGGTTCAACACCTTCTGCTTTTGCATCTTTCAGCTCTGCACCACTGATACCGGAAGCTGTTCCGTTAGTTCTTGCAGAAAAGCTGAAGCTGTCACCAATTTTTTGTTACCGATTTTTAATCCATTAGTGTCTTTTGTTACTGCGGCTGTCAGATTTGTGTAAGTTTTTCAGACTGCTCTCACTGTATCCACCAGACAACTTTTTCTCCGATTTTTTACAACTGCACAGTTCTGGCAAAATGCTTCGTAATCTTCCGATTTCACTTTTACAGGAACATATTTCAACCCGGTTACTACATAATGATCAATGTCATTTTTGTTGTAATTTAAGGTTGTTCCGTCTGTTAATACTGCTGTTGTTACATCTGTGTAATATGCAACATCATATGATTTTCCATCTTTCATATAAATAGTTGCATTACACTGGAAGCTTCCACGGTGTAAGCCATGATTTGTGGTTGCACGGGTAACCGTATCAAAAGCACCTTTATCGTACTCATTTTTATTATCCAGTTCAGAAGAGGAACTGCTGTCTCCGGCTGCCTGTACACCCTCCTGTGCCCAGTACTCTGCCCATGTAAGACCTGCATATACATATTTGTATTCCGGTGCATAAGTAAACTTAAGTTCCGGATATCCGGTAGATGTTACAACGATATCAAAGCTTGTGCCATCTGTAAATGCTGCTGCCTCTGTTATCAGTGTTCCATCCGTATTGATCAGTTTTGTTGCCCCACGACCACTTGCCGCATATGATTTTTCCATTTACAGATACAGAAGTAATACTATTGATGTAATCTGCAAAATCTTCGTCGCTTGCATCTGCATTTTTTGTTATTGTCGGATTTTCATTATCGTTATTATATGCCGCCGGTGTACTGTCAACAGACAGAATAAAGGTGGTGGTCATGTCTGCATAGGCATTGTTTTATCGGATACTGTCAGTGTATATTTTCCTTTTTTTGGCATTGGTGAATACGATTTTTCCGTTCACTACTTTGAAATCCAGTCCGTCAATCTTATATTTCGGAACGAAATCTGCCGGAAGATTGGAAAATGTAAACTCTGTTTCCCCTGCTGATAAGCTGCCATTTTCTACGCTTACTGTCTGTCCTGCTTTTTTCGGCACATACAGATCATCGACCGGAATTTCATAGATTCCCTTAGAAGTATAATAAGTCACTTTCTTGATATGCTGTCCCATCATGCTCTTATAATGCTCAGAAGATGTCGGACAATTGTGTACTGCTGTAGTAAATCCGGTACACCATGCAAGTTCTGTCACTCTCCAGATATTTTCCAGATGGCGCATACCATAATCATTTCCTTCGCTGGTACTCACAATTACGCCATATACTGTCACGCCGCTCTGCGGAATGGTAGCCTCCAGTCCATCCAGATTTAACTGGTAATCTCCGTATTTTGTATCTGTCGTAAGTTCCGGTTTTACTCCGGATACTTTCTGTACCCCTCCCTGGGTTTTACCAAAAGATAAGCTTCCATCTGCATTCAGTGTAACTTCTTTATAATAACTCGGTGCCTCACTCAAGACGTAATAAGAATAACTTGCACTCTCAAACAATGCATCTTTTCCGGTATAGGTGGTCGTGCTTGTCTGTCCTCGGTTGGTCACTGTGATATCTACAGTTGAATCATCTGTGATTTTCGTATATTTGCTCAGGTCAACGCCTTCTCCCAGTTTTACAGGGAAGGTTACTCCTGTGATCTCATCTCCGCTTGCATTCACATGATAAGATCCGCCTGCCAGACCGGCTGTACGAACTTTATTCTTCGTTGCTGAGGTAAATGCATCTACTTTTACACTGTTATTTACATCTGCTGCGTAAAATTGGTCATATGGAATATTCATCAGGACATATGTTCCGGTTGTAACATCCGGTGTCTCCGGTTCTGACGGTTTTATTTCCAGAGCTGCAACCGCTTCATCCAGTGCTTTCTGGGCTGCGTCAACTGCTTCCTGGGATTCTTTTGCTTCCAGGGCTGCTTTTGCTGCGGTAAGCTTTTCTGTCATATTTGTCCAGGATGCTTCTGTATAATCTGCCTGAATTTTTTTCTTCTGCTGCTGTGATGGAAGCCTGAAGACCATCTGTCTTTACTTCAACCGGAGTTGGATCCTGTTTTTCAGCTGCTGACTGGATAGCTGCAAGGGCTGCCTGTTTTACTGCTGTAGCAGTACGGGTTGCACCCGATACTCCATCTGCTCCAATCTTCCATCCATTAATTGTTGCTTCAGTTGCTGGCTGACCTTCCAGCAAAGGTTTTATTCCTTTGCTTTTGTTATAAGCTTTATTAAAATAGCTATCATTTCCTGAGCTATAAGCTGCATCCGGTGTCACTGTAATATTTTCAAATCTTCCATCTTTTACTGTGAGCTCAACAGAAACACCATAATCTGCCCAGTCATCATCCACATCAGCAGCCGGATCTCTGTTTACCTGCGCAGTACTTGTGTACGTTCCATCCGCTGCTACCTGCTCTCCGGTCACTGCAAATGCTGTTACCGGGCAAAGTTCCACTGCCATTGCTGCGGCTACCGCCATGGCCATTGCTTTGGTCCTGACTCTTTTGTTGTTCATAAACTCCTCCTTCTTTTACCATAAAATTTTATAGTAGCTTATTATGTAACTATTCAGTAGCCAATGGGGAGGTACTGAACAGTTACCTTATTATCAAGTTAGTCACTATTTCTACTATTAGTTGATAATATTTATCATTAGTTGCGACTAACCTATAATCAAAAAAAAGTAGACGTTATCTCTTTTCTAGGAATGTACCTGACAGCTGCCTCTCTCTCATGGGCTTTTATCAAGAGAGAAGTACCTGTCAGATACATTCCTTTTCGTTTATTTGTAACTGTTCAGCACCTTCCCGGTAGCTACTGAATAGTTACATTTATTTGTTCTTTCTTTCCGCTCCCGCGCCCTGACTGACTGCCGGGAGGATTTTACGGCTCACCACGCCGATCAGGATACCTGTAATCGTTCCTGCGATCATCAGCACCGGCAGGTAATAGATCAGCTTCGTATTTTCCAGCACACACATCGCAACCACGATCTGTCCGATGTTATGGGACACGCCTCCGGCAATGCTTATGCCGATCATGGAAAATCCTTTGATCCGCTTCAATAGCAGCATCACCAGAAAACTTAAAATACCCCCTGCCAGACTGTACAGGATCGACATGCCGTTTCCGAACATAAATCCCACTAGAAGCACCCGGAGGATCACTACCAGCAGCACTTCCATCGGTGCCAGGATATACAGCCCGGTGACCGTCACCAGATTGGCAACTCCTAATTTAATTCCCGGTATTCCCAGGTTGATGGGAATCAGGCTTTCTACATAACTGAAGATCATCGCCAGTGCCACAAGCATCGCACCGCTCGATACTCTCCGGCTGATGCTGGCCAGACTGCGTTCCCTGCATCCATTTTCTGCTGTTCCTGTTTTTCATCTTCTCGTTTCCTTTCGGAGTATGTTGCTCGTAACTCTTCCACGACTTCACAGTCACCTTCTGAATCATTACGATTTCTCATCTTTCTTTCACTTCGCAATCGTATCCGGCACCAGCTCTTCATCAGCCGCCTTCCTGTCCGTATCATTCTGACGGATCACTTCCACCACCAGTTTATGGGGCAGACATACGATGGTCTGTTTCTGACCGCTGATCCTGCCCTGCTCCTTGCAGTAGCCGTCCGGGCAGTCCGCTTCTTCCATATATGCCTGTCCGTCCTCGATGCGGATCACATTGTGAAATTCTCCTTCAGTAACTTCGATCGTCTGATCTTTCTCCAGCGGATAAGTTCCATAGATTTCTCCGTTCACGGTAATCTGTACCTGATCCCCCGTTCGTCTCTCCGGTTACATGCATCACCAGAAGCATTACCAGAGCCACCAGCACGATCCCTCCTGCCAGCAGGATATCTCCTTTTTTTCATATCTGCTCCTTATCTGTCATTTTTGAAAAGCGCAGATCTTACATTCCCAGCCACAGACAGATCCCAAGCAGGATCAGTGCACGCAGAATCGTAAACCAGAACTCATTTCCTTTGAGCTTCCGGATTCCGCAGTGAATGTGCTTCTGTGGACAGATATCGATACACTTCTGACACTGGAAGCAATCCCCGCTGATCTCACAGGAGCCATCTGTTGGAAGACCGATCTGAGACGGGCAGATCTTTGCACATGCTTTACATCCCTTTCTGCAGATTTTTTCTCGTCCTGTGAAGGGCGCAAAAAAGGCAGCACCGGAAGCAGAGAAAATACTGCTCCCATAGGGCAGAAGAACCTGCAAAAGAATCTTTCCTGTACACACATGCCAGCTATCAGAAGAATCAGGACTACAAGACCGATCCCATATCCTCCCAGACGGAAATTGCCCGCATGGATCATGGAAAATACATCCCACGGGCTGGTTCCCTGTGCTTTTCCATATACTCCAGAATAACACAAAAGAACAATCAGCAACAGTACCAAATATTTCATATAACCTAAAATCCAGACTGCCTTTTCCGGAATCTTCACCGGTTTCTTTTTCCGTTTTTTGCATGCTTTTGTATACAGCGCATGCAGTGCGTCTCCAAACGCGCCAAACGCGCAGACAAATCCACAGAAGAATCTGCCAAATACCATAGTGTAGAGACAAATCACCAGAAGCACCGTCACAAACGATGTCATAGCAACCTTCTCACCTGCTCCTATCTGGGTAAAAAATGTATTTTTACCCCCCGCAAAAGTGCTGCGGTATAGACAGATGGAATAAATATAAAATAAAGAAGCTGAATCAATGCCCGCAGCCAGGTATGTATTTTTTTTGCTTTCTTTCGCTGTTAGATTATGTATATCCATAATTGCTGTCTTAATCCTCCTGGTTTGCTGCTTCTTCCAGTGCCTGTGCCACCGCTTCTTTGATACCGGTGGAACTGAAGGTTGCACCGCTGATCGTATCTACATCTGCACTCTGTGCTTCAAGGATTGACGGAATAATATCCTCTGCCATAGAAAGATAAGCGCCATCCTCTTTTTCCGCCGATGTGATATTAATCTCAGAAATCATTCCATTCTCAACAATCACTTCCACATCCACCGGTCCGCCAAATCCCTGTGCTTCTCCGGTATAGGTTCCGTCTTTATAAGCACCGTCTGTGATTGTGCCTTCCTTTGCTGCATCGACTGACTGTTCCTGTTCCAGTTCCGCCTGCTGCTCTCTGAGCTGTTCTTCTGCCTGTTCTCTTTTGTCGAGTACCGTGTTATATCCGTTCAAGCAGACAACGACAGCCACCACACTGATCGCTCTGGTCAAAAATTCTCCCATTGTCCGTTCTCTTTTCTTTCTTGTTTCATAGGTATTCCGTGCTTTCACAGTTACCTGCTGAATAGCTGCTTTGTTTCTTACTGCCGTTTCGCATTATTGAATGCCTGCTGACATGCATCGATAATTGCCTGGGATGTACAGGTTGCTCTGGATACTGTATCGATACCATCCAGATTACCTTTTTCCGTAATCTGTTTTACCACACCCGTCTTGCTTGATGTTCCGTTGACCGCTTTATTAATGTAGCTGTCGTTACCGGATCCTCCGTCTCCATACACATTATCAACTTTTTATAATCTTATCATCTTGAATCGTCACCTGTGCAAACAGATTATATGCTTCAAAATCCATATCCGCATCCGGCAGACAAAGCACCGTCACCGGATATACACCATCTATATAGGTGCTTTCCGGCGGCAGATCCGGTTCCGGATCCTCATTGGTCCCATCGGAAATCCGCAGCTCTGCAATTGCCTGATTCAACTGGGCTGCTGCCTCATCAAGCTGTGCCTGCTCTGTCGCATTCTTCAGCGCTTTTCTTGCATCTTTCAGGCGAACTTTTACAACTGCCCAGCTTGCAGAAGTGTAGTCACTGCCATTCAGTTCATTGACCGCATCGATTACTTTTTCTACTTCCCCGGTATTTAACTGCACTCCATTGTTATCATCAGCAGTGTCTGTCTCTCCGTTGGTGACACGTTTTGCTTCTTCCAACGCATTCTTCACCGCCTGGATCAGTCCCTTGGAACTATAAGTAGCGCCTGATACGGTATCTACCTCTGTACTCTGTTTTTTTCATCATCTGTGTAACCACATCCATGGCACGGCCGAAGAACGCATCGTCATCTTCTTCTCCGATGACCAGAACTGCCTTCAGTGTCTTTTCCTGGATCACGATGGCAACGGTAATATCGCCGTTATACCCTTCTGCGGTTCCGTAGTAGACGCCATCGTTATACGGGAGTGTTCCTGTAACCGCTGTTGTATTATTCTCTGTATTTTCTTTGTTTACCGTGTTTGTTCCGTCAGAACCGGAGTTGCCTCCGTTATCCGCAGCTGCAGTCTCTGTCGCTGCTGCCTGGCTCAGTGCATTCCGCACCGCCTTAATGATTCCGTTGGAACTGAAGGTTGCACCGGATACCGTATCAATACCATTAGTACTCTGTGCACCCAGGATCTGATTGATCACCCCGGAAGCCTTCTGGATATATTCACTTCCATCATTGGTCTCCACGATCTGAATATTACTGATCTTTCCACCGCTGATCACAACTTCTGCTTTCAGGTTTCCAGCAAATCCTGTTCCGGTTCCATAATAGGTTCCATCTTTATAAGCTGCCGGTTCCTGTACGCTTCCTACTGCCTCCGGTGTTGACTGGCTCTGACTTGCGGAAGTTCCTTCCTGTGAAGAACCCGTCGCACCACTGTCCTTTTTTCTCCTGTCAGTGCAATTTTTCACCGCACTGATAATTCCTTTGGAACTATAGGTTGCACCGGATACCGTATCTACCTTTGTACTCTGCTTTTTAATAATCTGATCAATCAGACCTTTCGCCCGTCCGAAAAATTGGTTCGTCATCAGAAGCACTTAAAATTCTCGATGGATGTGATCTGTTTGTCTTTGATCGTAACCGCTACCGTGATATTGCCCCGATATCCGGTTCCGGTTCCCTGATAGACACCATCTTCCATATCAAAGGAACCCTTTGCCTGTTCCTCTTCTTCTGCCGCTTCACCCTCTTTTGTTTCTTCTTCCGTGCTGGTCTTTACCACCGGTACTTCGTCCTCCTGCTCCTGTGTATCCTCCACAGACGCTTTCATCTCGTAAACCGGCGCTTCATATCCATATAAAGATCCTGCCACACATGCAGCCACAACCGCAGCGGAAACAACCGGGGCAAATGGTTTGCACTTTTCTATCATTTCCCTGATGTCCATCTAGTTTCTCTCCTTTGTTTTCGAGTATTTTATGTACTGACTTTGTAACTGTTCAGCGGCTTCCCGGTGGCGAGCCAAAATGCATCTAAACATCTTCTGTGATCGCATTTGTACTTGTACGTTTAGGGATTTTCGCATAGCTTTTATTTATGAATCACTGTTACATCCATATCCGTAGTCAGACTGTCGACGATTCCTTCTGTCACATACAGCTTTCCGTCTGCCGTCTCCATAATTGTTTCGAATTCATCGCTGTTTTCCCGCCAGAACTGTGCTGCTTTTTCTTCTCCCATAATAAACAGGGAAGTCGAAAGACCATCCGCAAGGGTTCCGTCATCGCTGACGATCGTTACAGAGATCAGCCCGCTGTCTGCCGGATATCCGGTAGCCGGATCAATAATATGATGATATGTCACGCCATCTTCCTCAAAATAACGTTCATAACCACCGGATGTGATCACCGCCTGATTTTCAATCTCCAATATACCAAGATAATCTTCCGTATCATCCGGGCTCTGGATCGCTACTCTCCATTTACTGCCGTCTGTTTTACATCCCAGAGCCTGTACGTTTCCACCGAGGTTTACAAGCCCGCTTGTCACACCGCAGTCCTGATAGATCTGCATGATCTGAGCAGAGGTATATCCCTTTGCGATCCCACCCAGATCGATCTCCATGCCATCCCGGTCAAAAGAGATTTTTCTTGTGTCTTTGTCGTAATTCACTTTGGACGCATCGGCAAGTGTCAGTTTCTCCTTCAGTGTATCCTTGTCAGGCACATGATATTCCTGCGTTGGAAATCCCCATGCCTGCATCACCGGGTAAATCGCAATATCAAAAGCACCATCTGTCTTCTTGTACAGTTCCAGTGCCCGCTCCACCAGATATCCGCCATCTTCAGAAAGTGTTGCCTCTTCTTTCTGATTCAGCTGATAGATCTCACTGTTCTCATCTCCGGTGGAGAGAAGGGCATCAAGAGCTTCCACACTCTCTGCCGCCTTGTCAACTGCCTCCTGAGCATGCTCCCCATATGCAGTCAGTGTCATATAGGTGTCCATAGCAAAGAGATCCCGGGACACTTCTGCATCCTGACTCTCATCGTCACCCGATGCTTCCGTTCCTGAACTCTCTGTTTTCTCTGTATCCTGCCCAGTGCCCTGTCCAGATACCTGGGCAAGGGTTTCCTGATTCGTTGTATTATTCGCCTCTTCCTTCGTTGTCTTACCACATCCGCTGATCACAAACACAGGGATCATACAGACGATCAATGCCTTTTTTAAGTTCATTCGCCAACCTCTTATTAGTCCTTTCTAACTTTCGATAGTATATACTTTGTTTCGTTTCATTGTCAATTCTTGATTTTCTTATTGCACTTATTTTCTCATTATTTTATAAAATATATAAATTTTCTGCAACCAGAATAACACACATCCGCAGTTCCTGCTCACAACATGATATATCAGAAAAATCCTTCGAATCGGACTTCTTTATCTTACATCCATTCGAAGGTTATCTCAATTATTCTTCTTTATTCCTCTTTAATTTTAACAGTTCCTCCGGAATCTTATACTCTTTATAATAATACTCCCGGTCATGGCCGTTGATCTCACGCAGTACCCGGCACGGATTGCCAACTTTCTCCATTTTCGGCCGATAGTATCTATCGTGTTTATTTCGTCATTTTATACAATTCTTTCACACTTTACCAGTGCAATACGCCATAATATCAGTTTCTTTTTCTTTAATTTTTCCATGGGACCGTTGCATATTTCCCAGCTTTTTAAACATGCTTTTTTTCTATTATTCTATGTATTATTACTTTCATCTGTTATAATGATATATAGAATAAAATTGATTTTACAGTAACTATTCAACAGCCACTGTGAAGGTGCTGAACAGTTACATTTTACTTACTTTACTTACATTGGGAGGCTTGCAGACATGAATAAAAAAAGCGTTGTACCTACACCGGCTATACATCCGGCTCAGTCCGATCCTTCTCCCGCACGACGGAATACTGAAGTCTCCGCCCAGATCACACTATCGGATTCTATTTTAACCGGAGCGGTTGTAGAATATCGAAAGGCAGGGTATCGTTTTATTCGACACATGCATACAAGTATCGAGATCTATCGGATACTTTCCGGGGAATGCTATATGGATATCCAATCGGAGACCATTCATTGCACCGAAGGTGATTTTATTATGATCCTTCCGGATGTTGTACACTCTTTCTATCTGAATGATACTTCAGACTGCGAATTCCAGCATATTCATTATGACCCTGATATGTTTTCCACTGTTGTGCTTGAAGATGATGGAATTGTCCCGATTACCTTGCTTCATGCTATCCTGTTTTCTTCGCATTTTTATTACAGGCTCAGATCGGATACTGTGATAGATGGTCATATTCAGAAGCTTATTGACCTGAATGCTTCTTGTGAAAGTCTGTTTACAGCTGCCAATCTTAATGTTTCCATGATGAATCTGATGCTTTATATTCTGGATCATACGAATCCGGTGCACGAATACACAGCCCCACAGCTGAAAAACAGTTATGTAGCCTATGCGCTGAATTATATTCACGAACATTTTAACACCAAAATCCTGCAGGAAGATATTGCCCGGCAATTACAGATCTCAGTCCGCTATCTGAGTAAGCTGTTCAAGAGCTATATGGGAGTTACACTATCAAACTATATTAATATCTACCGCATCAACCGATCCATCCAGCTAATGCAGACTACTGATTTGACACTGACGGAGATTGCTCTGCAAGTCGGATTTACAGACTCTCAGCACTACTCGAAGGTGTTTATGAGTATCATCAATGAGACACCCTCCCAGTACAGGAAGGCCATCTAAAAAATAACGCCACCGGATATCCGGTGGCATTATTTTTATGCTTTGCTGCCAGTATGTTCTATTTCTAACATACAGGTATTCTTTTTCTGCAGACTCTCTTCCAGATCATACCCCATCTGTTCGCTTCTCCAGTTTATGGATTCTTTACACAAACAGAAAGCCCCAAAAGCACAAGCCAAAAATATCATGGTTATTAAAATAATTATAAATGCAAACATGTTTACTCCATCTATTTTCTATTTGCCAAATAATCCAAAAACCGTTCGGATACAAATCTAGTTCTGCATCCGGAGCGATCGGTTAATGCCTGCTTAATCCTCTCTTTTACGTTTTACAATAACAGTTCCTGCAACTGCAGATGCTGCTAAGGTAAAATAACCAGGCTGCTGTATTGGCTGTATCGCCTGTTTTTGCGACTCTGGTTGTAGATGTGCTGCCTGTGGTTGCTCCACCTGCATTGGTGCTTCCTGTGTTGGTATTGCCGGAAGGTGCTGCAGGTTTTGCGCCTGACTGCGGTGTAGTACTCGGGGTTGGTGTTGTAGTTGGGGTTGGTGTTGCAGGTCCCGGAGTAGGAGTCGGATCCTTCTTTGGATCTTCCTTCTTTCCATCATCCTGTTTTCCGTCGTCTTTTTTGCCGTCATCCTTCTTGTCATCGTCTTTTGCTTTCAGTTCATCGAAAGCTTTTTTGATTTCGGCATTTGCTTTTTCTACTTCTTCCTGAGTTACATTGTCACCATTCAGTACTTCCTGATACTTCTTGTAGACTTCCTCCAGATTTTTCAGAGATTCCTCTGTATAGTTTCCTTTGTTTTCCAGAACTTTGTCTACATCTTTTGCGGTCTCCTGCAGTTTATCTTTATCTGCCTTTGTTATAAATGTATCTTCTACTTCTTCTGTTCTGTCAGATTCTATTCCATCTACATCTACTACTGTTACAGCTACATTGTATCTGGTTCCTACATTAAGGCCAGTCAACTTGTACTCTGTTCCTTCTATAGGCAATTCATTCTGATTTTTTATCATCCAGATATACATTGTATCCAGGTGCCATCGCTCTTTCTGCAGCCGGTTCCCAGGTAACGATTGCTGTGGTATGAGTAATTTCAGATACTTTTACATTCGTAGGAGCGGATGGTTTTTTCCGGAGCCGGTTTTTCACTTTCTAATGTCGTAAATGTCGCTGCTTCAGATCTTGCAGATTCATTTCCTGCTGCATCCACTGCACTTACTCTTACTGTATATTCAGTTGCTTCTGTAAGCCCTGTCAGTGCAAATTCAGTACCTGCTACAAGTTCCTCATTTACTTTTGCCTCATTTACATATACGTTGTATCCTGCTACACCTACATTGTCTGTTGCTTCACTCCAGGTAACTTTTGCTCCTGTCTGTGTCACATCTGCTGCAGATACATTCGTTGGTACGCCTGGTACCTCGGTATCTTTTTCTTCTTCTGCTTCTAATGTGGTAAATGATGCTGCTTCAGATTTTGCAGATTCATTGCCTGCTGCATCCACTGCGCTTACGCTTACTGTATATCCTGTATTTGCTGTAAGTCCGGTTAATGCATATTCTGTAACCGTTACAGGTGAAGTGTTTACTTTGGATTCACCCAGATATACGTTATATCCGGCTACTCCTACATTATCTGTAGATGCTGTCCAGGTAATCTTTGCTCCTGTCTGTGTCACGTCTGATGCTGCTACACCTGCCGGTACAGATGGTACTTCGGTATCCTGTGTTTTTGGTGTTGTAAATGTAGCTGCTTCAGATCTCTTAGATTCATTTTCTGCTGCGTCCACTGCAGTTACTCTTACTGTGTATTCGGTTGCTTCTGTAAGCCCGGTTAACGCATATTCAGTACCTGTTACAAGTGCGTCATTTACTTTTGTTTCATTTAAGTATACGTTATATCCAACGACACCTACATTATCGGTCGCTTCGCTCCATGTAACTTTTGCGGTTGTTTCGGTTACTTCTGTTGCTTTTACGTCTGTTGGTGCAGTTGGCGCTTGGGTATCTTTTTCTGCTTCTGTTGTAAATACCACCGCTTCGGATTTTGCAGATTCATTTTCTGCTGCATCCACTGCTGTTACAGTTACACTGTACTCCGTAGCTGCGGTAAGATCTGTTAAACTGTATTCAGTACCTGTTACAAGTGCATCATTTACTTTTGTTTCATTTACATAGACATTGTATCCGGCTACACTTACATTATCGGTGGATTCGCTCCATGTGATTTTTGCAGTTGTCACTGTTACTTCTGTTGTTTTTACATCAGCCGGAACTGTTGGGCTTCTTTATCTGCAGCAGCTTTATCTACGTAAGTAATAATCGGTGTAATATGAGCAGATGGTTTGCTTGGGTTTCCGTTACATTTTGCTACTACACGGATGATGTCACCCTGAGCCACTTCAAGCTCTTCCGGTTTTTCCCAATCTCCCACTTTCTCTTTACTATTTGCAAGCGTTACACTCTTCTTCTCTGTGCCATTTACATAGAGACCTAAGGTAACAGTTCCGTTTGCATTTCCATTTTGACGAAGGTATGGCTCGCCATCTTTTACATTGAACGTAACGGTTCCGCTCTTCGGTACTCGATATGCCATTGCAGTAGAGATATCTGTGCTTGGCGGTGCAGAAAGTAAACCGTGAACAGATGGATTTGTTGTTGTAATTGTTCCCTGTGGTGCATCAATACCAGGACCATAATAAGTATTTACTGCCCAGTTTGGCCATCTATCGTGGTCAACTTCTGTCATATTTGCCCAGTCGCCGGTTCCTCTTTTAATCTGGCCGAACCAGACATTTCCCTGTTGTCCATTTACATAATCTAAAGTCCAGTTGTATGTAATTTTTCTGAGCGATTATATAATCGTTTGTATCTCCGGTTTTTCAGCAGTGATACGAAGAATCATTCCTGCTGCTACGTTATCTGTATCTGCCAGTTCGTTTTCACCGTTTAATACAGAAACCGTTGCTGTGTCTGCTACTGTGATATTTGCTTTTACCTCTTTTACGGTAGCCGGAATTTTTGTCTGTATAAGGAACGCTCATGGTTGTTCCTTTTACTTCATAGTAACAATCCTTTTAATTCTTTATCAGAACTTGCAACAACTGTATAAGTGACACTTTCCATTCCTTCATAAGAAAGAGTGATTGTTGCTCCTCCTTTTACGACATCTGTTGCAGTAAGTTCCTTCTCACCCTCTTTGATCGTAACGGTAACACCTGCATCGATGATAACGTTTTTAAGGAAGTCTTCTACTGTTGTATTTTTCGGAAGGTCACTTACGGTTGTTCCGGAAACAGTATACACATTGGATCTCAGTACAAGTGCTGCCACTGCATCACTTTCTGCTGCTCCGATCTCCGGTACTGCTGTGATCTTGTGACCGAAGAAATCATGATCGATGGTATAACCATTTCTGTCAACCACTACTTTACCGGCATTGATTGCAGGAGAGTTTTCTGCAAGTTTGTATCCGTCAAATACTGTTGTAGCGGTTGGATCTTCATGTCTTCTTGCGCTCTTATCTGTCGCTACAGAATCCGGACCGGAACCTGGATTCACAAGTACTTCTGTCCCTGCATTCACTTTTACAGCATTTGCATCATTCGGATAGGTGCTTACGTTGTAATATAAGTTATTGCTGAAGGTCTTATTTCCGCTAGGATTCCAGTCGTTTACTGTAACCGGTGTATTACCTGCGAAGTAGAAAATATTATTTTCCATATCTACAGGACCGCCGTTGCCATGGCTTCTGTGCCAGATGGTGTTGAGACAGACCTTCTTTGATATAGAACGTATTGTTATAAACCTGGCAGTTCCCAGAGTTACCGGCCGGATCCAGAGGTCCCATATCTTCATACTGGCTGATATTGTAGCGGAATGTATTGTTAATGGACTCTCCGCCACAGAACATAATGGTACTTGCTGTATTACCATGGCTGTAGTTGTACTGGTAGTTTGTTCCGTCACCATAGTCAGCATCCCAGGGCTGTCCATCGCCGTTACCATTGGAAGCATTCAATGTTCTGAAGCACTCGTTGTACTGGAAGATTGCATTTTTACATTTCCATGGCCAGATACCTGCTGCCACTCGTCCTGCTCCAACGCCCTGTGTACCGTTTACATTACCATTTGCATCAAGACTTGGCTGATTCTTTGAGTAGTCTTTGAAATTGATCTGCTCTGATGCGTTCTCTGACACATTGTACTGAACCATCGGTCTGTCCAGATACATGGTTGTGATGGCATCTCCACCTACATGGTTCAGGTAGTTGTTCTCGATCACAACATTGGATGAAGCATATTTTGCCATTGTTGCATCTGACAATGCACCTGTTGTGAATTGTCTCCACTGATAGGTATATCCGACTGCAATTCCCCAACGGTTTACAGTATCCAGAGAACAGTTTCTGATCTGGATATCATTGTATCTTGCGATTCCGGTTTCGCCTTCATTCGTTGGTTTTGCAACGATGAAATAGATACCGCCGTTTGTCATATGCTTGTTATAAACGTTTCCTGTTACATCATGGATATAAAGATCATTTAATACGATATGATCTACAGTTCCATTGTCTTTTGCAACTCCGGCAACACCGGTTCTGTCCATTGCGTATGCATCATTATACTCTTTATCTTTTTCGGTATCGGTTGCACTCTTTCTGTCGTTGGTCAGTTCCAGACCTTCGATTTCAAGGTATTCAGCATCTTCAATTAAAATACTGGAAGATACAGTACCTTTCCATTTATGGTTCTGGTTATCCAGCGGAGTACCATAGTTTAACTCCCATAAGCCATGACCATTTGTATTGATCTGTGGTCTTTTTCCCTCTCCATAGGTAGATACTTTTACCGGTGCTTCTGCAGTACCGCTGTCCTCTTTTGTAAACGTAAGAGCCTGATCCTCAAACACAGATCCATTTTTTCAGAAGCACTGTATCTCCCGGCTCAAGGTCAAGTGCATTTACTTTGTCAAGTGTCCGGAACGCCTTGCCTTCTGCTGTTCCGTCATTGCTATCGTCTCCCCCTTTGGAATCAACATAATATGTTGTTCCATTTACGGTATTTCCCTCAGCCTTAACAGATACTGCAGGCATCATTGATGCGACTGTTGTTCCTGCAAGCAGAAGTGCCAACGTACCGCTCATCCATCTTTTCTTCATACCTTTTCTCCTTCCATTATTGTATATTCTTCAAGGTGTATCGGTTCACATCTTTCATGTTTCCTTCCACCTGAGAACCGTTTTCACGCTGCGTGATCATATCATCGTATTTCTGTTCACGCAGTTCTCTTTCGACTGCTATTCTTGCTGTTTCCAGGTCAGCGTTCTCTTCACTGCCTCCAAATATCCAGTCGCGACTCTGGTAGTGCTGAAGAACCTCGTCTTCCGTCAGTTGCATACCCTCCCGTGAGGTATCGTTGCAGTATTTTTCTTTCAGAGTACTGAGCTCATAGTCCAGATACAGCTGAAACGTATACTCCTTCAGTCCGTAGACCACTTCGCCTTTTTCTACTTTCTCACTCCGCTCTGCATTGCCGTCCTTCCAGCGCTTTTCCAGAGCCTCGTAGCTGCTGTCTGCCACATCTCCGTTTTCTTCGGCAAGATCATATACTGCATGGATGTATTTCAACTGCTCGACTGTATTCCGGGCGAGGATCTCATAGCCGTATTGTCCGTCGTATTGCTTTTCCCAGAAATCCGTTCCGTATACGGCATCATAATCTTGTTGGATCTGTATCTTGGTGTCGTATTCCACGGAATTCATGCAGTTCACATACTCTTCTTTACTGATTAGATCCCCGGCTACTGTCAGCTCGAATCGATTGGCACCCTTGCATATAACGACTCCGCCGGCAATTCCTGCAACTGCAATCACCGCTATGACAGCTCCGATCTTCATAAGCCGATTTTTTTCGATTCTTCATTATCTGCCTCCTTCCGGCAATGTATCCTATTCCGTCTGCATACAGACTGTCTCAGTCTCTTTTATTCTAATTATAACGATTCGTTTTTTTGTCGGCTCGTTCTTTTGTGTTGATTCCATCATTTATTTTGTCAAATTCGGAACTACAATAAAATGCCACGTTAAAGCAGAATAGATTATTGAAAACAAAAAAAGAGCCATATCCTTTTCAGATACGACTCTCATAATTTTTACTATTATTCTGATTACAGCACACGACGAACTGCAACGATCGGTCTGTACGCAGCGTTTCCGCTGATCTTAATACCGTCTTTTGCGTTACTTGCATGTACGATCTGTCCACCGCCCATGTAGATTGCTACATGACCTGCATAGCAGATAATATCTCCAGGCATTGCCTCAGAGTAGGAAACTCCACGACCACAGCCTGCCATGGCTCCGGAAGAATGCGGAAGGGATACACCAAACTTCGCATATACACTCATAATAAATCCGGAACAGTCAGCTCCGTTTGTCAGGCTTGTACCACCCCATACATATGGATTGCCTACGAACTGGCACGCGTAATTAACCACGGACTGTCCTGTCGGGTTGTATGATACGCTGGAGCTGCTTGAAGAGCTGCTGGATGAAGAAGAACTTCCGTTGTCTTTTGCAGCTGTCGAAGAACTGCTTCCTGTACTTGTACCAGCTGTACTTGTGTTACCGGTACTTGTAGTTGATTTATTACTTGTTGAAGAGCTTGTAGTTCCTGTAGACGCATTGCTGGAGGAGGAAGTTTTTTTAGCTGGCCTCTGCTGCTGCTTTCTTTGCTGCCTCTTCCTGAGCCTTTTTTTGCAGCTTCTTCCTGGGCTTTCTTTGCCGCCTCTTCTGCTGCTTTTCTTGCTGCTTCCTCAGCTGCCTTCTTTTCTTCTTCTTCGATCTTCTGAATCTCCGCATTCTGCTGGCGAATCAGTTCTGTATACTGAGCTGCCTGGCTCTGTGCCTGTGCGATCTGCGCATCATAGTCACTGGATGTTGCTTTCTTCTCTTCCAGCTGTGTCTGCATACTCGCCTGACGGTTCTGGTATTCCTGATTCATCTCTTCCAGTTCTGCTTTCTCGCTGTCCAACTGATCCCCAAGGTCTTTTACCTGCTGTACAGTCTCTTTGAACTCTTCCAAACTATTTCTGTCACTGTCATACATCTGCTGTACATATTCTGCCTGGTTCAGAAGACTGGTAAAGTCCGATGCCTGGAACAGCATCTGTGCCCATGCATCATCTCCACCCTTTTCATACAGATACTGGATTCTCTTCTTCATGGCTTCATACTGTTTCTGTTTATTTTCTTCTGCCACTGCCAGATCTGCTTTGGTCTGCTCGATCTGCGCTTCTTTATCGGATAACTCACCATCCAGAATCTCAATCTCAACCATAATATTTACCAGATCAGAATCCAGCTGATCGATCTCAGCGGAAAGTGTCTGTTTCTGGTCTTCCAGATTATTGATTTTGGACTCCTGTGCTGCAAGCTGACTCTGTGCTGCTGCCTTATCCTGTTTTAACTGATCTTTTCTGGATGCAGCACCGGCAGGTACTGCCTGTGAAATTGTCAGCATTAATCCTAATGTTAAACAAAGGATTCATTTTTTTCATACATTTCTCCTTTTATGGTTTTACATTGTGTTATATACTCTCGTAATATTTACGAAATATTCTCTTTACATTCCTTAACATATTAACACAAAACCATTTTTTCCTGCAACCCCTCTATGCTAAACTCATTTCAATTCATAGAATCTAAAGTTCATTTACTGGTAACTGTTCAGTACCTTCACAGTTACGAGCCAAAATGCATTTAAAATCACCTTCGGTGATGGCATTTTGGCTTGTATGTCTCGGGATTTTGGCATATTCATGCCAAAACACCTTGCGGTACAGTGGCTACTGAATAATTACATTTACTGTTTCCCTGATTCAGAAAAGACGTTAATCATTCGTTGTTGGCATAGTTACATCAGACAAAGTAAAAAAGATGGTTGTCGTCAGCCATCTTTTTTCTTTGCATTTTTCTTATTGCGGTCCAATCAATTTTTCAAGTACCTGTGCTGCCGTCATATTACGCAGTCCATCCGGATCTCTCATACTGCTGGAGGACCACTGGAAACGGTCTACGTTATTCACATATGCTTTACTTGCGATACACAGATTATATTTGCCGGCTGCATCTGAATAATATTTCTTCATATATGCATTTGCCAGTTTTACAGCCTCACTGTTCGTGCTTCCTGCTGTATTGACCGTACCGCTGATCTGAACTACCGGTGGTGTCGCATGAACGATCACCAGACTTCCATCCGAACACATGCCAAGAACAACCCACACATGACCGGTCATACTTACCACGTCACCAGGTGTAAATGTTCCACCGGGAAAACTTTTTCCGTGCGATCCAAAACCTTTGTTGGTCAGATAAGCCGGAAATCCGGTAGATGTTGAACTGTATGCCGTTTCTTTCTGATTTGATTTCGTATTATATGTATTGTAGACAGCCCAGCTGACCAGACCGGAACAGTCCAGACCATTCTGATACTCATATCGATGTTTCGTATAATTATACGAAGCTCCCTGCTGATTATAGAACTGTTCCCACTTCGGGTTCATACCGATACGCAGTCCGTCTCCGTCTGTCCAGGCGTCATGACCGCCACCCCATACATACAGGGTGTTACCTACCGGCTGAATCATTGTTTTCAAAAACTTGGTCAGAGTCCCAATCGCCTGACTTTCTGTTCTCGATGCTTTTCCATCTGCTCCGATTTCAACACCGCCGATGACTGTACTTACCGCCATGGCGCCACTGCTGTAAAAATTAATACTCTGAACCGTCAATATTCTGCCAGTCCGTCAGCATGGCACCGCTACCGTTCATATAATATTTACTTCCACCAACGGTTGTCCAGCCTGTTGCCATCTTACCGGTCGTCGGATTCAGATAATACCAGGTACCTCCGATTTTCTGCCAGCCTGTCAGCATGGCACCGCTGCCGTTCATATAATACCAGTCACTGCCCAGTTGCAGCCAGCCTACTACCATGGCTCCATCCTGATTCATGTAATATCGGGTTCCTCCAATGGTTGTCCAGCCCGTTGCCATATCGCCATTTCCCGGATTCAGATAATACCAGGTACTTCCGATTTTTCTCCAGCCCGTTGCCATGCCACCATTTCCCGGCTCCAGATAATACCAGACATTCCCAATCTTTTTCCAGCCCTGCGCCATATCGCCATTTCCCGGATTCAGATAATACCAGGTTCCGCCGATTTTTCTCCAGCCGGTTACCATGTTACCGTTGCCCGGCTCCAGATAATACCAGCTGCTTGCGCGTTTTAGCCAGCCGGTTACCATCCAGCCACTGCCGTCAAAATAATACCAGGAACCATTAATTACTTCCAGTTGTTTCTCGGATAGGAACCATCTGCTTCCCGATACCACCATCGTCCGCCGCTGGACA
>ENA-OQES01000289-OQES01000289.1-human-gut-metagenome-genome-assembly--contig:-NODE-289-length-21959-cov-7.749130_pt1 | contig 21959 bp, 24 predicted proteins | sample MGYA00242798_ERZ504641 | MGnify/ENA primary metagenome ERZ504641 (study PRJEB26092, sample SAMD00036327) | human gut metagenome | host: Homo sapiens | study: EMG produced TPA metagenomics assembly of...
GACATAAACAATGAGAATAATATTAAACAAATCGAGCACATATGCCACATACCCAGGAACTCCAACAAGATCTCTAAGTACGCCATAAAACATCAACCAATACAGTTGAAACCAGACCAATGATTTATGATTTTTATGAAAATATAATGAATTGCCTCATTTTTTTCAATTATCATATATTATATCCTCATCCCGACCATAGAATAACTCATGTAATATATCTTATACTTTACTGCCAGCCAAAACAGCCTCTTTTTTAGGGTCATCTTTTTCATATCCACATTTTTGATTACCCTATGAAGATGTTCATCTTTTACTATATCCATAAACATATCTTTTTTTTGGTTTAGCCATCAAATCAGATTGAAGAACCATTTTAAGTGCCGCCATAGTATTATCCATATATGGTTTTGATAAACGAAGTTTTATTTCCTCGGAATATCCTAGATTTTCGCATTCATTAATTGCTCGATCGTAAAAATCCTTGATTCTCTCATAGCGGTCCACTCTTAATGTATGCGTTAGAGACCCCATATTTGTACAATAGTAATAAAAAGGCTCGGCTAGAAACGCAACACTTTTTACACTATTGTATAACTGAAGTAATGAGTATACATCTTCAGAGATAATATCTCTTTCTGACACTAACCGCCAGTTTGCTCCATTGATCAGTCGCATTGAAAACAAACCGCCACACACGCTCATCCAAAATTCATCCCCTGCATTTGGATCAGTTGCTATCATATTAGGTAGAACATAATTTTGTATTTCCTCATTTTTATAAAATGTCTTATACGGCTTTGGTATGCATTCCTTTACCTTTTTCCCATTAGAGTCGACTACGTTATATCCGTACATTACTATATCTGCATTATACTGTTCCGCACATTTATATGTTTTCTCTACCATATCTGTAGCAATATAATCGTCACTATCAACAAAACAAATATACTCTCCGGTTGCACAATCAATGCCTGTATTTCTTGCGTATCCCAAACCAGCATTCTTTTTATGCACTACCTTAATCCTGTTATCTCGAATTTTTCCAAGACTCACAAATTTGAGGGCAATTATCTGGCGACTCATCATCCACTAATATTATTTCTAAATTTTTATATGTTTGACCAACAACACTTTCAATGCATCTATTCAGGTACTTTTCAACATTATAAATCGGTATCACTACCGTAACCGTTTTACTCATGCCATCCTTTTTATCCATTTGCTTCAAGCCAAAACTCCTTATCTCTACGGTTCCTTACATACAGGATCATTATTAATTACAATTTAGTCTTTTGTATATTTTTTCATATTGATCACATTTTCTTTTCCATGTATAGTCTTTTACTTTTTTTCTAGCATTTTGTCCACGCTTTTCTACTTCTTTTGGATTCACAATACAAGCAACCATTGCGTTTTTCAAACCAGCTATGTATGATTTTCGATTTTCACCGCTATATAACCAGCCAGTATTTTCATCTACAAGTATTGCTCCTCCAAACTTATTAATTGTAATTATAGGCATCCCTTGCGACATAGCTTCGATCAACACCGTTCCAGTTGTTTCTCTAATACTTGGCATGATTAGTACATCTGACATTTCATATTCCCTTTGCATTTCAGAGTATTCAACTGCCCCCATGAACTGTACATGTGCAGACAACAAGGAGTTTGATTCACAACGATGTTTTAAATGTGAAAGTTCCGGGCCAGTTCCTACTATTTTCACTATGTATTTCCACTCGTCTGGAATTTCCATTATTGCATCAAAGAGTAATTCCAGTCCTTTTCGATACACCATTCTTCCTGCAAACAAGAAAACGAGTTCATTATTTATATCATTTGGTACAATTCTTTCCTCAATTGATATTTCATCCGCAGCAATTTCTGTAACCAAAGGAACATTTTCATCTAATCCCAAAAAATCGCGTGTCTCTCGATTCGCAAACATAATATAGTCGCAGCGATTTAGTTTGCCCGTAATTCTCAGCTTAAAACGATACCAACGATTTATCCCTGAACGAACAACTTCAATGATTTCATGTCCCTTTGCGTAATCTTTTAACCCATTAGGCAAAGACTCGCCTCCGCCAAGTGGCCCGCAAATAAATTTGATATTTGCTATCTTTCCATAGTCGCCAATTGCACGGAACTCAATTGGCGTAATCTGATGAATAACGTCAATTTTTTTTGATCTGCACAGATTTTCTTTGCAAGAGGAAGTACCCGTCTATTCCACACATTAAGTCTTCCAGAATACATGAATCCCTTGAAGATTTTCTTATAAAAATTCGGGATATCAACATAATAAAACTTTATATTTTGAAGTGGGTGTCTCTGCAAATATTTTTCGACTGGTTCACGCTGCTCTTCCTTTGTAATTACATAAACAGTATTCGTTTTGAAATTTCATAAGGAACACACCAACCTATTTTATCTTCACTTCCGGCAAAAGGATTACATGAATAAGCTATATATAGGATATTCATTACTTATTCTCCATCTGCTGTGCGATATCAGCATCCACGATTTCCTCACCAGTCTTATGCTTCAGCTGTTCCTTAGATGCTTCACTCAGACCGTTGTTGATCACACAGTTCATATCGCAAGTGCTACACTTATCAAGATCCTCTTTGGTAACTTTGCCATCACGGTAGTCACGGCAAATCTTCAACTCATACATGCTGTACGGATGCTTGGTGAAGAGAGCCTTAAACTTGTGAACCAGAACCCATGTAGCAGGCTTCCAAATGTACTTGTGCATAGCAGGACTTACACTACCGATCATCCAGCAGTCACGGTCACAGCAACGAACTTTTGCACGAACCTTCTCTGCTTCCGGGCTGTTCCACAGCTCGTCCCAAGTCTGATTGTTCAGGTTGCCCATGACCTCTTTATCCTTGGTACCATTGCAAGGCATAACATCACCATACGGGTCGATGAAGAAAGTATCGAAGCTCATGTCACAGGGCAGCAGACGCTTCTGGCCATAGATGTAATTGATCAGGCCGTGGTTAAAGTAGGCACGGAACCACTTCTTCGGGCTGTTGCTACGGAGCAGTTCGTTGACCAGATTCTCGAAGTTCTTTGCAACCATCGGACGGTCATGAATGATGTTCTTCGCCTCAACGAAATAGAAGCTGTTGTGCAGGGAAGCGGTTGCGAACTCCATACCCATCTCGTTAGAGATTTTGTACAGAGAAACCAGATCCGGAGCATTCTTGTCCTGAACAGTCATACCGAAACCAACGTCTTTCATTCCCATCTCACGCAGCTTCTTCAGCGTACCGTAACCACGCTGGTAGCCGTTCTGCAGGCCACGGATTTCGTTGTTGGTCTGCTCCAGACCCTCGATGGAAATACGGATACCGATCTGCGGGAACTCCTTGCACAGATCAACGATACGATCTGTGAAGAAACCGTTGGTAGAGATAACGATACGATCAGACTTCTTGTACAGTTCGCGCACGATATCCTTCAGGTCAGTACGGATGAACGGCTCACCGCCGGTAATGTTGGTAAAGTACATCTTCGGCAGCTTCTTGATGGTTTCGATGCTGATTTCTTCTTCCGGCTTGGAAGGTGCTTTATAACGGTTGCACATGGAGCAACGAGCGTTGCAGCGGTAAGTAACGATAACCGTACCATTTAACTTCTTTTCTTCAGACATGATTAACTCTCCTATTAACAATCAAAGTTTCAATTTTATTTAAGAACCACTTGGCACATACCGAGAACACAACTGCGCCGCAAATAACTGCGCCCGCTGTGAAGATATATGCAAGTAAGCCATTACCAAACAGATGGACAAGGTGCAATTTTTCAAGCACACGATAAATTACCATGTGGCACAGATAGATCTCGAAGCATATGCCACCGAGGAATTTTGCGACTGGATTGACCAGTACCCCCCCCCCACTTACATCCGAGGGTATAAAGCAATGCTGCCACACAAAAAAAACAGCATCGTAAAAGTGGAGCTGCCTAACACGAAATACGCAACTGTGGCTGCCAGCAGAATCGCACCGGTGATTACCTTATGTTTCTGTGCAAATTCAGCAAGTTCTTTCCGGTAAAGGTAGATCAAGCCACCTGCGATAAAGTAGATTGCATCGTAGACAATATTTGTTCTGTCGGCATTGAAGTAGCTACCACACAGAAAATTGAACACCAATGCGACTATCGCCACTCCCCACGCTCTCTTCTTATTTCCAAGTAGGAAGCAGAAAAACGGGAACAGCATATAGAACACAAAAATAACCGCCAGTGTCCAACTCACACCAATGACCGTAATATTCGCATTTGGCAGAAGTCCCTGACATAAAGTCAAATTAGCGAATACTTCAGACAACGATTCTTTGCTCGGTGAAATTACAAAGTCCAACGCACAAAGCAGTGCAAAGTACGGCCAGATTTTTATGTATCGCTTCTTGTAGAAATCTTCCATGCTGATCTTGCGGTCTATGATTTTCTGGTAATAGCCGCAGCACATACCAAAACCGCTGACCATCATAAAAAGAAAAACGAGGTTCGTGAAAGATGGTATAAGCCGTTCAAACGCAAATCCTCCAAGTTCATATTTTCCATTTGAAAGGACGTGCATCAAAGCAATGCCAATGATGGCATACGCTTTCAATCCATCGATTCCCTCATATCGATCCGCTTTTATAGCCATCGATTCTCTCCTCCTTTACCGATCTTACTGATACACCTTCAACATTTTCTCCCAATGTTCATCACGACTGATGACACAAATATATAATTTATAATCGAAATTGAACTCCAAAAAGTTTACCAAGATTCACCGCATATATCATCAATACATGTAAGTCATATTTCAAAGCAAAAAGCGGAATATCTACTTTTTTGCGCCCCGTAAACGGTAAAACTTTTATAGACTCTTTTACAATCGAATTCCGGATATACTTTTTCGTCTCTCTCCTTGCAGAAAAAGGCATCTTAATTATCAATTCAAAGCAAGACATAACATTTGATCCTGCATAGTCCTTAATAGAAAAATCAAAGCCTCTTTTATTTAAATCATTCACAATGTTACTACGTGCTTCGAGCAATGCCGTTTTATTTTCCACCAGTTCCGCATCTCGTTTTTTCATAAAAGCACCGGATGGGACGAAATCGTATAGCAATAAAATCCCTTATTCAATGTTCTAATTTTTTGGTGCTCGAGAAAAGCACATTGCATTGAACATACTATCTTCATTTAATCGAATTGAAGGATTAAAACGGATTTGGTTTTTCATTCAAAAAAATTCTCTACGATACACATTTCGCCAAACAGCTCCCCATTCAAGCCTTTTCGATATCGCCTCTGTTGACTTCGCCCATTTCAAAATGTCCTCAACTGAATATCCAAGATATTTTGGAAGAACAGTTCTAACCGTTTCTTCGACCGAATTGGAAATATAATTCTTTTGCGGAAAAATTTCTCCTTCTTTAACTATATTTCCATTTTTATCTTCTACAATTTGATAAAATCCCAAAATGGCAACATCTACGTTTATCGATGTCATAAAGGTCTTTATCGTGGAAAAATAATTTTCTTTCACAGTATCATCTGGATCAATAAATATAATGTAATCACTGGTTGCATTTTCAATCCCTGTGTTTCTTGCTGCTGAAACACCACAATTACACGTGTGAATTATTTTAATCCGTGCATCTTTGTACTCAAATTCTATATTGTGATCACAATTGCTCTTATCAAAATATTGGCTTAACCCCCCCCGATATCATCAGAAGAACCATCGTTCACCAATACAATTTCAATATCATTACAATCATTTTTTAAAAAATACTATCTAAGCATTTCGGCAAATATTTCATCACATTGTAGCATGGCAAAACCAAACTTAAACTCATTTTTTACCTCGTAAATATTTCTCATTTTGAGAATCAAGTGCATTATAATGCAATCCTTTAATATGTGAAAACTTCAAGCCTGCATTACACAACAAATAGCTCCCTCAAATTCTTTTTATCTATAAACTCTCATAATTTTCTCGTAATACTCATCAATGGTATCGAAGCTGATGCCCTTACAATTTTCACTGTACTCTCTGCACAGCTCCTTATCGCCCCAGAGCTTCTGAATCTTACTCTTCAGTTCTTCCGAACTACCGCTCTTAAACAGCTCACCGGTCTTACCGACCTGGATCAGTTCCGGGATACCACCAATATCAGCTCCCAGCACCGGTGTGCCATACATCTGGGATTCCATCACAGAGAACGGGCAGTTCTCGTACCACTCGGACGGATAAATGGAAAACCGCGCCTCACGGATCAGCTTCTCCAGTGCCTCGCCTTTCTGGAAGCCAACATTTTTAATGTTACTTACACCCTTGATGCTCTCTTCCAGCGGGCCAGTGCCGGCGAAGATAAACTGCACATCCGGCAGCTCCTTACAGACCTTGATGAGTGTGCCGATACCCTTTTCCTCAGAGAAGCGGCCGAAGTAAAGGACGTAATCCTTCTTCGGAGTCTCTTTCCACTCCACCTTATCGATGAAGTTATGCATTGCCACGGTCTTCGTCGCAAACAGCGGATTGCTGTCCATCTTGCTCTTCATGAACTCAGAGCAGCAGATCATGGTGTCAATGTACTTGTAAGTTCCTTTCCGCTTCCAGAACTCTGCCTCCATCATGCCGATGGCAGACTTCGCCGTGGAGCCGTGGATACACTTGCCTTTCATGCAGTTCACGAAATGGCCGCCGAGGCACTTCTCACAGTTCTGGTGGGTGTTCGGATTGTTCAGCATGTGGTTCGGGCAAACCAGCTGGTAGTCATGTGCCGTGAAGATGATCTTGCAATCCCTTCCAGTCTCCTTGCGCCACTTCACGATTTCTAGGATGATGGAAGGAGTCAGTTGGTAGTTAAAATTGTTCAGGTGACAGACATCCGGCTTGAAGTCGTCCAGAACTTTTCTCAACTGCACCCGTGCTTCCTTGCTGTAGATGGTCTTGATCGGGTAGGTCAGCTTGCTCAGTTTGCTGCCGCCGTGGAAATCCATATCAGATGTATAAGCATTGACACGGTTACCTACGCAGCGACCTTCATGCTCCATTCCGAAGTACTGAACTTCGTGTCCGTGCTGCTCCAGTGCCTCACCTAACTTGAATATATACGTCTCACTTCCGCCGTTTCGGTGCAGAAATTTATTCAAAATCAGCGTCCTCACGTTAAATTTCTCCTTATTCTATGTTCTATTTCACTACCTCTGTTCAGATAAAGCACTTCCAATGTGTTGTTCATAAACCAGAGTGCTCCATACAAACGCAGGTAGTGATACTGAAAGTTCTTATGATAAAATCATCTGCTGTTACTGAACCTAGGTAGCGAGATAAAAACCGCTCTCGCAGCTCTACTCATCTCTCGAAAAGTTCCGTAAATACGCCATTTTTAGGCGTTTTCACTATGTACATCTCACTACCTGCGTTCGGTTAGAGGAGATTATTTCTCCTATACAGTTTCATCGTTTCATTTATAACAGCATCCCAGTTGTATTTTTTGCAGATAAAGTCAGCTGCCTGCGCTTTCATCTCCTTAACTTTTTCTGGATAATCACAGGCATCTTGTAATTTTTCTCTAAGTTCATCCACATCCGATTTTTTGAAAATCAATGCCTTATCTTCCACAACCTCAGCGCACTCTGGAATATCAGAAACCAAACAGCAATTGCCATAACTCATAGCTTCTAGCAGGCTCAAAGGCATTCCCTCCAGATCAGAAGGTAATGTGTAGATATACGCATTGCTATATAATTCATCAAGCATCTGCCCCTGAACAAATCCGGTAAAAATGATTCTATTATCATCCTTTGCCAGCTCTTTCAGTTCCATCATAAAAGAATCCGTATCGCTAGAGCCACCAGCAATAACCAATTTTTTTATCTGTTTTGACATCCTTGAACGCTTCAACCAAATACCGGATACCTTTTTCCGGTACCAGTCGACCAAGAAATAATATGTAGGAATCTTTCGTCAGTCCAAATTTTTCTGTTATTAAACCAGCTTCTCGGGTTTCTGGTCTGTTCACACCATTCGGAATGAAATGTGTCTCCCTGCCATAGGTATCTCTGAAATAATCCTGAACACCTTTACTCAGAACGATGATTTCATCTGCATACTTTACAGCATTCTTTTCACCTTGCCGGATGAATTTAGAGCCAAATCCTGATTTCCATTTTTCCCGTTGCCAGTCTATACCATGAATGGTAACCACAACCCTCTTTCCAAACATCTTAGGTAGCCACGAGAAAAAGGCCGGTCCCTCTGCATGGATATGAACCACATCATATTTTCCAAAAGCACTATACAAAGCCGCAAAGAAAGAGGAACTCACCGCTGCAAGACCTTTTCTTTCAATGGTTGGAACAAATTTCTGTCGGATTCCATCATATTCAATTTTATTGTCATACTCTGCACCACTCACGTGATGACCAGATCTGTTGTAACAGGTAACCTGACATCCATCTCGTGCCATTCTGGTGCACAGTTCTTTTACAACAATCTCTATCCCACCCTCTCGGGACAGTCGTTTTTGTCCGAACATGGACACTGCAAATCTATCTTTCATAATATTCTCCAACCAATATTGTTCCCTCTGCTCCTTTATATCTATGTACACATCTGCTCTTCACAGATAGTTTTTCTTTCTAATTCTTTTTGCCGCTTACACGGCCAAGTGTTTTCTTATGCTGTCGTATCCAACTAACCCAGCAGTCATGTTTTCTACTTCATAAAACATCCGTTGAATTCTCCTACACCGACCCTTCCCTCTTCAGAACCGTCATCACTGTCTTAAACAAAATCTTTATATCCAATCCAAAATTCCAGTTGCTGATATATTCTGTATCCAGTCGCACGACTTCTTCAAAATCTGTGATATCACTTCGACCGCTTACCTGCCACATACCGGTAATTCCTGGTTTGATGGCGATTCTGGCTCTGTGATGCAGTTCATATTTTAGTAGTTCGTCCTGTAATATCGGTCTGGTACCTACCAGGCTCATGGTTCCATTTAATACATTCCAGAACTGTGGGAATTCATCGAGGGATGTTTTTCTGATAAATTCTCCTATTCCTGTTTTTCTGCTTCCATCCGGAAGGATTTTGTTTCCAATCACACGTGGGTCAAAGTCAAGCTTGAACATACGCCCGTCGCTCATTTTATTCTGTGCCATAAGTTCTGCTTTGCGTTCTTCGGCATCCATGTACATGCTTCGAAATTTATACATCTTAAATGGTTTTCCATTCTGACCAATTCGTGTCTGTGAAAAGAAGATCGGACCTGGTGAACTGATGTAAATAGCCGGTGCTACAAAAATAAAAATAATTCCTGTAAGGAAACATCCTACAAGTCCTCCCAGAATATCCAGTGCTCTTTTGGCAAATGCCTGTCTGTCTGTAGCATAGTTCATAGTGGTTGTCAGAACCGTATATCCGCCTACTGTTTCTACAAACTGTTTCTGTCCCGAAGTACTTTTCACTTTTGCCAGATTTACATGAACTACCATTCCCATCTCCAGCAATTCCTGTATCAGTTCATCCGGATATGAGTAAGATTCATCTATATTTACAAAGACTTCGTCTACCCATTGCTGGCAAATATAGGATGCTGCATTCTCCAGTTCTGCTACTACAGGAATTCCTGAAATCTTCCTGCCGACTGTATTTTTATCAACGATTATCAGACCATTGATGTTATATCGATTGTAATTGTGTTCTTTTACATTCTGGATTACTTTTGCTGCCTGATCATAGTTCGTTACAATGTATAACGAATGCTCTCCACCTTCTGCCATTTTATGAATCAGATGTTTCTTCCATGCTATTCTTGTGCCATAGGACAGGAATACATAAAATACTCCCATTAGATACAGAACAGTTCTTGAGAAGCTATGTCCATCACTGACAGTGAACAGATACAGACCACTTGCCAGTTCCAGCAGAATCATCTGCCGGATAACAGAATGTAATTCCTGATAATACCCCCTTCTCAGAACTCCTTTGTAAGATTCAAAAATAATGATCAGAAATAAATCCGCCAATATTACGAAGCTTATCATATTGCGGTAAATTCCCACTCTGAACAGACTCTGAACAGAACCATTTCGAATCAGATGTGCAATTAGTAAGGACAAGAATAAGCATATTAAATCTATAAGTATGAAATCCTTGTGTTTATACCATCCTCTTGACTTTTTACCTATACATACGCTCTTCCTCATCTTCTCCTTCTTTTTTACTTTTTTTCAAAGCATCTTCAATCTGGTCTGATATCTTCGGACAAACCAAATAAGCCGCAGTCTTTTATGTTCCGGCTTTTTATTCTTTATTTATATTTGTCATATTTCTCTTTCTCATCTTCATATTTGTGCATCACCCTTTTGAAATAATTTCCAGACCTGTGCGCAGTTCCTGCTGTCCATCTCCCGCCGGGAGTACCAGCCACGCAAGGCGTTTATGTCTGTCAATTCTGCGGATAAATTTCTCTCTTCCCTGAAGGGGACCCTGTGTCACATGGGTTGTGCCGTCTTTGATATAGCCTGTTGACATTGAGATTGTCTTTGTATCCGGCTGTATCAGTGCTTTCAGGAATTCTTCCTGTTCCGGACGTAAGGGTGTTATGCCGGACATGACTGCTTCTGCCAGAGAGTCTGAGCAGTGCTGTCTGCTCAGTGTGGTTTTCAGTTCCTCTTTGTCCCTGCATTCTATGAAGAAGCAGTTTGTAAACAGCGGTTTCTGTTCTACATGCCAGGAGCCCTGGTATCTCTTCATGCAGTCATAGGTGGGGATGAAAATTTTTTTCTTATCCTGTTCTGACAATTGGGTGTCGTAAAATTTCTTAAAGTCTGCGATAATATTTCCCGTACATTCGTACACGAATAACATGGCGGAGGTCACCTCATTTCCCAATTGGAGCCGCAGAGTATCACACTCTACGAATCGATTTCTTTTGAATTCAATAATTCGTAACTACATGTAATTTTACATAATGCAATATATTTTTTCAATATTTCCAAGAAAATCAATTAAATTCTATGCTTTTTTCAATAAAGTATATCTATATTATCATTCGCTTTTGTTAACTTTTAAGGAGATTCGCCATTAATTCGCTATATAGGGCTAAAAAGCTTAGCTCATTCATCGTAAAATTATCGTCATACGAATATCGAAAGGAGAATCATCAGTATGCCAAGAAAAGGTGAAAATATTTACAAGCGAAAAGATGGACGTTGGGAAGGCCGATACATTAAAGCACGGTCACAGACCGGAAAAGCTATTTATGGATATGTATATGCTCCAACCTATAAGGAAGTAAAACAAAAACGCAGTCAGGCTATTATCCACGCTGAATCCAATCCGCCTGTTAGTAGACACGTCTCTCAAAGTACAGTGCCACCCTGCTTTATCAGGAAATTAACAGATGACTGGCTCAATTCAGTACAGGCGCAGATAAAGAAATCTTCCTATGTAAAATATAATAATATTATTCATTCCCATATTCTGCCGGAATTTGATAATGTTCCGCTAAACGAACTGACCTCATCGCGGATACAGAAGTTCTGTGAGGATCTTCTTGATCATGGTGGAATTTCCGGAGAAGGGCTTTCGCCTAAGACTGTGGTGGATATTCTTTCATTGATGCGAAGCCTGCTCAGGTATGCACAGATACAGGGCTATCAGCCGCCGAGTACAGGAAAGGAAATCATTATCCGACAGACTGCACCAGACACTGTAATTATTTCACGTTCTGCACAGGAAATCCTTTGCAGATATCTTTATGCAAATATATCTGAAAGAAATATAGGAATCTTGTTATGTCTTTTTACAGGAATGCGGGTCGGTGAAATCTGTGCTTTAAAATGGGAAGATATTTCATTTCAGGAGAAATCCATTTATGTGCATAAAACAATGCAGAGATTGCAGATTCCCGGATCCACTTTCCAAAAGACACGTGTTACAGTTACATCTCCAAAAAGCAAATGTTCGACCCGTACAATCCCTATTCCGGATAATCTTGTCCAACTCATCCAACAGAATTTTCCCAATCGTCAGGGGTATGTTCTTGCATCTCCTGATGAAGAATATATAGAACCACGTACCATGCAGAATTATTTCTGTTATGTACAAAGGCAATGTGGTCTGACTCCTGTAAACTTTCATGCATTGAGGCATACATTTGCCACGCGATGTATAGAGCTTGGTTTTGATGTCAAAAGCCTAAGTGAAATCCTGGGGCATGCCAGTGTAAACATTACCATGAATCGATATGTACATCCTTCCATGGAACTTAAACAACAGAATATGCAAAAGCTTTCTGCTCTATTAGCAGTCATGTGATTACCGTGAAAAATCCCCGGAATTCCGAAACAAAGGAATTCCGGGGATTTTTTCCGTATAGTGTGATAATCTACGATTTCAGAAAGAACATTTTGGGCTTTTCTGATGTAAAAAAGTAAAGGAATACGTCTATGATTATTATTCCCTGTTTGTATTGATTTATTCGTATTTTCAATTTTCAGAACTTATTGTTCTTATTTTAACAGATTTTTGGTCCTTTTCAAGTTTTTTAGTTCTGAAATGGGCAAAAAAAGTACCCTGTCGGTTTGAAACCGGCAGGGTTAATACTATCCTTTTCCTAACATACTGGCTTTTCTTAATCAACCACTTTCCCAATTCTTCAGATATCTTTCTGTTCCCAATTATACTGCTGATATAATCATCAATGTCCTGCATAATACAATTATCTCCCATTGTATTGAACAACTTCCGAATCTTCAGCGCCATCAAAGTCTGCTTCTTATGTTGCCTGTTGTTAACATTATATTAACTTGCCACCACGAATATGTCAATTACTTTTCTACTATGATTAGAGCGTCAAAAGGGTAATTTAATAACCAAGGATACTGTATTTAGTATATTCGCTTCATATATTACAACAATATATTGTGACTGAATTCGGCAAAAAGGGGTTTTGACGCTTAAATCATCTTATCCGTAAAAAGTGGATTTAGGAGTTTCGAAAGTATCGGTTTTCTCAAGTCCAGCTAACCCCCTGAACAGTAACCTTCCCGCTTTTTATACTAAAAATATTTTTTGAACCCGTTGCATTTTCGGCGATTATTGAGTATACTATAAGTGAGCCAATGGCTTGTCGGTCATCACGGCTAGAATATGATGAACGTGTATGTTTAGCTTCCGCAAGCGACGGGGTGCTGCAAAGCGTAGAATATCGCTTACGTGTAGGAAGGGCTTGCCGAAAGGCAGGCTCTTCATTTTTTAGGAAGGAAAACCAGTCATGAAACTCGTTACAATAAATAATGCGCTGTTGCTCAAATACACCGGCGATTCAGAGGTACTACAGAAATCAACCAGACCTTATGTTCTAGTTGTCCGTTTAAAATACAAGGATGCCTGCTATGACTTTGCTGTTCCTATTCGTTCAAACATTCCCGCATCGGCACCCAAAGATCAGTACTTTGCTCTGCCTCCTCGTCCGCAGACAAGACCCAAAAATCGTCACGGACTACATTACATAAAAATGTTTCCCGTTACAAAGCAGTATCTTGTTCGTTACCGCACGGAGGGAAACAGCTTCGCAACATTGATTCACGACATTATCGAGAAAAACAGCAAACAAATCGTTGATGAATGCCAGCATTACCTCGATTTGTACAGTCAAGGTGTTAAACCTCTATACTCAACAGACTTAGACTATCTCATCGAACAACTCAACAAGTGAATTTTTTGCCGCCTTCACTGGCGGCTTTTTCTTTTGCCTTACTCCTCCCACGGAAGACCAGCCTTGCTGAAGTGACCGTAGGCACTGACCCCAATGTGCCCTCTAGAATTGTGAACTTCCAGCTTTTTTTTCGCTGCGATCACATCAGCCTCTGCTTTTTCAATCTTTGCTTGTCGTATAATATATGTTCTGACCCATCAATAAGATTTCATTTTTTTCTTATATAAAAGAGTCCATGAAGCTTGATTCTTTGTATAATCCATTTTCTCCTCTGGGTAAAAAAGAACGACAAAAATAACTATCATCTCTTGCATTAGATAAAAACAAAATAAATTTTTCCCATCCATATGATTTTTCATCAGATAATCCGCTTCTATCATAGAATAGACATTCGACTTTTTATTATACTTAAAAACCGTATCATTACTATCAAGCATTTTCTCAGGCAGCGGAAGAAAATGTACTCTGTCTTGTATTTTGTGATAAAAATCCGAAGACTCTATATTTTCCTTTTTTTATAATACCTTTCTGAATTTCATCAAATATTTTTTCCTCTATCACGTCTTAACTCTGGTCTATCCGTAAGATACTGTAATCCCATCAAATGAAAACAGTCCTTCTTATCAAACGTTATTATAAGTTTAACCGCAACATTTTTTCTTCCCAGAACAATTTCATACTCGGTATTTCATGAGGTCTGACCTCAATGTGTGCCCTGCCGCACGATCTGGGCGATTCAGATTCAACACGCGATAGCCCTCTGTGCATCGTGTGAACGCATAGCCGTTCACAATCATGTCCGCCGCGTCCGCAACCTGTTTAATATCAGCCATTTGCAACCTTCACTCCTTTTATTGGTTCTAGAAATTTATCAGCATCAAAATAAAGATTTTGAAGAATCGGTACAAGATCAATGTATTCTTCTTCCGGTTCAGCATTCTGCTTATACTTCGCCATCACTACCAAGTAGCCGTTATCCCACTCTTTCACTTCCGTGTAATGCTCCAAAGAATACGGTGCAGCAAAGCGAATCACATGATTACCAAAACGAAATACTGTATAATTTTTCTCATTGCTAAGAGTAGCTTCACCAGTCATGCTGAATCCTCCTTAAAAAGTCTGTCCACCATTTCATGGATTTCATTCACTGTTTCTATATCTGATTTCATTGAACATGGACACGAAACCTGCTGGGAGAGTTCGCTGATTCCTTTCATGAGAAGAGAAAATCTCTTTACTGTAACGTTTTGAATATCAATATCACCGGCTTCCAATTTCTGAACCCAGCGAAGATCCAGCCCTGCTGCATCAGCAAGAGCTTTTTGGGTAATTCCCAGTCCTTGTCTCCACTCTTTTATCTTAACCATGTCAACTCCTCCTGTGCCAATTATACGTCAATATTGGCGCAGAGTCAACACAATTTTCTTTGCATAGATCCTATATTTATAAACCGGATTACATTGATAATACTATTGATTTGAATTCCAATGCAGCCAAAGAACTTGACTGGATGAGTTTTTGGGAACAATTATTTGTAAAATCTGTCAATTCCTCATTAGATTCTTTTGCCCATTTAAATGAAGAATTAAAAAAGGGAACAAAACTCTGAAAAAAATGACGCTTCCCATGAAATTTTGGAAGAAGATGCTCTTACCGCTTCTGAAGAGAAATCCATAATTCAGTCAGGTTATCTGACACGCGATGGAGAAAAATTATATTTACCGGAAATTATACGTCACGCACTTGGATTTCGATACGAAAGAGAAGCACGACCTCGTGTACTGTCGTTACTTCTTAAACATTAACAGTATACTTTTCTCCAATTATCACCGAAAGGCTCCTTACGGAGCCTTTCAAAATCAACAAATCCACTTTTCTGCAGTTTTAGCAATCTCATCTTCTACTTCCTCTGCCATTTCTTTATTCTCAGCACTGACAGAAATATAAATTTTCAGCTTGGGTTCGGTACCAGAAGGACGTACCACCAGAAAGCAGTTATCTTCCAGCAGAAATTTCAACACATCAGACTTAGGCAGTCCATCCAATCCCTGTACATAATCCAACAGCCTGACAACCTTCTTGCCGCCAAACTCCTTAATGCCACCGCGGAATGCCTGCATAATGCTCTGCATCCTGGCAAAACCGGCGCTGCCATCGAACTCGTAGCTGTGCAGGGTGTTCAGGCAGTAACCATATGTCTTATACAGTTCATCCAGCCTGTCCAACAGGCTGATGCCCTGGGTAGCATAGTAGCTGAACATTTCACAAATCATATACGCACCATCCACGCCATCCTTGTCGCGGACGTAGGAGCCAGTCAGATAACCATAGCTTTCTTCAAAGCCGAACACATAACTATCTGCCTTACCCAACTGTTCCAGCTTGCCAATCTGCTCGCCGATGAACTTAAAGCCGGTCAACACGTTGACAGTACGCAATCCATAATGGGCGGCAATCTGCTCGCCCATATCCATCGTCACGATAGTCTTAATCATAACCGGGTCGGCGGGCATCTTACCGTGCTTGATGCGCTGACTGCAAATGTAATCCAGCAACAGCATACCTGTCTGGTTGCCGGTCAGCAACTCATACTCCCCAGCCTTATTCTTGACAGCAATACCCACACGATCACAATCCGGATCAGTTGCCAACAGCAGGTCAGCGTTACACTTTCTGGCATACTCCATGCCCAGTGCCATTGCTTCCTTGATCTCCGGATTCGGGTAAGGGCAGGTCGGAAAGTGTCCGTCTGGCTGCTCCTGCTCCTTGACCACCGTAATGTTAGTGTAACCCATCTCCTGCAAGGTGCGGGTCACTGGCTTCAACCCCGTACCATTCAGCGGGCTGTACACGATGGCGACATTCTTGTTGACGTTCTCACCAAACAAGACTGACTGACTCTTAACCTTCTCTACAAATGCGGTGTAAACCTCGTCCGGAATATACCGGATGCTGCCATTTGCCATGTCAGCTTCAAAGTCACTGGTCTTGATGTCAGCAAAGATGTCAAGTTTTTTTAATCTCGGCAAGAATCTCCGCCGCTGCTTCGGTCGTAATCTGGCAGCCGTCAGCACCATAGACCTTGTATCCATTGTATTTGCCGGGATTGTGGGAAGCTGTCACCATAACACCTGCAGAAGTATGCAGATAACGAGTCGCAAAAGATACGGTCGGTACCGGCATCAGGACAGGCCAGATACTGACCCTGACACCATTTGCTGCAAACACCCCTGCTGCGACTTTTGCAAACACATCGCTCTTAATACGGCTATCATAGCCGATTGTAACAGAAGGTTCTTCAAAGTGTTTCTTCAAATAGTCTGCTAATCCCTGAGAAGCCTTTGAAACTGTGTAAATGTTCATGCGGTTTGTTCCTGCACCGATCACACCGCGCAGACCGCCTGTTCCAAATGCCAGATCACGATAAAACGCATCCTCGACTTCCGCATAATCCATTGCTTTCAGTTCCGCAACAACATCGGTATCTTCCACTGCATTTGCCAGCCATCTTTCATATTCCTTCCTAATCTTCATCTTACCTGCCTTTCTTTCCCATACCCTGGAGTTCTATATTTTATCCTCTAATATCAAGGAACTGCGCCTGTCCGTGAATCGTAAGGACTTCTGAATCCGCCGGCACAAACACACAGTCTCCCTTATAAAAATTAACAGTTCCCTCATCATAGGATATCGTGCCACAGCCATCTACACACAGTAATACCCGAAATGCCATCCTGTCCGCACGATAATGCACCGTTTGACGGCGTTCTGTATTGATAAGCATCCGGTATACTTCAAAATATTTGCAGCGTATCAGCAGCTCCGATGCCATCCCCGGACGATACTTCAGAATCCGCAACGGCTGTCTCGGCTCTGCACTGCCGTAAAGATCTGCCACATCCAGCGCCTTGTCGATATGCAGTTCCCTTTTCTTCCCGTCCTTTCCTATGCGGTCGTAATCATACAGCCGATAGGTCAGGTTCGAGCTTTCCTGAATTTCTGCAACGAGCGCACCTGCCCCAATGGCATGGATCGTACCTGCAGGGATAAAAAACAGGTCATCCTTGTGAATAGGTACCTTCTGCAGATACTTCATCACCGTACCTTCTGCCAGTGCCTTTTGCATTTCTTTCTTTGTGCAGTCCTGCCGCAAACCGTAGATCAGTTTTGCATCCCTGGCTGCATCCAGCACATACCACATCTCCGTTTTTCCAAGCTGACCATGTTCCTTCATCTTTGCATAGTCATCATCCGGATGCACCTGCACAGACAGATCCTTTCTTGCATCGATCAGCTTCACCAGGATTGGCAGCGTTGTTTCGCCCTTATGCCGTTCTCCCAGATACTCCGGGTGGGCTTTTATGACCGCAGTCAGCTCCATTTTGTCAAACGTTCCACAACACACAGTACTTACCCCATCCGGATGCGTGGAACATTCCCATGTTTCTGCCAACGGAGACAACTCAATATTCTTCCCATATTCATCGTTCAGCCTTTTTCCACCCCACAGGTAATCCTTACCTGCCGGACGGAGCAAAAGGGGTTCATTTCTTTTTTCCATGCATACGTCCATTGATCACCATTTCTGTCTTTCTTACCAGTCGTATTTTCTATCTTATTTACTGCTCCAACTCAAACTTCTGCTTATCGTGGACGTTGATATCTGCGCCCAGCTGTACCTCAATCAGCTTCAGTTCCGTATCAGCTATCACAGTATGACGGCAGCCTGCGGACATAGTTATAACGTCACCTGGCTTTACCATCTGCTCCATACCATCCACGATGGTTTTTCCTTCACCGGATATGACTACCCACACCTCATCCCGGTTCCTGTGGCTGTGGTAATTCATACTATGGCCGGGATTTAAGGTTACCTTAATCGTCAGGGATGTGGTTTCCACATCGACCACCTTAAAGCTTCCCCAGGACTTCTCAGCAAACATAATCTGCTGTTCAAACTTATCTACAAACGGCTTAATGTAAGAACTCTGCTCTTTATCCGAGACCAGAATGCCTTCCGGTGACGCGGAGATTACCACATCATGCAAACCCATTGCCAGCACCGGCACATCCATTTCATTGATGATATGGACTCCGGAGCACTTGTCGTTCAACTCTCCCTTACCAATGATGCTTTCGTCCATTGCCTCAGTCAGCGTATTCCATGTGCCAAGGTCTTTCCACATACCGGCAAAACGGACAACCTGAATCTTCGACTCATGCTCTGCCACAGCATAGTCGAAAGAGATCTTCTTCATGGTATCGTACTTGTCGAACAAATCCTGATAGTCTGTAAAATCCATCAACTCATGGGCTTTATCCATCACATAACCCAGTTTATAAGCAAACACACCACCATTCCAGAGTGCTCCCTGTGCAATATACTGTTCTGCCACATCCGCTGTCGGTTTCTCCCTGAAGGTCCTTACCTCAGCTACATGGTCTGTACTCTCTGGGATGATATAACCGTATTTCTCACTGGGATAGGTCGGCTCAATACCCATCAGTACCAAATTTGCCTCGCACTTGTCTGCCTGCTCTGACAGTTCCTTCAGTGCTTCAAAGTAACCATCCTCCACATAGGGGTCAACCGGGCAGACTACCACAGACTCAGACGGGGCAACATGCATCACATCCACCAGATAAGCTGTTGCCAGCGCAATGGCCGGGAATGTATCACGGCGGCATGGCTCTACGCTGATGCCCACGTCCTCACCCAGCTGGTTGTGGATTGCAGAAACCTGTGTCTTACCGGTAGCAATGGTCACGGTCGCATCTGTGTCCACCTTCTTGATCTGTCGGTAGACACGCTGCACCATGGACTCATAGGTGCCGTCCTCCTTTTTGAAAATCTTGATAAACTGTTTGGAACGGATGTCATTGGAAAGGGGCCACAGACGCTTGCCGGAACCGCCGGACAACAAAATGATATTCATAATCTTCTCCTCGCAAAAATAAGATCAGCGTTCAGCACGCATGGGATTATTCAGGAAGTCCTCATACGCAAGGCGTATGCCATCCTCAAGCTCGGTTTTATACGTCCAGCCAAGGTTCGTTGCCTTGGAAACATCCAGAAGCTTACGCGGTGTACCGTTTGGCTTATCAGGATCCCATTTGATCTCACCGTCATAGCCTACAACCTTCGCAACCAGCTCAGTCAGCTCCTTAATAGTCAGCTCCTTACCGGTACCGGCATTGACAGTCTCGTTACCGGAGTAGTTGTTCATCAGGAACACACACAGATTTGCCAGATCGTCCACATACAGAAACTCACGCAGCGGAGAACCATCCCCCCAGCAGGTTACACTTTCAGCACCGCTCTCCTTCGCCTCATGAAAACGGCGGATCAGCGCCGGAAGCACATGACTGTGTGTAGGATGATAGTTGTCATTTGGACCGTACAGATTTGTCGGCATTACGGAAATATAGTCTGTGCCATACTGGCGGTTCAGAAACTCACAGTACTTTAACCCGGAAATCTTTGCCAGTGCATATGCCTCATTGGTTTTCTCCAGTTCAGAAGTCAGCAGGCAGCTTTCCTTCATCGGCTGGGGTGCCATACGCGGATAAATACAGGAAGAACCTAAGAATTCCAGCTTCCTGCAGCCGTTCTTCCATGCAGAGTGAATCACATTCATTTCCAAAATCATATTATCATACATGAAATCAGCCAGTGCATTCTGGTTTGCCACAATGCCGCCTACTTTGGCAGCTGCGAGAAACACATACTCCGGCTTTTCTGTAGCGAAAAACTTCTCCACTGCATCCTGACGGGTCAGATCCAGCTCCTTATGGGTACGTGTCACAATATTCGTATATCCCTGACGCTGCAGCTCACGTACAATGGCAGAGCCTACCATTCCGCGATGACCTGCAACATAAATTTTTTCGCATTTTTTTTCCATCATAATCATATGCCTTCTTTCTTACATAACAGCCTTCATGGCCTTCTCGCGCTTTGCAAGCTCACGGTCATTCTTTGCCATAATCTCCACCAGTTCTTCGTAGCTCGTCTTCTGTGGATTCCATCCCAAAACCGTCTTCGCCTTAGTCGGATCGCCCCACAGATTGTCCACATCAGTCGGCCGGAACCACTGGGGATTTACGCATACCAACATCTTGCCGGTAGCTACATCGTAACCCTTCTCATCAATGCCGGTACCTTCCCAGCGGATGGTCATACCGTTAGCTACAAACGCCTTCTCAGTGAAGTCGCGGACAGTGTGCTGTACACCTGTCGCAATGACAAAATCCTCCGGCTTCTCCTGCTGCATGATCAGCCACATGCACTCAACATAATCTTTGGCATAGCCCCAGTCACGCAGGGAATCCATATTGCCCAGTTCCAGATGATCCTGCAGACCTTCTGCAATGCGTCCTGCAGCCAGTGTGATCTTACGTGTAACGAAATTTTCACCACGACGCTCAGACTCATGATTGAACAGAATGCCGTTAACAGCGAACATTCCATAAGCATCACGATATTCCTTCACCATCCAGAAGCCATACTGCTTTGCCACAGCGTAAGGGGAATATGGATGAAACGGTGTGGTTTCTTTCTGCGGAACCTCTTCTACCTTGCCATACAGTTCAGAGGTAGATGCCTGATATACCTTACAGGTCTTTGTCAGACCGCAGACACGGACAGCTTCCAGCACACGCAGGACACCCAGTGCATCCACACCACCGGAATATTCCGGCGCATCAAAGGATACCTGCACATGGCTCTGGGCAGCCAGATTATAAATTTCATCCGGTCTGATCTCTCCCACCAGACGGATCAGCCCTGAAGAATCAGACAGATCTCCGTCATGAAGTTTAATCACATTTTTTTCGATCAGATGATTGATACGGGCAGTATTTGAAATGGAAGCACGACGTACAATACCGTGAACCTCGTAACCCTTCTCCAGTAAAAATTCAGCCAGATAGGAACCATCCTGACCGGTAATACCGGTAATCAATGCAACCTTAGACATATATTAACCTCAACTTTCCTTTTGATTTACTTTCTGTTGATCAATAGCAACTGTTCAATACCTCCACAGTTACTGCATTTATTTTAGTAAAAAATCCGGAAAGCCTGAATTCACGATATTGCCCTTTCTCACTGTTTTCTTACATTATCTTGCTCTCTTTCTCACTTCTCCCACTTCTCTCTGTACTCTAAAGGACTCATGCCTTCCATATGTCTG
>ENA-OQES01000290-OQES01000290.1-human-gut-metagenome-genome-assembly--contig:-NODE-290-length-21870-cov-9.493998_pt1 | contig 21870 bp, 18 predicted proteins | sample MGYA00242798_ERZ504641 | MGnify/ENA primary metagenome ERZ504641 (study PRJEB26092, sample SAMD00036327) | human gut metagenome | host: Homo sapiens | study: EMG produced TPA metagenomics assembly of...
ACTCATGATTCTTTTCACAGGCTCCTTTTTGCCAGAAACAGTAAGGATCACAGTAAAAAATAGTTGTACTTTTACTTCCGTCACAGAATTCCTCCATCTCTTTTCGGGCTGAGAATTCAGAACCTCCATCTGTGAGGATTACCGGAAAAAGCTATTTGAATGCCTCTTTTCCCAAAACTGTTTCCAGCCATACAAAGACCTCCAGGACACATTCCTGATCCTGATATTCCAAAAGAAACATGAGCATAAGATTGCAGTTGCGGAACGTAAAGGTTAAGATGGCTTTGCTTTCGCCTTTCTTACCTTCCACGCAGTCCATTTCCACAACATTGATATCTGGATGTTCCTTTATATAATTCTGAAAATCTTCGTAGTTATGACCTTGACGGTAAAAACGGTCTTTCGCACTGGCCTGAGTAGGTTTCCTGCGTTTCTTATAACGTACAGTTCTTCTTAAATCACTGTTTCGTACCTCAAAGACACAATTACTGATGTACGAGTAGAGTGTTCTTCTGGAACAGCCTAATTCCTCAGCATGGGTAGCATAGATATGACCTATAGACTGGTGTTTTTCCTTAATCAAAGGAACCAGTAGGTCATTCATGACCTAAATACTTTCAGGAGTTTGGTTGATGCCAACTCTGCAATCAACTAATACGCTTCGATATTCATCATGTGCATATTTTAATGAATAAAATTTTCTTGGCATAAGACAATTCGTTTTTTTACACAACCATTGCAGACATACGGGGGTTTCTTAAGTTTTTTCGCATTCAGCGTTTCATAACCCGGGCATATATTGATACATCGCATATCAGGTTTTCTACAGAGTTTACAAACAATACCACACTGTTCATCACAAAGGCAAACTATTTTACAAGTTTTGCGATGAATACATGGTGGGTTTGTATATCCTGCATCGGGACGTTCTTTTGTATGTGCATGAAGTCTTACTTCTTTTGATATAGTAGAGGGATCTTTTCCGATGGTTCTTCTAATTTCAGCGAAACTTTTATTTTCGGTAAGCCCCTTCTCGATATCAACACGTTGCTCAAATGTTAAATGTTTCTGATTGCCTTTATTGTTCATTATTATCTCCGATCTGCACAGGCAGGCAATCAGCTGCAAGTACATTATAAAGAGTTATGTTATTGGCAATCAATAGAGTTAAGATATGTGCAGAGGTAATTTCTACCTATATAGAATTTACTCTTACATTTTAAGTAGAATTGGAATTTAGTTTTTCATTTAAGTTCCTATAAAAGCTTTCTATAAAGCTTGAATGAAAAAGTAAATTCTACATTCTAATATACCTTGATTTTATGCGGGATTTAATTCTATTTTCGGAGATATACAACTTGAATTTTTTTAGTATATAATGCTTTTATACGGCATAAACAGCATAGTTTTTTGCATGATAAAAGGACATCTGGAAATAGTGTGCAGGACTAAATTCCACATGTCTGTTGGAAAGACTAAATTCTATGCAATGAAACTTGCCTGTGCCTGTATTGTTATTATTATTTTATTAATGCTGGTATCAATGTGACTTCATCGGCTGGTATCTCTGCTAATCCTAATGCTTTATGAAGTCTGTTATCCAGCAGGAGACGGGATACTTCATATGGACTGTGTCCATTGAGGCTGTCCCGTTTTTCGCTGTTGATATGATTTAATAACAGCAGCGTTGTCTTGTCTGTCATTTTTTCAAAGCTTGTTCCTTTTGGAAGGACATACCTTATATATTCATGATTCTTTTCAAGAGCACCTTTTTGATCAGAACGGTTGGGATCACAATAATAAATACGTGTGCGTACTTCCCCATTTTTGCTATATTCCAGACTTTGCCGGTCCTGAAATTCATGTCCGTTGTCCGTAAGTATCACTTCGAAAAGTTTCTGGAACAGTTCAATTCCAAGTAATTCTGTTAAATGATCAAAAATCCTGGTTACTTCTTTCTGGGTCTGTTCTTCTAAAAGAAACATAAGCATAAGGCTACAGTTTCGAAAGAACATAGTCAGAAAGCAGGGACTGGTACCTTTTGCTCCTTCAACGGTATCCATCTCGACTACATAAACAGATTTGTTCGCTGCGATATATTCCAGAAATTCTTTATAGCTCCTATCTTTTCGGAAACTTCTGTCTTTAAGGCTGGCAGTAGTTTTTCTTTTCCGCTGCTTGTATACCACTTTACGGCGCAGATCTATGTTTCTGGCTTGAAAAACGCCACGGTCTATGTAAGAATATATGGTTCTTCTGGAACAGGCGATCTCATCAGCATGAGATGCGTAGATGTGGGCAATGGACTGTCCTTTTTTGAGAAGCGGTGACAACAGGTTGTCCAGTTTCTGTATACTTTCCGGTGTCTGGTTGATCCCTTCTCTGCTGGTAGTCCTAAGGGCTTCATAGGAGTCCTGGGCGTATTTTGAAGAATAGATCTTTTTGTCCATCATGCAATTCGTTCTCTTGCTGCATCCATTGCACACATAAGGAGGTTTATTTAATTTTTCACATTCTCTTGGTTTATAAAATTTACAGACATCGCTGCATCTGAATTTTCTGCAGAGGACACATTTGCGCCGACATTCATTATCACCGCACATATGCATGACATTGCATATATTTGTCCGCGGCTTTGAACTATCATAATTGTTTGCACAGGGAATAGGGGCAAATGCATCTGCGCTTCTTTCCCTGATAATGGAATGACGTCTGATTTCTTTGGATATGGTACTTGGATCCTTGCTTAATTCTATTGCAATACTTCTAAATGAATCACCGTTATTTAAATGCTGTTCGATTATAATACGTGCAGATAAGTCAAGATGTTTTTGGTTGCCTTTTGGTCTTCCTGTATTCATTTTATCCTCCTTCTGCACAGGCAGGGGATCATCTGCAGTAGTATTTTATAAAAAGAAGAAGGAAAATCCATGCAGAAGTAATTTCTACAGGTATAGAATTTACTCTTGCAAGGTAGAATTAAAAAATACATTTAACCAGCTTTCTATAAAAAGCTGTATCCAGCATTATAAAAAGGAAAATATGTTCGATATTTTATTGCGAAAATTTTTTGATATCATGGTATACTATATGTATGAAAGAAAATCTTATACATTACCGCACTTGTGTGTGTAATATTAATTACCATATGGTATGGTCAGTGAAATACCGGCGGAAGATATTAAATGCGGAGGTCGAGGCATATCTGCAGGAACTGGTGCAGGAGATAAGGGCTTTACGATCCATCTGTTGAATGTGGGAAGGAGACCATGTACACTGTTTTGTGTCAGCCCCTCCGAAATTATCCATAACTGCGATCGTGAAATACCTGAAGGGGATCTCCGGCAGGAAACTTTTCGAACGTTTTCCGGAAATAAGAAACCAGCTTTGGAAAGGGGAGCTGTGGAACCATTCCTATTATGTGGAAACGGTCGGAACTGTATCGGAAGAAAATATCCGCAGGTATATCGAACATCAGAGCAAAGCGTACTGATACGATGGAGGAGAGGAAATGCTGCTGTCAAAGAAAACATCCATAAAGGTCAGCCGGGAATATGCGAATCTCATTGGACATATGTGTTATGCAGCATCCAAGCTCTGGAATGTCTGTAATTACGAGCGTCAGCATTACAAAGAAACAGGGATGGCGCAGTATCCTGACTGGTACTATCAGAAAAAAGGCCCATAAAGAGGATCTGTGGTATAAACAGCTCCCGTCTCAGACCGCCCAGGAAGTCTGCAGGCTGCTGGACAAGGCATGGAAGTCTTTTTATGCCCTGAAAAGATCCGGGGGGATCGAGACTCCCAGACCGCCGCGGTTTAAGCAGGAAAGTATCCCCATTACCTATATGCAGATGGGGATCGTGCATGAGCGGGATACGGACAGAGTCCGCCTGTCCCTTCCAAAGACATTAAAAAAACTATATGGAAGAAACATATCAGATCCATGAAAACTTTCTTTACCTTGAAAATAAGATTTTCAGGGGCATGGATCAGATCAAACAGCTGCAGATCTACCCGCCGGAGAAGGGAAGCTGTAAAATTATTGTTGTTTATGAGGTTCCTGACCAGGAAGAACTTCCACAGAACGGACATGAATTGTCTGTTGATCTGGGGCTTCACAACCTTATGACGTGTTATGATTCTGAAAATGGGAAGACGTTTATCCTGGGCAGGAAGTACCTTGGATTGGAAAGATATTTCCATAAAGAGATCGCAAGGGTGCAGGCCCGGTGGTATGGGCAGCAGTCCGGAAAGGGAGTAAAGCATCCGGTCACATCAAAACATATCAGGAAGTTATATAAGAGAAAACAAGACTCAGTAACGGACTATCTGCACAAGATTACAAGATATCTTGCAGAATACTGCCGGGAACAGGGGATCACCTGTGTCGTTACAGGGGATATCCGGAACATCCGGAGAGAAAAAGACCTGGGACACAGGACAAACCAGAAGCTTCACAGCCTGCCGTATAACAGAATCTACATCATGCTGGAATATAAGCTGAAAAGATATGGGATCCGTTTTGTAAAACAGGAAGAAAGTTATACCAGCCAGTGCAGTCCGCTGTCACCGGAAGTAGGGAAAGGATATGCGGAACCGTCCAACCGGAAAGAGAGAGGATCATATAGGGATGGAAACAGAGTCTATAATGCAGATGCGGTAGGCGCATATAATATCCTGAGAAAATATCACTCCGTATCCGGAGTAAAAAAAGAACTGTCTGTAACCGGACTGAAAACACCGGAAATAATGAAAGTAGCTGTATAGCTCTAAAGAGCAAACAGTAGTGGTGCCATGGATGCACCCTGAAAAAAGGCGGTATCCCGCCTTAATTCAGATGCTCTGGTAACTCAGTTACCGAGTAATTCACTGCTCATAATAACTGGATTTTTTATTTGCATCAGCAGATTTTCAACAGATTTTCAAAGGAGAAAATCTCTTTTTCAGACATTAATTCTTCAAATCTGTTCAGGTTAAGATCTGAGTGTTCCAGTTCTCTTGAAAACTGATAACAGATACGGATCTGGTCATCCAGCTTAAACTGCCGGTTGTTTTTCAGATAGGTTCCCACATTTAATTCATGGATGAACAGGGTGCACACAACTGCCATTTTCACCTTGGCGAAGATCTCATCATCATAAACTGCACCGCAGAAATAGGTATAGATCCAGTAAACAAGAAGCTGTTCTTCCTGAACCTGCCAGTCCGGATAAGAGAAATCAAATTCACTTTTCTGCCAGGAATAAAGATTTCCGGAGTCAGACTGCGGATCTGTATTTCCATTATACAGTGGAGTCAGACAATTCTTTAAGTATTCCTGCCATCCCGGGCGCAGAACCTCCATTTCCGGGACAACAGTTTTCCACATTTTTTTGAAATAATTGTTCTGGTGTATTTGCACAGGCAGATGCAGCAGAACAGCTTTCTATGTTATCTGCATTTATACGAGAGTAAATTTTGCTGCAAAATCCATCTCCGTATCCGGAATCTTCATGTCGTTTTCGTATTTCTTCCCATTTAAAGAGTTCATTTTTATTTACACATAACTGGAAATCATGTGCAGCAGCCAGAAGTTTCCACAGACGTTTCTGCATAGGTACAGCTCTGTCCTGGATGACATCTATGAGCATATCCCGGGTGTCCATAAGTGCAGTGAACAGAAAATAATCAAAGTCATCATAGACTTCTTCTTTTGTCTTTTTTTCTTTTGTGATAAAGTGTACCTTTTCTTTTTGGGAAAGTAAGATCCTTGCTGCCTCAGGACAGGAGAGCGACAGGGAAATCTCACGCAGACCTTCAAATTCTTCAATATGTCTCGGATAATTTCTGCAGGTTCTGCAGAACATTTCCGGTCCTGCTTCTGTGTAGATATCACACAGGTTCTCTTCGTTAAGAAAAGCACAGCGCCTGTTATACTGGCGGAAAACATGTTCTTTCCAGTCAATATCATTGTGCAGGCGATTGCGGAACGGACCTTTAAAGTGTTGGTATTTTTTCAGTGTCTGATCGTCAATCACGATCTGCCATCCTGCGCAGCAGGTATCCGGACAGGCTCCTGCAATGCAGGAAAATTCTTTATAGTAGTTTGGAAATGTGTATTGCATAATGTTAAATAGTATCCTTTCTTTTTTTCTTAAGTTTACGGTAAGTTCCTGCAGTCATGCCACAGGATTTGCGAAAGCTCTGGGAGAGATAACTCTGAGAGGAGAATCCTGTGAGATGTGCAATATCTGAAATCCCGTAATCAGTATTTTCCAGAAGTTCTTTACATACCTCGATTCGCTTTCTGTTTAGATAGTTCATAGGAGAAATCCCATAATATTTGGTAAATTCATGGCTGAGATAATACTTGTTCAGGTGGCTGATGGCAGACAGATGATCAAGAGAGATGTTTTCTCCGTAATTAGAATCAAGATATCGCTTGATATGTGCACATTCCTTGCTTGGATGTTGTGCAGTGATCAGTTCAAAAGGAGAATCTGTGATCCGCTGAAGCTGAAGGATCAGAATATTAAGCATATGTCTGCAGATTTTTTCGTACCCTTCCGATTGATTATCCAGTTCTTGAAACAGAGCATTAAAGTAAAAAAAGCAGATCTGATTTTCATTTTCTCTGCAGTTAAAGATACGATATTCTTTCTGATCATTAAAAGAGAAAGATAATCCGTCTACGCCCACTGTGAAATAGCTGAGAGGTGGGTTTCCTCTGGAAATTTCAGTGTGATTAATGTGAGGGTTAACAATGATCAGGTCATCTTTTGAAATAGGGTAGATTTCATCTTCAAGCAGAAATTCCCCCTGTCCGTCCCGCACATAAAATAATTCAGTGAATGCATGGGAGTGGGGAATGCTTGGCCAGTCACCTTCATAGAGGGAAGAAGATGCATTCAGAAGTGTGACCTCCTGTGGAGCAGTATCTTCAGGGCTGAAGCGAAGAGAATGTGTACTCATAAAAAATGTTCCTCCTCCATAATTTAGTGATTTTGTCTAATGCAAAAGAGCGAACAAAAATAATAGAGGGAATCTGTTCTGCATTTAGTTGTTATGATTGGACTAAATGCATAAAAAAAGCTTTGAAAAACTAAAAAAACTATAGGGTATTATAATCAAAAACAGAATTCCTTTCAAAATTTTCGATAACATTTTTTATATAATATCACAATTTGATTTGTACAGCAAGATTTCTAAAAAAATCAAAGCAAAAATGAGAATTGAAAATGTTTTGGAAAGAACGTATTCTATAGACAGATAAGGCGCAAGAAAGAGCAGAATCAGGTCAGATAAGTAAAAAAAGTAAGACAGGTTTATACAGAGAGGAGACAAACAACAATGGAAAAAAGGCCGTGTAACAATACCAACCAATCTGGACGTAGTGCCACAGACACTGGAGATACTGGATGAATGGGGTGCAGATGCGATTCGTGACTGTGACGGAACAGAATTTCCGAAGGAATTAAAAGATACTGGCTCCAAGATATATGCAACCTATTATACAACCCGTAAGGATAATGAATGGGCAAAGGCACATCCTGAGGAAATCCAGCAGATGTATATCATGACATCCTTCCATACAGCAACGGAGGAGAAGCTGGAAATCCACCTGATGGATCATTTATATCCGGATATGCTGGCAGTGAATACAAGAGATGATATCTACAGATGGTGGGAAGTTATAGACCGTACTACCGGGGAACCGGTATCAACAGAGCTGTGGAGCTATGATGAAGAAACCGGTAATGTAGTGATCAGAGCTGCAAAGCTGTTTCATGAATACACTGTAAGTTTCCTGGCATATATCATGTGGGATCCGGTACACATGTACAATGCAGTAGTAAATGATTGGAAAGATGTAGAGCCACAGATCACATTTGATGTGCGACAGCCAAAAACAAAAGCTTATTCCCTGGAACGTCTGCGCAGATTCCTGGATACTCATGAGTATGTGGATGTTGTGCGCTTCACTACATTTTTCCATCAGTTTACTCTTATATTTGATGAACTTGCAAGAGAGAAATATGTAGACTGGTTTGGCTATTCAGCTTCAGTCAGCCCATATATTCTGGAGCAGTTTGAGAAAGAAGTGGGCTATCCTTTCAGACCGGAATATATCATTGACCAGGGATACATGAACAATACCTATCGGATTCCCTCAAAAGAATTCAAAGATTTTCAGGCATTTCAGAGACGTGAAGTTGCGAAGCTTGCCAAAGAGATGGTAGATATCGTACATGAATACGGAAAAGAGGCCATGATGTTCATGGGAGATCACTGGATTGGCATGGAACCGTTTATGGACGAATTTGCATCTATCGGACTGGATGCTGTAGTTGGAAGTGTTGGAAATGGTGCGACCCTGCGTCTGTTCAGTGATATTAAGAATGTAAAATATACAGAAGGAAGATTTTTGCCATACTTTTTCCCGGATACGTTCCATGAAGGCGGCGATCCTGTAAAGGAGGCAAAAGTGAACTGGGTAACAGCAAGAAGAGCAATCCTTCGAAGCCCGATCCAGAGAATAGGCTACGGCGGATATCTGAAACTTGCCCTGGAATTCCCGGATTTTGTACAGTATATCAAAGAAGTCTGCGAAGAGTTCCGCACTTTATATGATAACATTCAGGGAACGACTCCTTATTGCGTAAAACGGGTAGCAGTCCTGAACTGTTGGGGAAAGATGCGCTCATGGGGTAACCATATGGTACATCACGCCATCTATTACAAGCAGAATTATTCTTATTTCGGAATTATCGAAGCATTAAGCGGCGCACCGTTTGATGTATCATTTATCAGCTTTGACGATATCAAAGCAGACAAAGATATTCTGAAGAAATTTGACGTAGTGATCAATGTGGGAGATGCGGACACTGCACAGTCAGGCGGCGAGAACTGGATCGACGAAACAATCATCACAGCAGTCAGAGAATTTGTATATAATGGCGGTGGATTTATCGGTGTAGGAGAACCGGCAGCACATCAGTGGCAGGGCAGATTCATTCAGTTAGATGATGTACTTGGAGTAGAAGAAGAACATGGATTTAACCTGAATACAGATAAATATAACTGGGAAGAACACAGAGATCATTTCATCCTTAAAGATGCAGAAGGCGAGGTTGATTTTGGTGAAGGTAAGAAGAACATTTATGCCTTACCGGAAACAGAAATCTTAATCCAGAAAGACCAGGAAGTGCAGATGGCTGTAAAGACTTTCGGTAAAGGAAGAGGCGTTTATATCAGCGGACTTCCATACAGCTTTAAGAACAGCCGCGTGCTTTATCGTGCAGTCCTTTGGTCAGCATCCGCAGAGGAAGAACTTCACTGCTGGTATTCAACCAACTACAATGTAGAAGTACATGCTTACGTAAAAAAGTGGAAAATACTGCGTAGTCAACAACACTTACGAACCACAGGATACAGTAGTTTACAGAGGTGATGGAAGCAGCTTCCGGTTACATATGGAGGCAAATGAGATCAAATGGTATCAGATATGAAAGATATCGGATATGAAAGATATCGGATAGATTTTATCTGTAAAATAGATTGAAAAGAAAGTCAGTGAAGAAATAACAGAACAGGTTCAGACGTGAGCAGAATGCTTTTGTCTGAACCTGTTTTGATGTGCCAATAAGTTGACTTTTTGAACAATCTTGCGTTTGAATTTCTTATTTACGCATTGTTGTCGGTCGCTGTAGCCACCGGCATATAATTATTTGATTAAGCTGTTATCATCAAAGTAGTTGATCTGCATTGCTGAACGAACATCATGAAGTGTCTGTGCAGCTTTTGCTTCAGCAACCCTGCTTCCCTCTTTGAGGATATCATATACATCATCAAGATGCTGCTCCCAGTATTTACGTCTCTCGCGGATTGGAGAAAGCTCTGCCTGGAGTACTTTATTCAGGAATTTCTTAACCTTGACATCACCCAGACCGCCGCGTGTATAATGGGCTTTCAGTTCATCCAGATTCTGATATTCAGGCAGGAACTCTGCAAAATATTCCGGTTTGCAGAATGCGTCCAGATAAATAAATACAGGGTTTCCTTCCACACGTCCCGGATCTTCCACACGAAGATGATTCGGGTCTGTGAACATGGACATAACCTTCTTCTTAACATCAGCTTCTTCATCTGAAAGGTAGATGCAGTTTCCGAGAGATTTGCTCATTTTTGCTTTTCCGTCAATACCTGGCAGACGTAAGCATGCTTTATTGGATGGCAGAATAATCTCAGGCTCTGTCAGAGTTTCGCCATAAACAGTATTAAATTTGTGGACGATCTCCTTGCACTGCTCGAGCATTGGAAGCTGATCTTCGCCAACCGGAACAGTAGTAGCGCGGAATGCAGTGATGTCTGCAGCCTGGCTGATCGGATAGCAGAAGAAACCGACAGGGATGCTTGCCTCGAAATTACGCATCTGGATCTCGGATTTAACTGTAGGGTTACGCTGTACACGTGCTACAGTAACAAGGTTCATATAATAGAAAGTAAGCTCTGTAAGCTCCGGAACCATGGACTGGATAAAGATGGTAGATTTCTCAGGATCAATGCCGCATGCAAGATAATCCAGGGCAACCTGAAGGATGTTCTGGCGAACTTTCTCAGGGTGTTCAGCGTTATCTGTTAATGCCTGTGCATCTGCGATCATAATATAAATTTCATCATATAAGCCGGAGTTCTGTAAACGAACACGCTCGGATAATGAACCAACATAATGTCCAACATGAAGGCGGCCTGTTGGGCGGTCACCGGTTAAAATAATTTTGCTCATTTTGCTCTCCTAAAAGTAAATTCCGATTTTCCAGAGAGTTTCTGGAAATTCTCAGTTACTACTATTATAAGGCCTGCGAATGTTACCGTCAATGAATTTTTGGGGGGAATAAATGAGGATATAATTTATTGAATATTTATGCAATAAATACATTTACAGAATTGATTAAAAGAAAAGATTCTGCTAGAATAATAAATAGCTTCCGGCAGGATTGCAGAGATGCGTAACAGAAATATGTCATGCGTTGTATGATAAGATAAAAGGAGTATTTACCATGCCAGTATTTGATTTCAGCGGTGCTTCAGACAAGAAACCAGGTGTACAGTCTGAATGTACCTACACTACTTTCCAGTCTAATGAAAAGGAGACTTCCCCTGAGAAACCGATCATGATTCTGGATAACAGCAGCCGTCAGTGGAAACATCATTCCTGCGGTATTTTTACTAATCCAATCAAACGTACATCCTTTGAATTTAAAGAGGATGACGGCGTTTTCAGTGCAGATATCATCAGTATTGATTCAAGATTTGTAAGTCTTCTGAAATGGCTTGGGGAGAATCATATCAATGTGCGCCTTTCAGGAGAGAATAAAGAGAATGGTTATGCAGTTTATAAGATTCGTGAAACTGCTTTTGGCGGCGGCACGAAACTTTCCGCAGAGGACGGATTTCTTCAGTTTATGATCGAGAGACTTCTTGCAAGCAGTGCACCTGCAGAGATTGTTGAGGATGAAGATGAGGAAGAAACAGGGGACGAGATGAAGCTGACAAGCATTCAGAGCATCACTGATTTTATGACCTGCGCAGGCAGAACCCTGCCGGACAATATCCGTCTCTGGGCGAGAAGAAATCTTGCAGTTGCCCGTTCTCATGAGGTATCACCGGAGGAGAGACGCCATGCTCAGAGAGCACTTTCCATTATGATGAATGTACAGTGGAAGAGTAACTACTTTGAGGCAATCGATCCTCAGGAAGCCCGCAGGATTCTTGATGAGGAACTCTACGGAATGGAATCTGTAAAGCAGCGTATCATTGAAACCATCATCCAGATTAACCGTACCCATACACTTCCTGCATACGGACTTCTCCTTGTAGGCCCTGCAGGTACAGGTAAATCCCAGATTGCCTATGCAGTTGCCCGTATTCTGAAACTGCCTTGGACAACTCTGGACATGAGTTCCATCAATGATCCGGAACAGCTTACAGGAAGTTCCAGAATCTATGCAAACGCAAAGCCCGGAATCATCATGGAAGCTTTCTCAGCAGCAGGAGAATCCAACCTTGTATTTATTATCAACGAGCTTGATAAAGCAGCGTCAGGTAAGGGCAACGGAAACCCTGCAGACGTACTTCTTACTCTGCTTGACAACCTTGGATTTACAGATAACTATATGGAATGTATGGTGCCCACAGTGGGCGTTTATCCCATTGCTACGGCAAACGATAAATCCCAGATCAGCGCACCTCTTATGTCCCGTTTTGCAGTGATCGATATCCCGGATTATACATCAGAAGAGAAGAAGATCATCTTCTCCAAATATGTTCTTCCGAAAGTTCTGAAACGCATGAGCCTCAAGGCAGAAGAATGCGTAGTAACAGAAGAGGGTCTGAATGCCATCGTTGAATTGCATAAAAATACAAGCGGTATTCGTGATCTGGAACAGGCAGCAGAGCATATCGCAGCCAATGCCCTGTACCAGATTGAAGTAGATCACCTGACAGGTGTGACATTTAATGCAGATATGGTAAGAAGATTACTTTCCTGAAAAAAATTCTTGACAGAGATAAAAGTTGAGAGTATACTGTCAGACATCAGCAAGATAAATCGCAAAAATTGCTGATAAAAATAAAATAAGATCTTCAGGGCAGGGTGCAATTCCCTACCGGTGGTAAAGCCCACGAGCCATAAGGCATGATTCGGTGCGATTCCGAAGCCGACAGTACAGTCTGGATGAAAGAAGATAACAGTAGAGATACAGAAGAATTAACTGATCTGTGAAAGCTGACTGCTCTGGAATAATTAATTTATTCCAGAGCTTTTTTATATCAATTAAAGTGATTTCAGTGATGAAATAAAGAGTCAGATTCATCGGAAGATAATTCATATCACCAAGCCCTGGATGTTGAAAAAACACCGGGGCTTTATTTTATGGAATTTTTATGGAATTGTTATAAAAGAGCAGGAGATGATGGATTGAAAAATATAACGGATATGGAACAGGACAGGCAGTACATGAAAATGGCTTTGGAACTGGCGCAAAAAGGAATGGGTTTTACAGCACCTAATCCGATGGTAGGTGCTGTGATCGTTAAAAACGGAAGGATCATTGGTCAGGGATATCACAGAAAATACGGTGAACTCCATGCGGAGAGAGAAGCTCTGGCATCATGTACGGAAGAACCCGAAGGAGCATCTATATATGTTACTTTAGAACCCTGCTGCCATTATGGAAAACAGCCTCCATGCGTGAATGCAATCCTGGAGGCCGGAATCAGACGCGTGATCATCGGATCATCAGATCCTAATCCACTGGTTGCAGGAAAAGGAATCCGGATTTTGAAGGATCATGGAATTGAAGTAACAGAAAATATTTTAAAAGAAGAGTGTGATAAATTGAATGAAGCATTCTTTTATTACATCCAAAATAAAAAACCGTATGTGGTCATGAAATATGCAATGACTATGGATGGGAAAATTGCCGCTTATACAGGTGAATCTAAATGGGTGACAGGAGAAGCTGCCAGAATTCATGTACAGAAACAGCGACTGAAATATACAGGAATTATGGTTGGAGTGGGAACCGTGCTGGCAGATGATCCGATGCTCACCTGTAGACTGGAAAACGGCAGAAATCCTGTGCGTATTATCTGTGATTCCCATCTGAGAACACCACTGACATCTAAGATTGTAAGAACAGCAGCGACAATTCCAACAATCTTTGCAACCAGCAGTAAAGACCAGCAGAAGATAAAGAATTATGAAGATATGGGATGTAAAGTTCTGGATGTCCCGGAAAAAAAGCGGACACATAGATTTAAACAGACTAATGGAACTTCTGGGAGCTGCAAAGATAGACAGTATCTTACTGGAAGGAGGAGGCACTTTAAACTGGTCAGCACTCGAAAGCGGTATTGTTCAGAAAGTCCAGACCTATATAGCACCCAAACTTTTTGGGGGAGAAAGTGCAAAGACACCGATAGAAGGAAAAGGATTTCCTGATCCTGCCAGCGCAATATTATTAAAAACAGCGAAATAATCAGAATAGGAGATGATTTTCTTATAGAGAGTGAGGTGAAGAGTAATGTTCACGGGAATTGTTGAAGAACTGGGAACTGTGAAAAAATAAAAAAGGAGCAAATTCAGCAGTATTTACGATACGGGCAGAGAAAATTCTGGATGATCTGAAAACAGGGGACAGTGTAGCTGTAAATGGAATCTGCCTCACTGTAACTGCATGTCTAGAAGATGGTTTTACAGCAGATGTGATGCATGAGACATTGAATCGTTCTGCGCTGATTCAGCTTTCTTTGGGACAGCATGTAAATCTGGAAAGGGCAATGCCTGCAAATGGAAGATTTGGAGGACACATTGTTGCCGGGCATGTGGATGGAACAGGAAAAATCACGGAAATTCGCAGAGATGATAATGCTGTCTGGTACACCATTCAGGCTTCACCACAAATTATGAAATATATTGTGACAAAAGGTTCTGTAACAGTTGATGGAATCAGTCTTACAGTGGCAAAAGTCTCAGAAACAGACTTTTCCATTTCTGCAATTCCTCATACAGTAAAGATTACAGTCCTCGGAGAACGCAAAGAAGGAGATATCGTTAATCTGGAGACAGACATAATTGGAAAATACGTGGAAAAATTAATAACGCCTGTGAAAGAACAGCCGATAAAAAGTAATATTACACGGGATTTTCTGAATAAGTATGGCTTTTGACAGAATTAACCACAAAGCGGTTATTCGATTGATGCAGAACTGTACAGTGGATGTTTTATCTGCCTGACACGAACCAGATAAGCAGCCAATACGAATGATTTTGCCCTCTTAACAACAGAAAAATATATTGTATCAGAAAATACATTGCATAAGGAGAGAAAAAATGAACGGATTTGATTCAGTAGAAGAAGCTCTGGAAGAACTTCGGAATGGAAAAATTATTCTGGTAACGGATGATCCGGACAGAGAGAATGAAGGAGATTTTATCTGTGCAGCAGAGTTTGCCACAACAGAAAATATTAACTTTATGGCAACTCACGGAAAAGGACTTATCTGTATGCCAATGTCTGAGGAATATGTAAGAAAACTGCAGTTCCCGCAGATGGTAGCAGAAAATTCAGATAATCACGAAACTGCTTTTACTGTTTCCGTAGACCATATCAGCACCACTACAGGAATCTCTGCGGCAGAACGTTCTGTTACTGCCATGAAATGTGTGGATGAGAATGCAAAACCCGAAGATTTCAGACGCCCCGGACATATGTTTCCACTTCTGGCGAAGAAGAACGGTGTTCTGGAAAGAAACGGACATACAGAGGCAACTGTAGACCTGTGCAGACTTGCAGGGTTAAAACAGTGCGGGCTGTGCTGTGAAATTATGAGAGAAGACGGCACTATGATGCGGACTTCTGAGTTACGGGAACTTGCCGGAAAGTGGAATCTTAAATTCATAACAATTAAAGATATTCAGAATTACCGTAAATGCCATGATATTCTGGTGGATCGCGTGACGACCACAAAAATGCCGACCAGATACGGAGAGTTTATGGCGTATGGATTTGTAAACCGCCTGAATGGGGAACATCATGTAGCACTGGTAAAAGGTGAAATCGGAGATGGAGAAAACGTTCTGTGCCGTGTGCATTCAGAGTGCCTGACAGGAGACGTTTTTGGATCACAGCGTTGTGACTGCGGACAGCAGTTTGCAGCGGCGATGGCCCAGATTGAGGAAGAAGGCAGAGGGATACTCCTTTATATGAGACAGGAAGGAAGAGGAATCGGACTGATCAATAAACTTCGTGCCTATGAACTTCAGGAACAGGGAATGGATACACTCGAAGCGAATCTGGCACTTGGATTTGCCGGAGACGAAAGAGAATACTACATTGGTGCGCAGATTCTGAGAAATCTTGGGGTAAAAGAGCTGAGGCTGCTGACAAATAACCCGGATAAAGTTTATCAGTTGGAAGAATTTGGCATCAGGATCAAACAGAGAGTTCCGATACAAATGAATGCCACAGCGTATGATCTGCGTTATCTTAAGACAAAACAATTACGAATGGGACATATTCTGAAGTATTAAATACAGCGGGGATTTTCATATATAACGATAACGTTCCCGAAAATAAAATTTACCGTATATAAAAACCTGTACAGGTTGAAAAAATATAAATTTACAGATGAAAGGACCAGGAAAAAATGAAAACATTAGAAGGAAAATTAGTATCAGATGGAATGAAAGTAGGAATTGTAGCAGCCCGCTTCAATGAATTTATAACTTCCAAGCTGGTAAGTGGTGCCATGGATGGGCTGACACGTCACAATGTAAAAGAAGAGGACATCCAGGTAGCGTGGGTACCAGGTGCTTTTGAAATCCCACTGATCGCGTCTAAAATGGCAAAAAGTGGAAAGTATGATGCGGTTATCTGCGTAGGTGCTGTGATTCGTGGAAATACCAGTCATTATGATTATGTATGCAATGAGGTTTCCAAAGGAATTGCATCAGTATCACTGGAAACAGGAGTTCCGGTATTATTCGGAGTACTTACCACAGAAAACATCGAGCAGGCAATTGAACGCGCAGGTACAAAAGCAGGAAATAAAGGCTATGACTGTGCACTCAGTGCCATTGAAATGGTAAATCTGATCAAAGAATTTGAAGCTTAAATAGACAACAGATCAGACCCTGAAAGTGAAACCAGTTCACGAAAATCGAAAGGTAATGGTGCTTCCAGAAGGAGCATTTCATCTCTGAAAGGATGCTGAAAAGAAACTTTCCATGCATGAAGGGCTGCCCTGGAAAAGGAAGCACAGGAAGATATTTTATCGTCTGAATGATAAAGAGTATCTCCAAGCAAAGGATGTCCTGTGGATGCCATATGGACACGGATCTGGTGGGTACGTCCGGTATCCAGCTTAAGTGTGATAAGCGACCAGTCCTGACTGGAAAAAAGAGTATGATAATGAGTAACTGCTGTTTTGATTTTTCCCGATAATGCAGATGAATGTAAGGAAAGATCAGCAGCAGTTTTCATTTTCAGATGATTCTCCGGGTCCTGCATCAGCGGTAAATCTAAGGTATGCCAGACACCAGGCATATCTACAGGCAAAGTACCGGATACAGCGGCAAGATATTGCTTGTGAATTTTGCAAGGAGATTTTACAGATTGAAGCCTTGAAGCTGCTACCTGATTTTTGGCAAAAACCACAATCCCGGAAGTCTCCTGATCCAGCCGCCCCACCGGGCGGACACAGACCTGTTCATTTTTCTCTCGAAAGTAACCGGCAACAAGATTGGAGAGGCTGTCTGTATAATGCATTCCCGTTGGATGCGTAACCATTCCTGCCGGTTTATCAACTGCCAGAATATCCGTATCTTCATATAAAATATTCAGAGAAAAAGAAGTTTCGGAAACTGGAGCGGAAGCTCTGTTGGAATGGAAATCCGACAAATCCTTACTTCTGATTCCGTCATTATAATTTTCAAGATACGCAGAAGCAGTCCCGGCTTCCTCCAGACAAATGCGGATCACATCGCCTGGATATATTGTCTCAGTTACACGACAGCGAACTCCGTTTCTGGTAATCCCGTCCGGTCGAAACTTCGCCTGGCTGATCTGCCGTTTTGTAAGTCCTGCATTCTTTTTCAGAAATGCTTCCATTTTAAGTTCTGTAGTTTGTTCATCTATTCTAAATTCCAGATATCGTTCCATCTTAATACTTTTCCTGTGTAATATATTCTGATATTGATACCATTGATATTACAGGGCAAAAAATAAACTGTCAATGCAAAATTATGTCAGCGTAATGCATAAAATATACTGAAGAAAAATTGCAATTGTGCTATGATATAAGAATCAAAACAATGAAAGCGGGGCAGAAAATAAATATGAAATACTTAATCATTGGAGCCGGAGGAACCGGTGGTGTTACCGGATATTATATGAAAAAAGCAGGCAAGGACGTAACCCTGATCGCGAGAGGTGAACACCTGAAAAAAATCCAGAAACAGGGTCTTACATTGGAGAAAATGTGGGATAAAACAGAAGAAACAATCACTATCCCGGCTACAGATATGGAACATTACACAGACCATCCGGATGTGGTTTTTGTCTGTGTGAAAGGCTATTCTCTGGATGAAACTATTCCGTTTATCAGGCGAATCTCAAAGAAAACAACCATCGTAATTCCTGTTTTAAACATCTATGGAACCGGTGGGAAGATGCAGAAACAACTTCCTGAACTTCTTGTAACAGACGGATGTATCTATGTCTCGGCAAACATTAAAGAATCAGGCAGACTTCTTCAGCATGGACAGATCCTGCGCATTGTATTTGGCGTAAGAGACCAAGCAGAATTCAGACCAGAACTGAGAGAAATCCAGAAAGACCTCTGTGACAGCAACATTGACGGGATTCTTTCTGAGAATATCCGACGCGAAGCACTGGAGAAATTCTCCTACGTATCACCAATCGGTGCAGCAGGACTCTACTATCATGCAACAGCCGCAGATTTCCAGAAAGAAGGCGAAGCCAGAGAACTCTTTAAAACCATGATAAGAGAAATCGCAACACTTGCAGAAGCCATGGGAATCCCGTTTCAGAAAGATATGGTAGATGTAAACTTAAAAATTCTCTCCAACCTCGCACCGGAAGCAACTACCTCTATGCAGAGAGACATCATGGAAGGAAAACAGTCTGAAATAGATGGATTAGTCTATGAAGTAGTAAGAATGGGTGAAAAATATCATGTTCCGGTACCGGCATATGAGAAGGTGGCAGAGAAACTTAAAGCATTATAAAGACATCATTTATAATTTTGTTGTCTGATATTTGAAGCAGTACAAAAAAAAGGGATGCGAATCATTCGCATCCCTTTCATAATCATTTGGACAATTTAAATTATAACTGAGGACCAGCTGCAACAAGTGCTTTACCAGCAGCGTTTCCTTCGTATTTAGCAAAGTTCTTGATGAATCTTCCAGCAAGATCTTTAGCTTTTACTTCCCATTCAGAAGCGTCAGCATATGTGTCACGAGGATCAAGGATACCTGTGTCTACGCCGTTAAGCTCTGTTGGAACTTCGAAATCGAAGAATGGGATCTTCTTAGTAGGAGCGTTAAGGATATCTCCGTTAAGGATTGCATCGATGATACCACGAGTATCTTTGATGGAGATACGTTTTCCTGTTCCGTTCCATCCTGTGTTAACCAGGTAAGCTTTTGCTCCGCTCTTTTCCATTTTCTTAACAAGTTCTGCTGCGTATTTTGTCGGATGCAGTTCAAGGAATGCCTGTCCGAAGCAAGCAGAGAATGTAGGTGTAGGCTCTGTGATTCCACGCTCTGTACCAGCAAGTTTAGCTGTGAATCCAGACAGGAAATAGTACTGAGTCTGAGCTTCTGTCAGGATAGATACTGGAGGAAGTACTCCGAAAGCATCTGCGGACAGGAAGATTACGTTCTTAGCTGCCGGTGCAGAAGAGATCGGGCGAACGATGTTTTCAATGTGGTTGATCGGATAAGATACACGAGTATTCTCTGTTACACTCTTATCTGCGAAATCAATCTTGCCTTCAGCATCAAGTGTTACGTTCTCAAGAAGAGCGTTACGTTTGATTGCATTGTAGATGTCCGGCTCAGATTCTTTGTCAAGGTTGATAACCTTAGCGTAGCATCCGCCTTCGAAGTTGAATACGCCGTTGTCATCCCAGCCATGCTCGTCATCACCGATCAGGAGACGTTTCGGGTCTGTGGAAAGAGTTGTTTTACCTGTTCCGGAAAGACCGAAGAAGATAGCTGTGTTTTCGCCGTTCATATCTGTGTTTGCAGAGCAGTGCATGGAAGCCATGCCTTTAAGTGGAAGGAAGTAGTTCATCATAGAGAACATACCTTTCTTCATTTCTCCGCCGTACCATGTGTTTACGATAACCTGCTCTTTAGTTGTGATGTTGAACATTACAGCTGTTTCAGAGTTAAGGCCTAATTCTTTATAGTTTTCAACTTTAGCTTTGGAAGCGTTGTATACAACGAAATCTGGCTCGAAGTTTTCAAGTTCTTCAGCTGTTGGCTGGATGAACATATTTGTTACGAAATGTGCCTGCCAAGCAACTTCAACGATGAAACGGATAGCCATACGAGTATCTTTGTTAGCACCGCAGAATGCATCTACTACGAAAAGTCTCTTGTTGGAGAGCTCTTTTTTAGCGATTTCTTTTACTGCATTCCATGCTTCCTGAGTTGCAGGATGGTTATCGTTTTTGTATTCGTCTGTTGTCCACCATACTGTATCTTTGGAGTTCTCATCCATAACGATGTATTTATCTTTAGGAGAACGTCCTGTGTAGATACCTGTCATAACGTTAACTGCACCAAGTTCGCTGACCTGACCTTTTTCAAAGCCTTCCAGTTCCGGTTTGGTTTCTTCTTCAAATAATACTTCATAAGAAGGGTTGTAGACAATTTCTGTAGTTCCGGTAATGCCATACTTGCTTAAATCGATTTTTGCCATCTTACGTTTAACCTCTTTTCTTCGTTAATGAAAGCGCCTGTTTAAACAGGCTTAAGATACCTTACCATAAAAGCGAATGGGTATCGCTTCTCTTTTACTATTATACATATTTAACGCTTAAAATCAACAGGATTTTTGCCTTTTTTTGAAATTTGTTAAAGATTTATCAACTCAAATTTGATGAAAAAACCGTCATTTTTCACAAAAGGTATGTAAATTTATTATAGTGGCAATATGGGAATACTATTCGTGGATATGATAATATTCTGTCTGACTGGAACAGGCAGGAAAGACAACCAGGAAATACTAACCAGGAAAGCTGCTACTATGTGGTTGTGCTGATAAAAGATGCATGTTAAAATAGGAAAGAATTATCCGGCTGAAAAATGACAGAGTATTATACAGCAGAGAAAAATAAAGAGAGGATGAAGATTATCAAAACTATTATTTAATTGATTATGAAATGTAGGAAGTGAAGGCTTCAAAGGATGCGAAAAATTACGGGAAACAGATATTATTCATCTTTTTTATACAGATAACAGCAGAAAAATAGACCTTGATATTATCAATGATCACGGAGAGTCAAAACTGATCACGCATAAAGTACCGACAGGAAATCAGTCAGCAGATATGCATCTGGGCTCTTATCTGGGATACCTGATAGGAAAAGAGTGCACAGGTCAGGATGAAGAATGTAAAATTGTTGTAATCAGTAAGGATACAGGATTTGACCATATTATAGAGTTCTGGAAAACAGAAAAAGATGTGAAAGTCTCCAGAAATGAGAAGATTTCCGGAAAACAGGTGCATACAAGGAAACAGGTAAAAAAACAGACCGGTAAAGAAAAAGACGGACAGATGACCGAACAATCCGGTCAGAAAACAGAAAAACAGTTGGATGAACAACCTGAAAAACAGTCTGTCAAACAATCAGAGAATCAGAATACAAAAAAGCCAAAACAAAAGATAATTGACATGAATGCCGGAACAAAGAAATTACAGCAGGAACTGGTATTGGTTCTCGACAAAGCAGGCATGCCAAAGGAAGTGGTAAATTATGTTTCAACAACTGTGGAGAAAAATGCAGAAGACAAAAACAGAAAACAGCAGATTTACAGATCTATCATTTCCAAATACGGACAGACAAAAGGACTGAATATCTACAACCATATTAAAAAGAAAATCTAATGGAATAAAAAATAACGGAATAAAGAAGGAGGCCGGAACCTTATTGATTCCCGGCAAAAGTATGAAAAGAAAAAGTTTTATTTGCAATTACTCTTTGCTCTGTACAGGTAATAATATAACCAGGAAATGTGAGAAATATGTGGTGAGAATTTGAAAAAAACTGTGAAATAGATGGAAATTT
>ENA-OQES01000291-OQES01000291.1-human-gut-metagenome-genome-assembly--contig:-NODE-291-length-21851-cov-6.036273_pt1 | contig 21851 bp, 21 predicted proteins | sample MGYA00242798_ERZ504641 | MGnify/ENA primary metagenome ERZ504641 (study PRJEB26092, sample SAMD00036327) | human gut metagenome | host: Homo sapiens | study: EMG produced TPA metagenomics assembly of...
GGATTACTACAACAACCGCAGAATCAAGGCAAAGCTAAAGGGCTTGCCGCCTGCAATTCACAGACAGCAAGCCCTTTCGGCTGCTTGAACAATTTTTGCTTCAAATTATTGTCTAACTTTTTGGGGGCACTTCAAAACGGCGTGGGGACATAACTAAGTAGGATAATATATAAAGTATACTTTTAATAAAAAAATATGTCAAGTGTGAAACGAGTCCGCCATTCAACTTAATGGGATTTAAATGGGATTTAGACTATAACTTTTCTTTTATGTTCCTTTCAAACTCCTCCCAGCCGATTTCCCCCAACTGATACTTACTCAGCGCTATCTGGGCCTGCTTGCGCCAGGCGTTATAGTCATCCCGCATTTTCTGGTTGCCGGGGGTACGGGAGCAGCGCATCTGGTAGCGGTTACGCATCTTGTTGTAGAGTTCCTTGGCTTTGTTGGCCTTCAGTTCCTCGGCATAGGCCAGCTTGGCGGCAATGTCCTTACAGGTGGCGCCGGTTTCCGGGTCCAGCATTCGCTCACAATACTTGGCGCGGCTGGAGAAGGGAACAAACAGCCGGTGGCAGCTTTCACAGACGGCAACCGGCAGATCCTGGGCACACATCTGTATAAATTCCAAAAAGAGTAACGCGGGCAGCGTATCGCTCGCGTAGAACGTGGCGGCAGAAATGCCGCCATTTTTTGTTGTCTGCAGGCCGTTTGTAACGGGTCTGGATATGGATGTCGTCCTCCAGCTTGTGGTATTTCTGGTAGGTCGGATCGCCATTTTCGGCCAGTTCTACCAGCAGCTCCGAAGGTCGCTGGCTATGCTCCGTTCTGGGGCGGCCGTCCTCGTCTACCAGTGTAACCTCGATCAGATGGCGCAGATCTGTTTTGCCGTCAACCAACTGCTGCAGCAAGGTTACAAAGGATTCCAATACCGACAGCGCCGTCCGGCACAGGGAGGCGTCCCCGGTTTCACGTTGGATAAATACCTTCATCTGGTCGGTGTACTCCGGAAAGTTCCGGCAGAACCCTTCCATGATGTCACTGGTCAAGGTCAATTCGCCGAGGTGGGACATTCTGGCGCGCAATTCATCAAATGTATACGAACTGTCATTTTTTTTGAGTCTGTATAAATCGCCACAGGCTATGTTGGGTAGCTTTCAGTTCCCGCTCATTGCGACGGAAGTTGGCAAGCGTGTAGCCTTCCACCAGATCAAACAGAGCAGGGGAAACCTGCCGCACAGCGGTGGAAAAATCATGGTAAAAGGAAGCCACATGGTAATACACACAGGTGTCGGGGGCTGCCAAACTCTGCTGCATGGTCTGATCTTCCGAGAATTCTACACCCCGGAATTTTTCCAGCAATGTGCGGCCCCGTTCCAGATAGGGGGCGGTATCCAGGTCCAGGACGCCGAACACCAGGGAGCCCAGCGGATACGTATGTTGGGGCGTGTCGTATCCTTGGACATATTCGGTGCGGCCTTCAAAGAAAAGGTACGTCTGGTAGTTCAAAATTTGTCACCATCCTGTGTTGGAGCATAGTTGGCGGAAAATGGCTCTGTGTTTTGCCGTGTTTCGGCTACAGTTTAGAGAAACGTGTGAATCATCCAACATGAAAACAGTCTAACACATCTTGAAACTGACTGCAAGCCGTTATATGCTGTATGTGTCGGAAAAATCTATAATGGAATAATCAAACATCTTTTAAGGACAAAACCAACCGGAAAAGAGGGATGCCAGAAGCCAAAGTCCGTCACCAACCCATAACCCAAGGAGGTGCCATCTGAACCATGAACTCGTTCCCGCAGAGGAAAATCTGAACCGTATCGATGGGTTCCTGATGATACCGTCCAGCCTTCTTACAGAGCAACCCTACCGGCAACTTCCCGGCGAAAGCAAGCTGCTGTACGGCCATTTGTTGGGGCTGTTGCGGTTGTCGGCCCAGGATACCACCGGGCACTGGAAAGCCAACGGCAGGCCCTGTGTGAGCCTTTCACGGGCCAGTGCCGGACGGCTGCTGCACTGCCAGCGGGAGAAAGCCGCCGGATTGTTCGCCGCTCTGGAACGCTGTGGTTTGCTGGAGCAGGTGCCGGGACAGTCAAACGGAAAGGCCCGGCGGTATTACCTCAATCTGCCCCGGCCCAAGGAACCCAACGAGCTGTAACCACCCGTCGGGAAATCCGTCCCGACCTGTCGGAAAAACGGACAGGCAGTTGACGGATTTGCCGACACCGACCCGCCGGAAAAACCGACACGATAAAGATAGAATGATATATCTAACTAAAAGAGAAATAGAGAAAGAATTCCACACCCCGCGTTTTGAAAAAAGTGGACAAGAGCTGTGGTGCCTGGTTTCCAGAGGCAACCACAGACTTGACAACCGTTACGACGGCGGCTCAACCGGGAAGATGGCACAGCGACTTTGGTTGGCAGCCGTATTCCAATCCCTCCCGCCGCAGCGGGCCCACTGGCACTTTGCCGGCAGCGCCGGAAAGTGTCATAGTGGGTCAGATGCTTTCCAAAGCATCTGCGTACCCCATCCGCAGCAGAACCGTACCCAAGAAAGGAGTCGCCTATCAGCAAAATCCATCGGACTGTGGTGCGCAATGAGCGCTACCGTAAAAATGCCGTCTCAGTGCGGGAGCGGCACAACGAACGCAAGAACGAAGTGTACTCCAACCCGGATGTGTTGCTGGAATACAGCCGCAACAATGTGACCTTCAAAGCCTGCGAGGCAGCTACTTATGCCCAGCAATTTGACCGGATGGTGGAAGAAGGCGTCGTTTCCACCCGTGGACTGAAACCGGATGCCTACGTCTTTGACGAGTTGGTGTTTGACGTGAACACCGACTATTTCGAAACCCATGGCGGCTATGAGTACGCCAAGCAGTTCTACGCCGAGGTGTACGAGCTGGCAAAGAAGATCGCGGGAGGAGAACAGTACATCATCTCGGCAGTCATGCACGCCGACGAACGCAACCGGGAAGCCAGTGACCGGCTGGGAAGGGATGTGTTCCACTATCACCTCCACGTTGTCTACCTGCCGGTGGTGGAAAAGCAGATCCGCTGGTCCAAGCGATGCAAGGACCCGGCGCTGCGGGGTACCGTGCGAGAGACGATCATGCAGGTGAGTCACAGCAAAAAGTGGCCGATGGTCCCCATGACCAACGAGCAGGGGCAGCCGGTGCTGAAAAAGAACGGCAAGCCCCGGCTGGTGAGTTCCTACAGCCTGCTGCAGACCGAATTCTTTGAGCACATGCGGCAGGCGGGATTCACCGACTTCGAGCGCGGTATCAAGGGCAGCGATGCCGAACACCTGAATGTACTGGAATATAAGGTCCAGAAGGACCGCCAGACAGTGGCAGAACTGTCTGATCAGACCAAACAGCTGCAGGGCAAGCGGAAGGAGCTTATCTCCCAGGTGAAGAACATTTCCGGCTCGATCCGCGATGTGGCAGACATCGAGCAGCGGGCCAAAACCAAAGGCGTGCTGGAAAAGCGGGTGGAGCTACCGGTGCAGGATTTTCAGACGCTGTGTAAGATGGCAAAAGCCAGCGGCAAGCTGCAGGCAGAGAACCGCAGTCTGTGGATGCAGCTGCAGCAAAGCACGGTGAGAGAACAGGAACTGGGCCAGCGCCTCCGCCGCTGTGAGGAACAGCTGGATGCAGTGCTCACCGAGACCCGTCCTTACCGGGAAGCCGTGCGGGTGGCGCCGGAGCAGGTGCAGGCATTTGTGTTGGGCATCTGCCGCCGCCAACAGGAGGAAAAACCGGCTGAACCGTCAGCAACGCCGCCAGCGGGCCAAGGGTCAGGATCGATGAAAGAACAAGCAGCAAGGCAGCAGGGGGCAGCCCTGCAGAAAGGAGCCGCTACGGAAGATCGGCAGGAGAAAAAAAGTAGCACAGGCAGCGGTGTCCGCCAAGCACCGGGAGGACGGTGTGCCCCAGCAGGAGCTGGAACGGTTTGCCCGGTTCCTGCTGCCAAAGATCCAGGCGTTTTACCAGTCGGAAGAGGGACAACGGCTGTTTGATGAGTGGAAAAACAGGAAAAACGCGGAAGAAAAAATGAGAAAGAGCAAGGAATCATAAAAATTTCCTGAAAGTTGGCGTGGTGCCGGAAACGAAAAAGCTAAAGAAAGGGTGAAGTTTGTGGGTCACAAGAGCCATCTGGCTCTTGTGGCATTTTTCTTGGAGATGCTTCTTTTGCCCCAAATACCTTGCATTGCAAAAATTTCCATTCCCAAATCGTTTTCTAAATAAATGGGCTTATATGAATGAAAGGGAGACGAAGAGCATGGAAGGATACGGAGAAGCGGTTTTTGCGACGGAATATCTTTGCAAGGAATACCGACATACGGTGGCGTTGCGGGATGTGAGCATCACAATCCCGCGCGGGCAGATCTACGGTCTGATCGGAGAAAACGGCGCGGGGAAAACCACCCTGCTGCGAATTTTATGCGGTCTGACTCGCCCCACACGGGGCAGACTGCTACTATTTGGTGCGGCAGACGCTGCCCGACAGTCAGAAATGCGGCGTCGGATGGGGTGCCTTGTGGACGGCCCTGCCTTGTACGCGGATCTGACCGCATGGCAAAACCTGAAAGTGCAGTGCCTGCAGCAAGGGTTAAATGAGGCGGATATTGCTCCCACCCTGCAACTGGTGGGTCTGAAAGACACTGGCAGCAAACCTGCCGGAAAATTCTCGCTGGGGATGCGCCAACGGCTGGGGCTGGCGGTTGCTCTCTTGGGGAAACCGGAATTTCTGGTACTGGACGAACCGCTCAATGGACTGGACCCGATGGGGATACAGGAACTGCGACATCTTCTGGAAAAACTGAACCGGGAACAGGGGATGACGATTCTGCTGTCCAGTCATATCCTCAGCGAGTTGCACCAGCTTGCGACAAGCTACGGTATTTTACATAATGGGCAGCTGCTGGAACAACTGACGGCAGAAGAACTGGACGCCCGCTGCAGCAAGTATCTGTTAGTCCGTACGGACAATGACCGACGGGCGGTAGACATCCTCCGCAAGATGTTTCCGGAAGCTATCTGTCAGGCAACAGTGGAGGGGCTGCGCTTGTCCCCGGTAGGAAACGAGGCAGCAGCGACAGCTTCCGGTGTGCTAATGGAGAATGGCTTGCATGTGCAGGAACTGGCAGTGCGCAGCGAAGGGCTGGAGGCATATTTCACGGCCTTGGTGGGAGGTGACAGCCATGCCGATGCAGGCTAAAGCGGAAGGAGTCAAACTGTTCCATGCAAAAGCACAGCTATGGGCTTTGCTGGGGTTTGTTCTGGTGCTGCTGTGGTTTGCCAACAGTGGGACCATGTATTTTATGGTGGCGGGTGATCTTCTGAACCCGCTTGACTCCATCGGATTTTTCAAGGATGTGGCGATGGGAAGTGGGCGGTCCGGCTTGCAGCTGGTGCGCAGCTCTCAGAGCCTGACAGTGTTCAGCTGGCTGATCCCCGTCAATCTGTGTGTGGCGCAATTCGCGTCGGAGCGCCGGGCACGCACCGATGAATTGTTCGTCAGTCATGGAGGACGGTTGTCCACTCTATACAGCGCCAAATTCGGGGTGGTCTGCGGTTTCTGCCTGCTTTTGCAGCTGGCCTTTTACGGAATCTGCTTTATCATCACAGCCATCCAGATGGGAATTGCGCCCGCGCTCGGAACAGTTCTGTTGTTCTGCGCAGTATCGGTGGGAAATCTTCTGGTGCTGGGGGCTTTCCTGGCATTGGCGTCGGTCCTTACACTCTGGATGAAAAACCATGCTGCTGCGGCACTGGTGACCAGTATTCTGCCGTTGGCAGGAGTGCTGCTTTATCAGGTACAGTATGAAGACTTTTTCTACTCAGCCTTTTCTGATACAACTGGCGGCTAAGGCTATGCCCACCTATTACTGGTCCCGGCTGTGTGCTTTGAACATCACGCCGCAGTTTTGTGTCGAATTTGTAGCTTGGGTGATTGTGGCCCTTGCTGTGGCGGCAGGGCTGGGATGGATGGCACTTCACCGTCCGGATGCCGGAAAGCAGCGCAGTGCCAGAAAGGCGCACGCAGTCCTGCGGCGTAGGGAAAAATCTGCCGCTCGACAGGGAATGCACCGGGCCAGCACTTTCTCCGCAGCTTTGTATGCCCTTCGCTGCACTCGCCTGCCAGGAATGCTGGCTCTGTTCGGCCTGCTGTGCATGGCGTTTGCTCTGGGAGTTAGTGAATCCCGCATTGTGGACGCTACTTGGGCAGACGGCAGGCGGGTAGGCATTTTTCCCGGCGGTTCGTTGCCAGTGGGAAGCGCGGCGGATGCTGCTCTCGGCACGGTGCTGTCAGTGGGCATCCTTGCGTGGATTGCAGTCATTCTCGTGGCGGTGATGGCATTCCACCAGAACAAAACAGCGGGCGCTGCCCGGTTGGCGGTCGCCTATGGCGTAAGCCGGGTCCGATATATGGTTGGCAGTTTTGCGGCGGAAACGATTATGCTCCAAGGGTGGTACATGGTGTTGTATTTCCTGCTGTCGGTTGTCACGGGATCCCTCTCCCAGCCGGGACGCACGGCGTTTTTCTGGATGCAGAGCGCCTGGATTTTGCAGGCAAGCTATGCGGCGGTTTGGCTGGTATGCCGACTTTGCGGCAGTGAATTGGCGGGGGCTACTTTCTGCTTTGTGGTGACTCTGGCTGGAGTCATTGTGAGCGTTTCTGCCCCGGATCCGGCGGCAGTTTCTCCCTTGTCTGCGCTATTGTTTTATGCAACACCTATGCCCTATTGGCTGGCTCTGGGCGGGGGGCATCCGATTCCTTGGCAGGCTGTTGGTTATGGCGCAGGTGTTACCGCCTTGTGCTTGGCGGCAGCGCTGGCTATCACGACAGTGAGAGATGTGGAGTAAAAAGTAGCTTCTGTGTATAGCGGAACAAAATACTTGCGAAAAACCTCTAATTCGATTATACTTGAATTAACGAATTTTGCAGGAGGTCTTTCCATGGATGTATCCGTAGGCACCCGGCTGCGCGTGCTGCGCAAGGACGCGGGGCTGACCCAGGCCCAGCTGGCGGCACTGGCCGACACCAATCAGGCTGCCATCAACCGCTACGAAACTGACCGGGCGGCAGCGCCTTACCGCATCCTGGTCTGGTATGCCACCTATTTTAATGTGTCCCTGGACTATATCTTCGGTCTGTGCGAGGACCCCAGCGGGCGGTATGTCTGCGTTACGCCAGAGGGAGCGCAGGAAGTGGTGCAGTGCAAACCGGATTGGAGTGAGTTTGTGGAGGCTTGCTTCACGCCGGGCAGCGAGCTGAACCGCCGCCTGAAACAGATGATTCTCAATATGGGAGAAGAGGAAAAGCACAAGTAAGGAGGTGCACGCCATGAATGCCGTGATCTATGCCCGTTACAGCAGCGACAACCAGCGGGAGGAATCCATCGAAGGCCAGCTGCGGGAATGCAAGGAGTATGCCGACCAGAACGGCATCACTGTGGTGCGGACCTACATTGACAGGGCACTGTCCGCCAAGACCGACAGCCGCCCGCAGTTCCAGCAGATGATCCACGACAGCGCCACCCACACCTTTGAGGCGGTATTGGTGTGGAAACTGGACCGCTTTTCCCGCAACCGGTACGACTCAGCCCACTATAAGCGCATCCTCAAAAACAACCGGGTCCATGTGGTGTCGGTGACGGAACCCATCTCCAACACGCCGGAGGGTATCATGCTGGAAAGCCTGCTGGAAGGCATGGCCGAGTATTATTCAGCGGAGCTGGCCGAGAAGGTCAGCCGTGGTCACAAGGAGAACGCTCTCAAGGCCAAGTTCAACGGAGGCCCGGTGCCGCTGGGCTACCGCATTGACAGCGAGCATCACTACCAGATCGACCCGGCCACCGCGCCGGTGGTGCAGGAAGCGTTCCAACGGTATGCGGCAGGGGAGAGCATTCGCAGCATCATCGAATCGCTGAACGCCCGGGGCATCCCCAACAGCCGGGGCAACCGGTTCACCAAGAACAGCTTTCAGACGCTGCTCAAGAACCGCCGGTATCTGGGCGAATACCGCTATAAGGATACCGTCATCCTGGATGCTATACCGGCCATCATCGACCCGGAGTGTTTCGATGCGGTCCAGCGCCGGTGCGAGATTCACCGTCAGGCACCGGCCCACAACAAGGCAGATGTCCACTATCTGCTTACCACCAAGTTGTTCTGCGGCAAGTGCGGTACCATGATGGCAGGGGAGAGCGGCAGAAGCCACACAGGCACGGTCCACTGTTACTATAAATGCGGCACCCGCAAACGCAGCGGCAAGGAAGCTTGCAGCCTGAAGCCAGTGCGCAAGGAGCCGCTGGAGCAGTTTGTGGTTAAGACCGCACTGGAAAAGGTGCTGAATGACCGGGTCATCGACCTGCTGGCGGACAAGCTGCTGGAATACCAGAGCAAGGAAAACACCCGTCTGCCGGTTTTGCAGGCAGAACTGAAAGAGGTGAAGCGGCGCATCGACAATCTGGTGGCGGCCATCGAGCAGGGCATCCTGACGCCTTCCACCAAGTCGCGGATGGAGGAACTGGAACAGCAGCGTGAAGCGCTGGAAACCAGTATCCTGCAGGAGCAGATCGAAACGCCGCCCATCACCAGGGAACAGATTCTGTTCTGGTTCGATCAGTTCCGCCACGGCGACCCGGCGGATATCGCCTTTCAGGAAAAGGTCATCGACTGTTTTGTTAATTCCATCTATCTGTTCGATGACCGCATCGTGGTGAATTTCAACTATCAGGAGGGCGGACGCCCGGTCTCCCTCGAAGAAGTACTTAGTTCGTTTTTTGGATGGGAATGGTGCACCAAAAAAAATGCCTTACGGAAACGTAAGGCTTTTTTCCATAATGATTGCCGCTTTGGTGAGTGCTTTCATTTGCCGCTGACTTCAACCCAAGTCAGCGGCTCTTTTTGTTTTGTAGGAGAAATGCAAGAACTTTTAGTGCAAGAGAAACGGTGGCATATATGCAGCTGCCAATAAAAGTAAGCAGCAAAATTATTTCCTGAAAACTCAAGCGTTCACCTCCCTCGTAATTTGGAGGCGACAATCAAGAGTAAATTATATCAGAAGGGAGAGGACTGTCAAAATAAGCTCTCCAATTCCTAAATGGCGGTTTGTTGGTACAATACCAATGAGCCGCTTTTTCATGCCAAAAAATTGCGCATGCCCAAAAGGCAACCGTTTAATATAGATTGTAGAATACTAAAAAAATGGAGGTATTTCCCATGAGCATCATTATCGGTATCGACCACGGCTATTACGCAATCAAGGCGGAACATTGTTCATTCCCGGCTGGGCTGACAAGCTACGGAGAGCACGAACCCTATCATTTAGCCGTTGACTTGGGTTGAGGTCAGTGGCTCCATTTTTTTGTAGAAATTCAAGGACCTTTAATGTAAGAGATACGGTACAAACGAAAGACTTGCAGCAGCAGGATACTTTGGTATCCTCAACTGCTACGAGACCTTGCACGCATGCGGTTGAACCTCCGTGTACTGGTCAGTACGCACGGTGGTGTGAGAGGTCGGCCCTTTACTTAGGAGAGCATCATACTGGATGGAAAAAACTACAGAGACAGTATACAAATCAAGATGGATACCTTGTAGGATCGTACTCTGCAGAAGATAAACAGATAGGGGTATACGGCCTGGGCCATTTAGGAGAGAGCGTTGTCTGTCTGGTGACACCGCTCCAACCGCCAGGGTATCTCTTATTGATGTTTCGGAGACGATAGGTAATAGAATGTTCCTTATTACAAAATTCAAGGATGTCAATTTTTGCGGTGGGGTAATCTGTGTTTGAGGCGACGGTAATTGAGAACCTCCACTCACAGTCGTCCTCACTCATTTCAGACAAATCCATAATTTGCTTGATCATGGCTTGCTTGACCGCTGCAGAAGAAGGCACGTAGGCGTCGTCGGCGGCGCTGTATACGAGTTGCCCTTTCGCATACGCCTCATCAATTGTCGCCTGGGCGGCGGTCATGAGGGAGCGAGCCTGGAGCATGATGCGCTTTTCAACGGCTTTGTCGATATAGCCGGTCAGGGACGGGACCAAAAGCGCTGCCAATACGGCCAGGATGACCAGGACAACGATCAGCTCAACGAGGGTAACCCCTCATTTTTTGGTTGGAATCACAGAACCGGGCCATAGCGCACGCCTCCCGCATCAGTATAAAACCGTACAAATAAAGTATAGGCAGATAACGATGCTGCGTCAATTGTGGGGGATGCCAAATTCTTTATATATTATTTGTGAATAATGTAAGACTGTCGAAAAACTCTTGTAGGGGCGAGCATTGCTCGCCCGTGCCCGTTTGTCTGTGAAAAAACCTTCCGGGAAAACGCATTGCTGCGTCAAGCTGGCGGGCGACCAATGGTCGCCCCTACACATTCAATAGGTCAGGAATGTGATTCTCTGACACACTGACATTATTTGTGAATAATGTGATATTATAATTCGGTTTGAAAAAACGCAGACGACGGCGGCGGCAAGAGGTACTGCCAAAAATCCTGTCCCAAATTTGTCGATTGTGCCAAACGAATAAAGTTGCAATCAGATTTGACTTTTTGTATACTATACCTATATATACTATACAAAATAATCGGAAAAATGATGAAAATTCTGGTTGGAAAGCGGGCCGGGTGTTGAAAAAGATTAGGATACAGCGGGTGAGCATCTTTGATATTGTCGCCACGCTGGTGTTGGCGGTGGTGCTCGTCGCGTTCGCGGTGCAGGGCACGGGGGAGTTGGCTCAAATGCAGACCGCCACGGACGATTACATCCAGTGCGAGACACTGGCCCGGCAGCTGCAAAGCGGGTCGGACTACCTGATCGAGCAGGTGCGGATGTACACCGCCACCGGTCAGCGGGAGTACATGGACAACTACTTTGAGGAGCTGAACACGACCCGCCGCCGCGAGAACGCTTTAGAGTATTTTGCAGAGCATTACGGCGACACCGATGCTTTCAAGCTGCTGAAATCTGCCATGACAACGTCGCAAAATCTGAGCTATACGGATCGGTATGCCATGCGGCTTGTGGCGCAGGCCACGCTGGCGGACGAGTCGAGCTGGCCGACGGAAATCCGGTCTGTCTCGCTGCATGACAGTGACATAACGATGACAGACAGCGAGAAAATGCGCAAGGCACAGCAGTTGGTTTGCAACGACCAATATCAAAATATGCGCGATGATGTGAACGAAAAAAATCACCGAGAGCATGGACAGCCTGATTGCGCTGACACGCAGCCGCCAGAGCGGAGCCGAGGCCGTTTTCACCGGCGTGTACCGTAAAATTGAGCTGTGCGCGGCGCTGCTGGTACTGCTCATGCTGGAAATCTGCATAATAACGCGCTATTTTGTGGTAAAACCGCTGATGGACTACGGTCAGAGCATCCGGCGCGGGGAAATCTTCCCGGTGGTGGGCGCGGCAGAATTGCAGGACCTGGCACTGACCTACAACGAAGTCTACCGCGAAAACCAGGAGACGCAGAAGATCATCCGCCACGAGGCCGAGCACGACGCGCTGACCGGCGCACTGAACCGCGGTTCGTTTGAAAAGATCCTGAATATCTATAAGAACGGCGAGAAGCCGTTTGCAATGATTATCTGTGACGTTGACATTTTTAAACATGTCAACGACACTTACGGACATGCGGTGGGTGACGAGATCCTGAAAAAGGTCGCAAACCTCTTGGAAAACGACCTTCCGCAGCATCGACTATGTCTGCCGCATCGGCGGTGACGAGTTCGCCGTTATCATGGTGGATGTGAATCAGGAATTGAGTTATACCATACGTGAGAAAATCACGGTGATCAACAATCAGCTGTACTGTCCGACGGACGACCTGCCGGCCATCTCGCTGAGCGCGGGCGTGGCCTTTACGGATCGCGCAAACCCCGGCGAGAGCATCTTCAAGGATGCTGACAAGGCGCTGTACCGTGTCAAGCAGAACGGCAAGCACGGCTGCGGCTTCTATTAAGTGCGCACGGATTTTGCGCAGCTGCGCCGTCTGCCAGACCTGCTTTTCCCGCGGCGCTGTCCGTTTTGCGGGTCATTGCTGGGGCCGGACGCACTGCAGGGCACGGTTTGCCCGGCCTGCGTGCCCGAGGAAAAGCGCTTACAGCACATTCCGGCGCGTCTGCCGGAGGGCGAACACGATTTTTTACGCCGTGCGGGAGGCTGCTGCGGCGTATTATTACGAGGATATTGTACGTACAGCCGTTTTGCGCTGCAAGCGGGGCGGCTGCTTTTGGTATGCCCGGGAGCTGGCGGACCGTGTGGCCGTGCTGGTGTTCGGCGCACTGCCGGCCAAACAGCCCGGAAAAATGCCGCAGTATGCGGGTGTGACCGCGCTGCCGCTGTACAGCTGCATTGTGCCGGTGCCGCCCCGCCAGCCGCTGCCCGGTATGCCGGGTCTGCCGCTGCTGCTGGCGCGCCGGTTGGGCGCGGTGCTGGGGGTCCCGGTGGAGACACCGCTGTACATCAAGCGCCGGGGCCGCCCGCAGAAGGAGCTTACCCGCGAGCAGCGCCTGCAAAACGCCAGGGGCGCGTTTGGCTGCCGCCCCGGCACAGACCTGACCGGCAGGCGGGTGCTGCTGATCGATGACATTATCACAACCGGTGCGACGGCGTCGGCGTGTGCGCTGGCACTTTTGCAGGCCGGTGCGGTGGAGGTGACCGCTGTGGCGATTGCCGCGGCGGAGGAGCTGCCCAAGAGCCGGAAAAAGCCCCTTGAGACAAAACCCTAAAAAGACCGAAGCGGCGTGCCCGGAAATCATGGGCGTACCGCTTCGGTATTTTTATAGCCTATACGAGCTTATACGGGGCATCTCCGCACCATCCGGTATGCCGTGCCCGCCCCGCCCAACGCCAGCCCTGCCAAAAATAGGGTGAAAAATTTGGCGGTTTTGCCACGCGCATAAAATCTGAACATCCTGTATAATAAAGACATGGATCGATTTTCTGCTGTAAAAAGGAGAAACCGCGATGACAAAGCAAAAATATATCATGGCGCTGGACGCGGGCACCACGTCCAACCGCTGCATCCTTTTTAACGCCAGGGGCGAGATGTGCAGCGTCGCGCAAAAGGAGTTCACCCAGTATTTCCCCAAGCCCGGCTGGGTCGAGCATGACGCCAACGAGATCTGGACGACCCAGCTCGGCGTGGCGCTGTCGGCCATGAACGAGGTCGGCGCGTCGGCGGAGGACATCGCCGCCATCGGCATCACGAACCAGCGCGAGACGACCATCGTCTGGGACCGTGACACCGGCGAGCCGGTCTACCACGCCATTGTCTGGCAGTGCCGCCGCACAAGCGAGTACTGCGACGAGCTGAAGGCCCGCGGCCTGACCGACCTGATCCGGCAAAAGACCGGGCTGGTCATCGACGCCTACTTCTCGGCCACAAAGCTCAAGTGGATCCTGGACAACGTGCCCGGCGTGCGTGCGCGTGCCGAGCGCGGCGACCTGCTGTTCGGCACGGTGGAGACGTGGCTCATCTGGAAGCTGACCTGCGGCAAGATCCACGTGACCGACTACTCCAACGCCAGCCGGACGATGATGTTCAACATCCACACGCTGGACTGGGACGACGAGATACTGAAAATTCTCGATATACCGCGCTGTATGCTGCCGCGTCCCGTGCCCAACAGCGAGTTCTACGAGTACGCCGACCCGATGCACTTCGGCGGAGAGATCAAGATCGCGGGGGCGGCGGGCGACCAGCAGGCCGCGCTGTTCGGCCAGACCTGCTTTACCAGGGGCGAGGCCAAGAGCACCTTCGGCACGGGCGGCTTTCTGCTGATGAACACCGGTGAGAAGCCGGTATTCTCCCAAAACGGGCTGGTCACCACCGTGGCGTGGGGACTGGACGGAAGGGTAAATTACGCGCTGGAAGGTTCGATTTTTGTGGCGGGCGCAGCTATCCAATGGCTGCGGGACGAGCTGCATCTGCTGGAGGACGCCCGCGACAGCGAGTACATGGCGCAGAAGGTCAGGGACACGAACGGCTGCTACGTCGTGCCTGCGTTCACCGGTCTGGGTGCGCCGCACTGGGACCAGTATGCCCGCGGCACCATCGTGGGCCTGACCCGCGGCGTGAACAAGAACCACATCATCCGCGCGACGCTGGACAGCCTGTGCTACCAGATCAACGATGTGCTGACCGCCATGCAGGCGGATTCCGGCATTGACCTGACGGCGCTCAAGGTGGACGGCGGCGCATGCGCGAACAATTACTTACTGCAGACGATGGCGGACATCAGCAACCTGCCGGTCAAGCGTCCCTGCTGCGTGGAAACGACGGCGCTGGGCGCGGCGTATCTGGCCGGGCTGGCCGTCGGCTATTGGAGCAGCACCGAGGACGTGCTGCAAAACTGGTCGGTGGACCGTGAGTTTATGCCGGGCATCCCCGACGACGAGCGCACCAGACGGCTGAAGGGCTGGAATAAGGCGGTGCGGTGCAGCTACGGCTGGGCGAAGGAGGAGTAAGGCCCCTAAAGCCTTCCCCTTGGGGGGAAGGTGGCCCCGCAGGGCCGGATGAGGGGAGAGCTTGCCGCGACGAGGCCGTAAACGGGTAATAGATGGCAAGGCTGCCCCTCATCAGTCAGCGGTCGGGGCCGCTGACAGCTTCAGTCTCCGCGCTAAGAGCCGCCTACGGCGGTTGAGTTCCGACACGCGCCTGCGGGCGCAGCCCCAAGGGGGAAGCCATTCCGATTGCACAAACAACACGAGGTATCAATATGTACGACATCATCATCATCGGCGCGGGCGTGTCCGGGTGCGCCTGTGCGCGGGAGCTTTCGCGGTATGACGCGAAAATTCTTGTAGTAGAGAAGGAGGAGGACGTCTGCTGCGGCACGTCCAAGGCCAACAGCGCCATTGTCCACGCCGGATACGACGCGGCCCACGGCAGCCTGATGGCCAAGCTCAACGTCGAGGGCAGCCGCCGGATGCCGGCCCTTGCGAAGGAGCTGGATTTTGCCTATGACCGGTGCGGCAGCCTTGTCGTCTGCCTGAGCGACGAGGACCGCCCCGCGCTGCAAAAGCTCTATGAAAACGGCATCGCCAACGGCGTGGAGGGGCTGCGCATCATAGAACGGGACGAGCTGGTGGGAATGGAGCCGAACATCTCGGACGCCGCCGTCGCCGCACTGTGGGCGCCCACGGGCGGCATCGTCTGCCCGTTCGGCCTGACGTTTGCGTTGGCGGAGAACGCCGCCAAAAACGGTGTGCAGTTTCAGTTTGACACCAAAGTTACGGGTCTGCACCCGCTGGACGGCGGCAGAACCGGGTGGGCCGTCGAGACCGACCACGGCACGCTGGAAACACGCTGCATCGTCAATGCGGCGGGCGTATACGCCGACACGCTGCACAATATGGCCGACGCGGCGCACCCCATGACCATCACGGCCCGGCGGGGAGATTACTTCCTGCTTGACCACACGGCGGGGCAGCATGTGCGGCACACGGTATTCCAGCTGCCGGGCAAATACGGCAAGGGCGTGCTGGTAACGCCCACGGTGCACGGCAATCTGCTGGTCGGGCCGACGGCCATCGACGTGGACGACAAGGAGGCCACGGCCACGACGGCGGCGGGCCTGGACGAGGTGCGGGAGAAATCCGGCCTCGCGGTCAAGGACATTCCGCTGCGCCAGACCATCACGAGCTTCGCGGGTCTGCGCGCCCACGAGGCGCGGCACGACTTCTTCATCGGCGAGATCGCGCCCGGCTTTGTGGACTGCGCGGCCATCGAGTCGCCCGGCCTGTCCAGCGCCCCGGCCATCGGTGCGATGGTCGCGGACATCGTGCGCGGCAGTCTGCACTTACACAATAAGCCTGATTTTGACCCGACGCGCAGGGGCATTCTGGACCCCAAAGCGCTGGATCTTGGCAGCGCGGGCGGAGCTTATCCGGCAAAACCCGGCCTACGGGCAGATTATATGCCGGTGCGAGAGCGTGACCGAGGGCGAGATCATCGACGCCATCCGCCGCACGCCCGGCGCACGCAGTCTGGACGGCGTCAAGCGGCGCACCCGCGCGGGCATGGGCCGCTGCCAGGCGGGCTTCTGCAGCCCGCGCGTCATGGAGATCCTGGCGCGGGAGCTGGGCGTGCCGCAGAGCGAGATCACCAAGTCCGGCGGTGCGTCCAAAATCATCGTCGGCACGAACAAGGATAGCCTGTGAAAGGGGGCGTCTGCCATGGAAAAACGTTGATCTGGTCATTATAGGCGGCGGTCCGGCGGGGCTGGCCGCGGAGGTGGCCGCACGCAAAAGCGGCGTGCAGGACATCCTGATCCTGGAGCGCGACAGTGAGCTGGGCGGCATCCTGAACCAGTGCATCCACAATGGCTTCGGCCTGCATACCTTTAAAGAGGAGCTGACCGGCCCCGAGTACGCGGCACGGTTTGTGACGCAGGTACGCGAATTGGGAATTGAATACAAACTCAACACGATGGTGCTGGATCTGGCGGCAGACAAGACCGTCACCGCCATGAACAAGACCGACGGACTGTTTCAGCTGCACCCCAAGGCGGTCATTCTGGCTATGGGCTGCCGTGAGCGCCCGCGCGGCGCACTGAACATTCCGGGCTACCGGCCCGCGGGCATCTTCACCGCGGGCACGGCGCAGCGGCTCGTCAACATGGAGGGCTGCCTGCCCGGGCGGCGGGTCGTGATTCTGGGCAGCGGCGACATCGGCCTTATCATGGCACGCCGCATGACGCTGGAGGGGGCAAAGGTGCTCTGCGTGGCGGAGCTGATGCCGTACTCCGGCGGCTTAAAGCGCAATATTGTGCAGTGCCTCGATGATTTTGGCATTCCGCTGAAATTGAGCCACACGGTAGTGGACATTCAAGGCAAGGAGCGCGTGACCGGCATCACGCTGGCGCGGGTCGAAAACGGAAAACCCGTCCCGGCACCGAGGAGCACTACGACTGCGACACGCTGCTGCTTTCCTGCGGACTGCTGCCCGAAAACGAGCTGAGCCGCGCCGCGGGCGTGGCGCTGAACCCCGTCACCGGCGGCCCGGCGGTCAATGAGAGGCCTGGAAACGAACCTGCCCGGCGTCTTTGCTGCGGGCAACGTGCTGCATGTGCATGACCTGGTGGATTATGTGTCGGAGGAGGCCGCGGCGGCAGGTGAGCACGCGGCGGCATACATTGCGGGCGGCGGGGCCGCGGCGGGCCGCACCCTGCCCGTGCGGTGCGAAAACGGCGTGCGCTACACCGTGCCGACCACCATCCGCCCCGACTGCGCGGGGGATACCGTGACGCTGCGGTTCCGCGTGGGCGGCGTGTACGAAAAATGAAAAAAATCGCGGTGTACCGCGGTACAGACTGCATCTACAGCCGCAAGCGGCCCGTGCTGGCCTCCGGTGAGATGGAGACTGTGCGGCTGAAGGCCGAGCTTTTGCGCGGCCTGGGCGACGCCGTGACGGTAACGTTGGAGGAGGGCTGACGATGGGAAAAACGTGAACTGATCTGCATCGGCTGCCCGATGGGCTGCCCGCTGACTGTGACGCTGGACGGCGGCGCGGTGGTCACCGTACAGGGCAACACCTGCCCGCGCGGCGACGCCTACGCCCGCAAGGAGGTCGCCGCCCCGACGCGCATTGTGACCACAACGGTGCGCGTGACCGGCGGCACCCTGCCCGCCGTGAGCTGCAAGACCCGCAGCGACATCCCGAAGGAGAAAATTTTTTGACGTTGTCCGCGCGCTGAAAAGCGTCGTGGTGCCCGCCCCCGTACACATCGGGCCAGATTCTGCTGCCCCAGATGCAGCCGGGACCGGCGTGGATGTGGTGGCGACGAAGGACGTAGCCTGAGGCGTAGGATTCATCCCGTATGAAAATACTTTCCAAAAAAGGTTAAATTTTCAAAGAAATTTGGGCAAAAAGTCAATGGCGTGTTTGAATATTGCACAAAGAAACCGTTGAATTTTCGGCTTTTCGACAATTTTGCTAAAATCACTTTCTTTTTTGTGAAGAATATGTTAATATGAGATTAACAAAGTGTCGCGGCTGCGGAACCAGACGGCCCGGCGCCGAGTTGGGAAAGACCCACTCACAATTTTTGGAGGAATGCTTTTATGATGAAGTATCTGCAGAAGCTCGGTAAAGCTCTTATGCTTCCCGTTGCTGCTCTGCCCGTCTGTGGTATCCTGATGGGCATTGGTTACGCTCTGGCTCCCGCCGTTATGGGTGCCGAGGGCCCGACCTCCGGTGCTGCTTACACCGTAGGTTTCCTGCTGATCAAGGCCGGCGGCGCCCTGATCGACAACATGGCTTGGCTGTTCGCCATCGGCGCTGCCGTCGGTCTGTCTGATGACCACGACGGTACCGCAGGTCTGGCCGGTCTGGTCAGCTTCCTGATGATGCAGCAGCTGCTCAGCCCCGGCGTTGTCGGCGCTGTCCGCACGCTGGAAGAAGGCACCGTCGATTACATTGCTTTCAGCAAGATCGCCGGCAACTCCTTCATCGGCATCCTAGCCGCCATCATCGGTGCTGCCTGCTACAACAAGTTCAAGAACACCCAGCTGCCTGACTGGCTGGCATTCTTCAGCGGCAAGCGCAGCGTTGCTATCGTGACCGCCGTTGTTTCCATCGTGGTTTCCGTTGTTCTGCTGTTCGTCTGGCCCATCATCTTCGGCGCTCTGGTTGCCCTCGGCAACGGCATTGCCAAGATGAGCGGCATCGGCGCCGGCATCTACGCTTTCCTGAACCGTCTGCTGATCCCCACCGGCCTGCATCACGCTCTGAACAACGTGTTCTGGTTCGACACCATTGGTCTGGGTGATCTGAAGCACTTCTGGGCTGGCGATGTCACCGGTCAGAATGGTGTTAATTGGGACCTCGGCATGTACATGTCCGGCTTCTTCCCCTGCATGATGTTCGGTATCCCCGGTGCTGCTCTGGCTATGGTCCAGACTGCCAAGAACAAGAAGGCTGCTATCGGCCTGGTTGTTTCCGCTGCTATCTGCGCCTTCGTCTGCGGCGTTACCGAGCCGTTCGAGTTCGGCTTCATGTTCCTCTGCTTCCCCCTGTATGTTGTCTATGCTGCCCTGTACGGCATCTTCACCATCATCACCTACTACACCGGCTTCCGCGCAGGCTTCTGCTTCTCCGCCGGTGCTACCGACCTGATCTTCTCCGCCAGCCTGCCCGCACATGCTAACACCTGGATGATCATCCCTCTGGGCATCGCCGCTTTCGTTGTCTTCTACCTGGTGTTCAAGTTCGCTATCGTCAAGTTCGACCTGAAGACCCCCGGCCGTGAGGACGAGGATGCCGAGGCTGCTGAGGCCAACATCACCCTCGCCAACAACGACTTCACCGCCATCGCCTCCGGCGTTCTGGCTGCTGTCGGCGGCAAGGGCAACGTTGCCAACGTTGACTACTGCGCCACTCGTCTGCGCTTTGAGGTCAAGGACAGCACTGCTGTCAACGAGAAGGCCGTCAAGGCTGCCGGTGCTGCCGGTGTCATCCGCCCCAGCAAGACCGCTTGCCAGGTCGTTATCGGACCCAAGGTCCAGTTCGTCTACGATGAGCTGAAGAAGATGCTGTAAAAACAGGCATCACCGGATAAAGGTCTGGTTCCCTTTATCAACTCCGCCGCGGGCGGGCGATCAGCCCGTCCGCGGCTTTTTCTGTGATTTGCTGCAAAAACGGCACAAAATCTTGGTACAAATCACATAAACCGGTCATGGTATCCCGCCCCATGGTGTGGTATAATGAAAAATAGGAAAACTGGGGCAACGCACCCCGAAAAGATCAGGAGGTATTTTCTTATGAAGATCATCCGTGCAAAAGATTACTACGACATGTCCCGCAAGGCCGCCAACATCATCTCGGCCCAGGTCATCATGAAGCCCAACTGCGTGCTGGGCCTGGCCACCGGCGGTACGCCCGTGGGCACCTACAAGCAGCTGGTCGAGTGGTACAACAAGGGCGACATCGACTTCTCCGAGGTCACGACGGTCAACCTGGACGAGTACCGCGGCCTGCCCAAGGAGCACCCCGAGAGCTACTGGAGCTTCATGCACCGCAACCTGTTTGACCATGTCAACATCCGTCCCGAGGCCATCAACCTGCCGGACGGCACCAACATGGACGCCGACGCCGAGTGCGCCCGCTATGACGCGGTCATTCACAATGTGGGCGGCGTTGACCTGCAGCTGCTGGGCATCGGCAACGACGGCCACATCGGCTTCAATGAGCCGAACGAGGCATTCGAGCTTGGCACCCACTGCGTTGACCTGAAGGAGGAGACCATCGAGGCCAACAAGCGCTTCTTCGACGGCAACGCCGACCTGGTCCCCAAGCAGGCCTACACCATGGGCATCAAGACGATCATGCAGGCCCGCAAGGTCCTGATGGTCGCCAACGGCAAGGGCAAGGCCGACATCGTCAAAAAAGGCGTTCTTCGGCCCCGTCACGCCGGAGGTCCCCGCCAGCATCCTGCAGATGCACCCCGACTTCATTCTGGTCGGCGACGAGGAAGCCCTGAGCGAGATCTGATTTGCGGAGGAACACTGCAATGATTATCAAAAATGCAAAAGTCTACAGCGACGGCTGCCGCTTTGTGGAAAAGGACCTCATCATCCGCGATGGCCGCATCGTCTTTGGCGCGGCCCCGCAGGAGGGCGAGGATGTCATTGACGCGGGCGGTGCCTATGCGCTGCCGGGTCTGGTGGACATCCATTTCCACGGCGCAGTCGGTCACGATTTCTGCGACGCCGACGAGGCCGGCCTGCAGGCCATCGCTGATTTTGAGGCGAGCAAGGGCGTGCTGGCCATCTGCCCCGCAACCATGACGTTCAGCGAGGAGATCCTGAACGGCATCATGGACGTGGCCGCGGCCCACAAGAACGAGCGCGGCGCGGATCTGGTCGGCATCAACATGGAGGGGCCGTACATCAGCCCCAAGAAGGTTGGCGCGCAGAACCCGAAGTACGTCATGGCCGCCGACGCGGGCATGTTCCGCCGCCTGCAGGCGCGCAGCGGCGGGCTGATCAAATTGGTTGACGTCGCCCCCGAGGAGCCGGGCAATCTGGATTTCATCAGGGAATGCCGCGATGAGGTGCGCATTTCGATTGCCCACACCTGCACCGACTACGACACGGCCAAGGCCGCGTTTGCCGCGGGCGCATCCCACATGACCCACCTGTACAACGCAATGCCGGGCATCACCCACCGTGAGCCGGGGCCGATCATTGCCGCGCTGGAGGACGGTGCCGAGGTCGAGCTGATCACCGACAACGTCCACATTCACCCGGCGATGGTGCGGTTCACCTTCAACACCTTCGGGGCGGATCGTGTGATTTTGATTGCGGACAGCATGATGGCCTGCGGTCTGCCTGACGGCCAGTACAGCCTGGGCGGCCAGGCCGTCACGGTGCGCGGACCCCGCGCGACGCTGACCGAGCAGCCCGGCACGATTGCGGGCAGTGCGACCTGTCTGTTTGACTGCATGAAGCGTGCGGTCCTCGACATGGGCGTGCCCCTTGAGAGTGCCGTCCGCGCCGCGACCCTGAAACCCCGCCCGCAGCATCGGCATCGATGCCGATTACGGCAGTCTCGACGCAGGCCGCTACGGCAACGTCGTGCTGGTCGATGATAAGCTGGATACTTTTGAAGGTTGTGCGGCACGGAGAGGTTATCGGCTAAAGGATTAGCGGCAGCCTCCCGGGAACTTGTTCTTCTTTGGCAGCAAAAGAAGAACCAAAGAAAACTGCCGCTGTTCGACGCGGTGCGGGGTTGTGCGCGTGGGGCCACAGTTGAGCGCAGCGAAACTGGGGAGCGCACAATGATTGCCCCCGCGGGGCAATCAACTGCACGAGCG
>ENA-OQES01000292-OQES01000292.1-human-gut-metagenome-genome-assembly--contig:-NODE-292-length-21828-cov-5.146583_pt1 | contig 21828 bp, 21 predicted proteins | sample MGYA00242798_ERZ504641 | MGnify/ENA primary metagenome ERZ504641 (study PRJEB26092, sample SAMD00036327) | human gut metagenome | host: Homo sapiens | study: EMG produced TPA metagenomics assembly of...
CCTGCAATACCGCCGATGTGATCGCCATGTGCGTACCATCCAGCCCCCGGCAACACGCCATCTGCTCAATGCGGAACGCATCGCATCTCTCAAACCTGACGCCATCATCATCAACGCGGGCCGCGGCGACGCCATTGAAGTCAGGCGCTTGCCGACGCGCTCGCGGAAGGACGAATCCATGGCGCCGCGCTCGATGTGACCGAACCGGAACCGCTGCCGGCCGACTCACCGCTGTGGTGCGAGCCGAAATGCCTCATCAACCCCACATGTGGCGGGAGGCAACCATCTTGAGATCACCGAACGCAGTATCATCTCCATTGCATTAGGCAACGTCCGCTGCTACGCCAACGGTCAGTCGCTCGACAATCGCATGCCCATCAAAAGCTGACGGTCGCGCGTGCGGGGAGACCCGTATGATGGCAGTCGGGAAGAAAGGAAAGGGTATGACATTGAACAAATGGCGTCGTGCGACGGAATGGTTCATGACGGCATTGGCGTTGGTGTTCCTGTTCGCGTATTCGTGGGAAGTTCTGGCGAGGACGCATATCCTGTTGTGTGAAATGGTGATCAACATCATCTGGATGGTGTTCATCGCCGACTGCGTCGTTTCGATCCTGCTGGCAGAAGATAAGAAAACCTGGTTCAAAGACAATCTGCTGATGCTGGTGTCCATCGCATTGCCCGTCTTCAGGCCGTTGAGACTGCTGCGTCTGGTGGCAGTGCTCAACGTGCTCAATCGTACCGGTGGCATGGCGGTGCGTGGGCGCATCACACTGTACACATGCTGCAGCGTGACACTACTGATGTATATCGGCGCCCTTGCCGAATTGGATGTGGAACGTGGGGTTCCAGGCGCTTCCATCACCGATTTCGGTGAAGCGATATGGTGGTCGTTCGTGACCGTCACCACAGTCGGCTATGGCGATTTGTCTCCGGTGACATGGCAGGGAAGATGCATCGCCATCGGACTGATGATAACCGGCGTTGCCCTGATCGGCATCGTCACCGCGACGCTGGCTTCATGGATCGTCGACCGTGTTCGTGACGAGACCGACAAGCGTGCGGATGAGGCGGAATCGGAAACGGAACAGTTGCGCCACAATGTGCGGGAACTGACGGACACCGTCAACCAGCTGCGCGATGATATCGCGCAGCTGCACAGGTTATAGCGGTTCTCATGCCTGCACCGGTATTATCGGTCGGTTCCACGGTCAACGCGACGGTATCTGTGGGCGTGCTCGAAGCCGCCACCGATTACAAGGGTCAGCGCTCGCTGCCGCGCGACTTCTCCATAGGACTGAAGCAGGGCTCCATTACCAACCAGCGTAGATCGGGCCGCTGCTGGAATCCGAACCGGTGGAACTCGATCCATGGCAGCCGCTCACCAAGCGTTGCCGCTGATATAACCGGTATGGAGCGAAGCCGTGGCTGGGATTGCAGCCACGGCTTTCCTGTTCCGCTGTGCTGATACTCTTTCATAAGAACAAATGTGCGAACGATTGGGGTTCAGTTGGCGGATACTTTGTCATGGCTTTCCGACGAACTACGCAGCGAATGCAGTCAGCCTGTATTGCAGCGTGCCCGTGGAATCGCCAACCAGTGGCGTGCGAAAATATCGGATCTGCATTGCCTGAACGACTCCGATTCCGATCGCATCACCCTGCATGCCAATATACGGGGCGCCACCTCACCGTCCAGCCGATACGAAGTGCAAGCCACGCTTGATTTGCATGATGAGCTTTTCTTGGCCAGGTATTGCTCGTGCCCCGCGTTCAACGGTTCGCAGCACGGTTATGGCACGTATTCGTCGGCATATTCGCCCAGCTACCGCAACAATCCAAAATATCGCAGTTTCGACGATGATGACGATGAATACGATTATGTCGATGATTATGATGATTTCGGTTCAGGATCGGCGTTCGGCCATGTGCAGGACGATGACGAGTTCGATTCGGAGCCGGCTGGGGGGATGCCGCTATACGGGCATGTGCAAGCATGTCGCCGCAATGCTGCTGCTGTTTCTTGACCAGCCCGAACGGTTCCGCGGATTCAAGCGAAGTGGCGTGACCTCGCATATCCTATCCGACTACATGCGTGCGCTGGATGCGAAGAATGACAATACCGGTCAAAGCGCGCAGCTTGACGTGCTCAAGCGTATCGTCGACGCGAAAAGCCGTCTCGCCGACGAGCAACGAGGCGTCATTACGCAAGGGGCCACGAAAACAAAACGCAAGAGCGGTTCCATCATAGTGAAACCGGGAAGCGTATGTCTGAAGCCCACGCTGATCATGAACCGTGAGCTGTGGAGCCTGACGTTGAAAATCGGCTGCGGCGACGTAAGTTATATCATCAAAAGCATTTCCAAATTCGTAGCCGACATGCACAATGGGGCATACGTGTCATACGGGCAGAAGCTCTCGTTCACCCACACTCCGGACATGCTCGAACCGTTCTCGTTGCAGCTGTTCCGATTCCTGCAAGGTGTTGTTGGATCACGTGTCGCTGCACAGCTGCAGAACAACTACTATTACGCGCCAGACGTGCGCATCGAACGTGAAATCATGCTTACCGATAGGGGGAATTGTGCGATCTGCTGAATCTGTTCAAGGCGGAATCGCAACAGGACTACATCGAAGACGTGCTGATAGCACGTGGGCCGCTGGAAGCTCCCAAGCATGAGGGGCGTGAGAGGGCACGGCAGCTCACTCCGGATGATTTCGCCCATACGGATGACGCCGCTCCGGACTATGTCGAAGTGGCCACGCCAGGGGAGTCCAGATCGCATACTATCGCCATATTCGATGGCAATCCGCAATTTCGGTTCATCGCCGAATATGTGAAGGAAGGCGCTTCGTCGGGCGTGCGTATCACGTCGAACCGTACCATCACGGATCGGATTGTTGGGCAGCGGGGCGTGTACCTCATGAGTGCCGAGCATAACGGCACTCCGACGGATTCCCATATGATGCCAGTGAGCGGACTCTTCCGTTGCACCGACAGCATCCTTCCTGCAGTGGACGCGCTGATGACATTGTGCGCGTCGAACGTTAGCGATGGTGTGTTCATCGCGGAAAACGACTGGCCCATGTTCGCACGAACAATACTGCCAAAACTTACCGAAGCGGGCATTGGTTTCGATATTCCGCAGGAAGTCGCCGAACGGATGGGAGTCGACTGCCAGATCGAATTCTACTTGGACCGTGATCTGCAGGGCATCACCTGTGAGGCTGTGGCACGATACGGCGATTTCGTGTTCCAGTTGGTGCCGACCGCTAAAGCACTACGAGGCGTGATTAATCCGGATTCGCGGTCGAAAGCGGCGCTCATCAAACGAGATACGGCTCGCGAATCATTCGCGGTGCAGGTGGTTCGCCAGCTTTTCCCGACATGGAGTTCCATTGACGTGGCGCGGGTTCGTGAGGAAGACGAACAGACGATTCTGCTCTTGCTCACCGAAGGAGTGGATATCTTGCGCTCGGTCGGGCAGGTGTTCTCCACGGCCGCGTTCGACGGCATGATGATGCCAAGCAGCCCTACAGTGAAGGTTGGACTGTCCATCGACTCGAATCTGGTTGAGATTTCGCCGATAGCCGACGAAGTGCCGATGAACGAGGTCGGCGCGTTGCTGAATTCCTACCGCAGGAACCGCCGCTACCATCGATTCAGGGACGGTACGTTCGTTGATCTGAAGAAAGCCGATCTGCATGAACTTGATCAGATTGCCACAGATCTTGACCTTGATGAGAGACAGATTGATTCCGGAAGAATCACCATTCCCGGATATCAGGCGTTCCTCTTGGATGCTCAAGTTGACGACGACAGCAAAAGCGAATCGTTCGTCGACTATGTCAACGATGTGAAAATCATCGACCCGGAACGATACGAAGTGCCCAGCAAGCTCAAAAAGCGTACTGCGCCCATACCAGGTGGAAGGCTTCCAATGGCTTTCCACCTTGTGGGACAAAGGCTTCGGTGGCATTCTCGCCGACGAAATGGGTTTGGGCAAATCCGTGCAATTGCTGTCACTGGTGGAAGCCCGCAAGGGGAGCGGTCCAGCGTTGATTGTCTGCCCGGCATCCCTGGTATACAACTGGGCCGCCGAATGCGAGAAGTTCACGCAGGATCTCACTATCGAAGTCGTGGCAGGCACGAAAGCACAACGTCGCAAACTCATCGCAACCGTGGCGCAGCAATGGAACAATTCGCCTGCAACCAACGAAACGCAGCAAACCGATGTGGTGATCACCTCTTATGATTTGCTGCGTCGAGACGTGGATGATTATACCGACTGCCGATTCGCATTAATGGCACTTGACGAAGCTCAATATATCAAAAACCATGCCACCAAACTAGCCAAAGCCGTCAAGCAAATCATCGCCGAACACAGGTTCGCATTAACCGGCACGCCCATCGAAAACCGGTTGAGCGAACTGTGGAGCATATTCGACTTCCTCATGCCCGGATTGCTCGGAACCTACACGAAGTTCCGAGAAAAATACGAACAGCCAATCATGGCACCCGGTTCGGAGCATTCCGTCATGGCCGACAAACTGCAAGCTTTGGTCGGACTGTTCATTAAACGACGTCTGAAAAAAGACGTGCTTACCGATTTGCCTGACAAGTTCGAAAACGTGCTCACCGTCAAATTGGAAGGCGAACAGCGCAAACTCTATGCGGCACACGAACAACGGTTGCGCGCCACCCTTACCAAAACCAAGGATGCCGACTTCAATACCAAGAAAATCCGCATTCTTGTCGAATTCACGTTGCTACGCGAAATCTGCTGCGATCCAAGACTCGTCTATGCGGATGCGAAAAACGCTTCCGCCAAACTTGACGCTATTTGCGAACTCGTATCCACGTGCATGGACGAAGGCAAGAAAGTGCTTGTATTCTCGCAGTTCACTTCATTCCTTGACCTGATTGGTACACGTTTGTCTGAACATGGCGTGGACTTCTACACCATCACCGGCGAGACACCGAAGAAACGCCGTGTGGAACTGGTGGACGAATTCAACGGCAACGATGTTCCCGTATTTCTCATCTCGCTCAAGGCGGGCAACACGGGACTGAACCTTGTGGGCGCATCCGTAGTGGTGCACGCCGACCCATGGTGGAACGCCGCCGCGCAGAACCAGGCCACCGACCGTGCGCATCGTATCGGCCAGACGCAGGATGTGAACGTGTACCAAATCGTAGCCAAAGACACCATCGAGGAACGCATCCTCAAACTTCAGGAAAAGAAAGCGAACTCGCCCAGCAGTTCACCGACGGCACCGCATCCGGAGGCGTCGGCACACTCAGCAAGGACGACCTGCTCGGCCTGTTGTCGTGACGTGCGGTCGGAGGAATCTTGCGTTCCAAATCGCAAGATAAAAACGGAACACAGGTTGCGAATATCGCATGGTGAGCGTATATATTGTCGTGCAAGTTTCAGGGAAGGTGAAAATCCTTACTGGCGGTAACGGTACGACTGACGTTCATAACGGTCCCATGCCGAAGCCCGCGACCCGCGAAAGCGGCTGATCCGGTGAGAATCCGGAGCCAACGGTCAAAGTCCGGATGGAAGAAACGGGGCTCAACATGAGTGTATCCTCACCAAACAATACCCAAAACAACGACGCCGAAATCGCCAGCGAAAGCATGACGCGCCCCGACAACGCGCATTCCACAGGCGTGGCCGACTCTGGACGCTGGTCCACCAAACGCATCGCCATGTATGCGCTGTTCGTGGCGCTGTCGATGGCCGTCAGCTTTGTGGAATTTCCCATTGTGCCAGGCGTTGAATGGCTGAAATATGATCCATCCGGCATTGTCAGCCTAGTGGCAGGTTTCGCCTACGGGCCAGCGGCGGCGGTAATCGTCAGCGTGCTTGGTTTCCTGCCGCACCTGTTTACCAACCCATGGGGCACGCTTATGGCCGTGCTCGTGGCTTTGGCATTATCCGTGCCGGCAGCACTGATCTATCGCAGGAACAAGACCCGCAAAGGCGCGGTCATCGGCATCATCGTCGGTGCGATCGCAGCCTTGGCGATGGCGATTGTGGGCAATATAATCGTCACACCGTTCTACGCGCACATGACCACCGCACAGGTCGTGGCATTGATCGTGCCGGCGCTTCTGCCGTTCAACGCGTTGAAATTCACCATCCATGGCGTGGTCACCTTCCTGATCTACAAGCCGATCTCCAACCTGTTGAACCGCTGAGCCTCGTTCACCATATCGATTCCGCATATTGATGAATAGGAAGGAACCTTTCGACGTATGGAAGGTTCCTTCCGTTATATGAAAGACTTTTTCCATGAATCCTGACAGCGCCACGAACACCATCGCGGTCGAACTGCACGATATTCGTTTCACCTACGACTCCGGCGCGACCTGGGCACTCGACGGTGTGAACCTGACCGTTCGCCAAGGAGAACGTGTATGCTTGGCAGGACCAAACGGGTCGGGCAAATCCACACTTTCACGCATCATCGCAGGACTTGCCGCACCCGATGCCGGACATGTCACGTTGTTGGGAAACAACGTCTTCGATGAAAGCGGTGCGCACGCTGACGCTTACCGCAGCGCCCGGCATGGTATCGGGGCGGTTTTCCAACATCCGGAAGATCAGATCGTCACCACCATTACCGAGGATGATGTTGCCTTCGGTCCGGAAAACCTTGCCATTGCGCATGATGATATCGATATGCGGATCGCCATGTCACTTGACGCAGTCGATATGAGCGAACAGCGAGAAGCCGATCCCACGCGAATGAGCGGAGGTCAGCAACAGCGCGTCGCCATCGCCGGCATGCTTGCCATGAATCCCGAAATCCTCGTGCTCGACGAGCCTACCGCCATGCTCGATCCGCAAGGCCGTGCCGACATCATGCATATTCTTGACGAATTGCAGCAGCACGGCACAACCATCATTCTCGTCACCCACCATCGTGACGAATTCGTCAATGCCGACCGCATCATTCGCCTGGATAACGGGCGTATCGTGCAAAGCGCTCGCGGTGATACTGCAAGTATTCCGGAAATGGACGAATCAGACACGGCGCAAGAAGACAACCCAATTGCCAAATCCAATATTGCAAATGGTGCATCGAAGCCAGCATCGGCTGTACCAATCATTGAAATCCATAATCTGATATACCAATATCCAAACAGTAGCAAGCCTGTGCTCGATAAGCTTTCCATAACCATCAATGAGGGTGAAACCGTGGCCATCACAGGGCATAACGGTGCAGGCAAAACCACCCTCGCGCGTCTTCTCTGCGCGCTGGAACAGCCGCAATCTGGCAGCATTACCGTCAACACCATTCCCGTCGCACGCCAACGCGCCAACGGCAATATGCAGTCGCTCAAGCGTGCGGACCGCGAGAAACTGCGCGCCACCATCGGCTACGTCATGCAACATCCCGAACGTCAGCTTTTCGCCGAAACCGTAGCCGAGGATATCGCCTACGGACCACGCAACCAACATCTTGACGAAACGCAGGTATCCGAACGCGTCAATCAAGCCATGACGCTGCTGCATATCGAACATCTTGCCGATCGTTCGCCATTCGATCTTTCCGGCGGACAACAACGACTTGCCGCCATAGCGGGCATCATCGCATGCCAACCGCAGATCCTTATTATGGACGAGCCGACCGCAGGACTTGACGAGGCAGCCACAACCTGCGTGCACAATCTCATCCAAACCCTCCACGCACAAGGCATCACCATACTCATCATTTCCCATTCGCAAACGGAAATCGACGTGCTCGCAGATCGAGTGATTGCGCTTGATCGCAGACAAAACGGTAATGTCGCTACTCGAAATATCGAAGCCAATGGCACTTCCGAAACGGCATATTCGAAGAATCCGCACGCGATTGACTCCGGACGCGCAAAGGGAGACGTCCGTGAAAACCGCAGTTTTATGGAACGGCTTGACCCGCGCGTGAAGATGGTGAGTGCGTTGGCGATCATGTTCTCCGCGTTCGCCATCAGATCCTTCTGGCAGTTGCTTGTGGCCGCACTGCTGACCGGCATGATCGTTGCGATATCGGGCATCGGCGTGAAACAACTGTTCAAATCGGTTCACGTGTTCCTCGCATTGTTCGTGTTCTGCGGACTGCTCAATATGTTCTTTGTGAGATCCGGCAACGTTCTTACGAACATCGGGCCGATTCCAATCACCGACGACGGTGTGCGTATCGCCATACTGTACGCCTGCAGATTCGTTGCGGTCATTATCGTCGGAGCGGTATTCCTTGCCACGACCACTCCCACGGCCATTACCGACGCATTCGAAGCGTTGCTCAAACCTTTCGCAAAATTCGGCATACATGCGCAGGAGATCGCGTTGGTGATGAGCCTCGCATTGCGGTTCCTGCCCACGTTAGGAGGCGAAGCGAAAGCCATTGTGGATGCGCAATCAGCTCGAGGTGGCAGCATCGAAACGGGAACGTTCGTGCAGCGTATCAAGGCGATGGTTTCCATCATCATTCCGGTGTTCGCAGGGGCGATACGCCATGCCGACAATCTCAGTCTCGCACTTGACGCGCGATGCTACGAGGAAGGCATCATGCGCACGCACTGGCGAATCATGCGAATCGCCAAACATGACATCGCCGTAGTCGGTGTGAGTGTGTCGTACATTGCCGCATTGACCCTGATCGCTGGACTATGCTGAGCATTCCGGACGGGCATGGCGCTCCACTGATCGCATTGGAAAGCGAAACCGCCGAAGAAGCACGTCTGAACACGCGCAAGAACATCGAAAACGGTGTGAACGCCATCAAAGGCGCGGGGGAGTGATATGCAAATTTTACTGCCCTCACGCTACTCTTGAGCAAGCATCATAGATAGGAATGGAACAAGTTATGGCATTAACCAAGAAGCAGGTCAAGCAGCTGCGTGGCTTGGCCACCAAGCTCAATCCGCTCATCCAGGTCGGCAAGAACGATCTGAGCGAAAACGCCATCAAGCAGGCGGACGAAACCATCGAAAAGCGTGAGCTCATCAAGTGCTCCGTGCTCGACGGATCCGGTCTGACCGCCAAGGAAGCAGGCGAGGGGCTGGCTGAAGAACTGAACGCGGAACTCGTGCAGGTCATCGGCAACCGTTTCGTGCTCTACCGCCGCTCCCATCGCGACGACGTGGAACATATCCGCCTCGTGCGCGAGTAAAGCCGGGGAAACTGACGCGACCAAACATAACAGGGCGGGTGCTTTCTGAAAACCAATCAGAAGGCACCCGCCTTGCTGCAATGAAAATAAACAATCGAAAGTCAGGGAAAACCCCATGAAGGAGTGCTATCAGCGCGCCTGATTCCATTCGGGCTTCCACGTGTACTGCATGTCGTACGCGCTGGCCCAGAACATGTACTCGTTCTCCACGCCGGTCACGAAAATGTCGATCAGCTCGCGCTTGCGCTCCTCGCTCGCGTCGGCTACCAGTTTCTCGATATGTTCGAGCAGCCATACGGAATCCTGCCAGAACTCGTCGGTCTTATACATGTCGACCCAGCTCTTGTACGGATTGTCGTCGAGCGTGTCCGCAAACTCGGCGGCAAGACGGTAGCCATAATCCGCATACACCCAGGCGCACGGCAGCACGGCCACGAGAATGTCGAGGATATCCTTGCCATAGGCGATGGAAAGGATATTCGACGTGTAGGCACGCGCGAAGGCCGACTGGCGCACATTGTTCATCTGCTCTTCGGTGATGCCATAGCTGGCCAAGTAGGAGCGGTGTACTTCGGTCTCGACCTGCAGGGCGCCGTTCTGCACCTTGAGCATGAACGCCATGATTTCAGGGTCGGCGGCCTTGGCTAATCCCAAAGCGTGCACTCTGGCGTAATCGTTCACATAACGAAAATCCTGCAGCAGATAGAAGGCGAAACGCTCGCGTTGCAGTGTGCCTTCGCCAAGCTCGCGGATGAACGGCTGCTGGTAGCCTTCCTCCCAAACCAGGTCGGCGGCCTTGCGCATGCGCTGCGCGAACGGAGGAAGATTGTTGCGTTGGATGCCTTTGGCGGCGTCGAACTCATAATCGAAATTGGTTGTTGATGTCACAGCAGTCATTAGACATGCCTCCCTACGCTGGTATTAACCATCAGGTTCAAAGGGTTCAGGCCTCACTTGGCCCATCTCAACCCGACAAACACGGGTTCCCCTGCATTACGCCGTACATTATGGCAAAGCCGCACGAAATGTGCAAGAGCCCGTCCGCCGAATGGAATCGTGCCGCATGATGCGAACACAGGCGATGTTCGGTTGAGGGCGAGTGCAAGAATAGAACGTATGACTGAAAAGCAAGTTGCGAAGAACACCATCGAAAAGCTGGCTATCGTCGTGGTGACGTACAAGCGTCAGCAGCTGCTCGCCACCCTGTTCGAATCCATCGAAAAACTCACTGTGGCGCCATGGCGTATCGTCGTCGTTGACAACGAGCACAGCGAGGCGACCCAAGGCATGGTCGACGATTTCCGTGAAGCGGTCACCGCGCAGTGGGGCAATACCATCGCCGACCAGTCGGGCAACGAAAGCCGTGTGGTGTACGCGCCGCAATCCGACAACCTCGGCGGCGCAGGCGGCTTCTCCGCAGGTGTGAAGAAGGCATATGAGCTGGGTGCGGAGTGGTTCTGGGTGATGGACGACGATGTGGCCGTGATGCCTGAGGCCATCGAAAGGCTCGCCAAGTGGACTGGCAGCCATGATGTGATCCAGGGCAGCCGATACGACTATGACGGCGGCCCGTTCTACTGGCAATACGATTTCATCGTGCCTCTTGGCATTCCCAATCCGATCGCTCCGGCCGCGTTCGGGCGTCCCGGCTATCGTGTGATGGACACCCTGTGCTTCGAGGGGGGTCTGTTCCGCCGCAATATCGTGGAACAGATCGGTTGCCGGATCCCCGCTTCTTCATCTACTGGGACGATACGATGTACGGCTATCGCGCCAGCAAGGTCACCAATCCGATCGTGGTGCCTGACGTGATCCTGCGACGTACGCGCGAGATCGGTAACTGGGATATCGCCGGCGTGCGCCAGCTCAACTCCACTTCCGACATGAACCGCTACCACATCATGCGCAACCGAGGCTACATGGCGCGCTATTTCATGGCGTTCGGCGATTACCGTCCGTTGATGTTCGGTCTGGGTACGCTGCTGACCGCTGCCAAGGAGGTCATTCGCTTGGTGATGGTGGACCGTGAGCATGCCAAGACCGGCTTGGTGCAGATTGCCAAGGGTTGGTGGGATTCTCGCAAGCTGCTGCATGATCCGGATTGGAAGCCGATGCCGCCGCTCAAGTGATGCGGTTGCGCCGTCTTCAGACGGTCATCTTCTTACGATTCGCCCCATGCCGATGCGTTGCGTTGGCATGGGCGAATCGTTTGCAGAAACAATCGCAAATATTTGCGTTTCATGCGACAGATTATGCAATCGTATTCATCAATTGTGTATTGTCGGCGCGTTTTGGGGCATGGGGCGAGTTACTATGGCGTTTACCGGTTCGATATACCCACTATGTACCTTGATAGGAGAGGTCGAAGATGATTGAAACTGCACAGGCATTTGGCGTTGACATTGGCGGCTCCGGCATTAAGGCAGCCCCGGTTAACCTCGAGAAGGGCGAATTTGCTGAACCGCGTCTGAAGATCCTCACCCCGGAGGTTTCCACTCCGAAGGCCGTTGGCGAAATCGTTCGCCAGCAGCTCGAGCATTTTGAGGTTCCTGAGTCCGCTCCGGTCGGCATCGCATTCCCCGCTCCGATTCATGTTGGCGAGAAGCTCGGCTATATGGCCAATCTGGACCAGTCTTGGGTTGGCGTGGACGTCACCGAAGTGTTCTCCGAAGCTTGCGGCCGTCCGGTCACCGTGGTGAACGACGCTGATGCGGCCGGTCTTGCCGAACAGCAGTTCGGCGCAGCCAAGGGCCAGGACGGCCTGGTCGTCGCCACCACGCTGGGCACCGGCATCGGCACCGCGCTGATTTTCAACGGCGAGCTCATTCCGAACACCGAGCTCGGCCATCTGGAACTGCTCAAGGGCAAGGGTGACGCCGAGAAGTACGCGGCATCCTCCATTCGTGAAAAGCTCGATATGGGCTACAAGAAGTGGGCCAAGCGTCTGACCAAGTATTATTCCCTGATGGAGTTCTACTTGGATCCGCAGCTGTTCGTCGTCGGCGGTGGCGTGTCCCGCGTGTCCGAGAAGTTCCTGCCGTACATCGACATCAAGACCCCGATCGTCGCAGCCAAGCTGCACAATGAGGCTGGCATCATCGGCGCTGCGTACTACGCAAGCATCAAGCAGAAGTGATGTCGTGAACCATAAAGGTTCCTAACCTTCATATAAGCGAGAGCCGTCCGATTCATCCGTCGGACGGCTCTTGTTATTCCTCTGATGATCGCATGGCGAATGCATCCTTCTTGCTCGATGCAACACTTGCGCAACCCAGAGAGTATGGTGGAGACCATGCGTTTTTCCTCCAGAGTCGATATCAGCGAGCCCAATCCCATCGCCAAAGCCGAAGCGGAAGCCAAAGCAAACGGCATCACACTCGGCAAACTCAACGACTCCAATCCAACCAAACATGCGCTCGCGTCGGAACTATTGCCGGACATCTACGAAGCGGAGCCACGCGGACAACGATACGCACGCGAAGCGCTGGCCGCATTCCTGCATGAACAAGGCAATACCGCTACCGCCGACGACCTATACATATTGAGCTCGACGTCCGAAGCGTACTCATGGCTGATCAAACTGCTCTGCAATGCAGGTGACGCCGTGCTCGCACCGAAGCCGGGATATCCGCTCATCGAATCGATCGCACGACTCGAATGCGTCGACATGATCGAGTACCAGCAACGTTTCGACGGATCCTGGTACATCGACGTGGCCGAACTACGCGAAGCGCTTGAAGGTGAAGATGGCGGCCGCATCCGCGCGCTGGTGCTCATCAATCCCAACAATCCGACCGGATCGTACGTCAAAGCGTCGGAACGTGAGGCCATTGTGCGGCTTTGTCATGACCATGAGGTGGCCATCATCGCCGATGAGGTGTTCTACGACTATGATCTTGAACCATTCGATGGCAACGCGCGTCTCGCTGGGGGAGACCGGCACGCTCACATTCGCATTGGATGGGTTCTCGAAGACGTTGGCCGCGCCACATGCCAAAGTGGGTTGGATCCAAGTGTCCGGCCCGGCGGCTGAAGTGGATGAGGCCAAGCGCAGACTCGACGTGGTCGCCGACGACTATCTGCCAATGAGTGAGATCATCGCCAAACAGATCCCCGCCATGCTGGGCGCCGCAGCCGCGCAGACCGCGCGCGTGCGAGAGCGCGTGCAAACCAACCTCGCAGCCTTGCATACCATGCTGGATGATGACGAGCAGGGCATGGTCAGCGTGTTGCGTGCCGAAGGCGGATGGAATGTGCTTTTGCGCGTGCCCAGCGTGCTTGACGAGAACGAACTGGTGTTGTCCATGATCGAAAAGCACGGAATTTCAGGACAGCCCGGCTATTTCTTCGATATGACGTCGAACGGCTATCTCGCGATCTCGTTATTGCCGGAACCCGACGAATTCAGGCATAACGTTCAGACGGTGCTTGACACCGTCAACACAATGATCGGCTGAAACATGTTGTGGTTCCATCGTCGACACCGATGAAGGAGCCGCAACATGTGGGGAACGGGAATAATCCGTGGGTATGGTCAGGCTTTGGAAGCCTCATATTTAGCGCGGATGAGGTCCGTGTAAAAGGCCACGGCCTCATGCGGGCCACCGTCGAACACCACCTGATGATCGTCGACCACCAGCGTGCGGTCGATCGCATATTCCACGCGTGTGATCAGCTCCGTGTCATGCGTGGCGAACACTACCTGTTTGTCGTAACTGAACAGAGCTTTCGCCACATGCGCGGACGCCACCTCGTCCAAACCCTTGGTCGGCTCGTCGGCAACGATCACCGCGGGGGAGAAGCTCAATGCGGAAGCGATCGCCAGCAGATGACGTTTCTCGCTATCCAATGCGGAGGCGGGCTCACGTGCGACCGCCGCCAGATCGAAATGCGCGAACAGATTGCCGATGATCGCCTGGCGTTCGCTTTCCGGCACCTTATGCTTCTTCAACGGTTCATCAATCGCCTCGCGAATGGAATCCGCTTTGTAATAACTGTTCGGAATTTCCTCGCGACGAACGCGGCCGATCATCGATTCGATACGTTTCAGATCACGTTTCACCGACGGATCATACGCAGCACCATTCGCGTCGATACGCACCGAACCGGACGTCGCAGACAATGCGCCATCCAACAGCTGCAGCAACGTGGTCTTACCGGAACCATTCAACCCGATCACAGCCACACGTTTGCTTTCCGGAGTGATCGTCAACGATGTCGGCTCCAGACCGACATTGCCATCCTCATACGTGTGGCCTGCCTGATCTAGCGTGAACGTGACGTCATGCGTCGCTTCGGGACGTTTGGATGAAAACAGCGAATCGAAAAAACCCATGGCAACCATTGTACGGGCGTGCCGAACCCATTGCATACGAAACGGGGCCGGAAATCCAAACTCCCACAAGGAGTTTAGATTCCCGGCCCCGTCAAGCCTGCGGACAGGATGTCAGGCGAAATAGAATCCCGAGAAATCGTACTTGTACACGCGGTAGATGTACGCACTGTTCAACGTCATCTTGAACTGCGCCAGCAGATCACCATCCTTGTTGTACTGGCCGAACAGACCCTTCATGCCCGAGTCGATGAGGATCTGGCCATTATCCAATTCCTGCGCGGAACTGACATACGGCGAATATGGCACGTCGAACGATGACACTTCCGTATACGTGCCGGCATTCTCGTTGACCAGATACTTGCGATACCGCGAATTTGCCGTATCGGACGACAATTCGGTCGAAATGCCGTCGATCACCGACCAGTCAAAATCAGGACGCGTCAACGAAGTGCCGAAATTGTTATCGAACATATACATGTAATACTGGCCGTCAGGCAGCGAATCATCGGCGACATACGTGATAGAATGCTGGCCGCCGGTATCCGGAAAAATCACCGGACTTCGTCAGGAAACTGCTGGCCTCATCGGTGCCGGCCCACACGGATGGCTCGCCGATCATATAATCAAGCGTCGGATCCGATTCCAAATCATCCACCTTGATGATGGTGGACGTCTCACGGGCGGAGAACAATGCGGAACCGTCATCCAACAATTGAATGGTATTGCAGTGCAGCCAATCCCAACGATTCTTGGCATTCGAATCCGACTCGTCGGTTCCCGCATGCGTGGTGGAGGCCTTATAGTCGGCGAACAGCTCACCGAAATCCACCAAGCGGGTTACACTTCCGGTGGAAGTGCTGAGCTTGATGACCTGATCCTGCACGGCGTTGTCGTCACGGCCGAGCTCGGTGGCCAGCAGCACGATGTCGCCGTTGGAATCCATCGCATAATCATGATGCAGAATGTAGTCGGATCCCAGATCGTAGATCTTCTCCAGCTTGCCGAGACGGTTCATCGCCACCATATGATGCGTGGACGCGGAGAACCACATGAGACCGTCATCATCGAACAGCAGACGGTGCGAACGATAGTAGAGCACCGGAATCTCGCCGCGCAGCACGCCGTTCGTATCGTAGTAGAACATGAAATCCTGTTCGTCGGAATCATTGCCGAGAATCGCATACAGGCCGCCGCCCAGATCCTCACCTGAATCGGCTGCGACGGTCTTCTCCAACTGCACCTCCTCATTGCCCAGCAGGGATGCGCCCCTGTGTTCGATGGCATGCGTGCGGGACTTGCTGTCGGCATCGGTCAGCGTGATGGCGACGGTGTTCTTCTCGCCGGGAATGAGGCCGAGCAGCTGGAATTCGTGGGTTTTGCTGTATTGCGATTCCTGATAGGCGTCACGGGTGAAATCCGTATAGCCGTCTGCATGCACGGTATAGGAGACGGCAACCGCGTCGTCGGTAGTGAAATACACATACAGTGACGTGGTGTTGGTGCCGTACGGATCTTCGGTGACAAACATGTCATCCTCTGTTGCGGAGGACTTGCTTTTTTCCTGCTCGAGCTTGTCGTCGGCCATATCCTGATAGTCGGCTGTGTACACGTTCTCGATACGTGCGTTCAGTCGTTCAATCCTGTTTTGTTTGATGGCCGCATCGACATTGTCGTAGCTGGCGAGGCAGACGCCCAATGCGACGGCTGATGCGACGACGGCCGCGGTCCAGCGTCTTACACGAGGATGGTTCGACAAAAGTGGAAGCGATTTCATGACTGATGTCTCCAACAAGGGTTCATCTCACAGCGAACAGTTACATCGCCACTGTTATCCGGAAAACTCGGAACAAGCCGAATGATTTATTGGAAAAATTGTGATAAAACCCTGAAATAACCCTGAAAACGCCGTAACTTACATCAGGGTGAACCACGACTGCACGTCATGAAACAAACCGGAATTATTACGAATCAACTCGTCGTCGCGGCCGTACAGGAACAACGACAACACCGTCAACGACAACGTGAACAACAGCAGCGCCAACACCAGCACGCGCAACAGCCAGCGAAGCCGCGGACGTTCGCAATCCAGCGCAATAAGCATCAAAGGAAGCGAAGCCAACGCAAACAGCCAGCCGAAATCGGCGATATAACGCCATCCAAGGCCACCCAGCCGCGCGTCAAGAGCCACGATCAGCAAACCCAACAGCAGGAACATCACCAATGTGGGCCACATGCCGGCATGGCCACGAACGCGCATGCGCTTACGTAGGAACGGGCAAGCCAACGCAGCCAAAGCAAGCGGAACCATGACGAACAGGCCTCCTGGCATCGCCTCCGCAAACCCCCAATCCTTCAAAGGCGCGGGATCGACGGCAAGGAACGGGAACGTATCCGTCCAACGCAACGGCAGAAACAGGTAATATGCGACCGTCCAAACAAAATTCGACCACGACTGATGGTAGCTCGTCATATCCGTGACCGTTATCTGATATGACGAACCGAAATCGAATGGCGAGGAGAAACGCACCATGTTATAGGCGAACAACGGCACCACCACAACCAATGCGGGCACCAGCACGGCCAAAGGCGTGCGCAACGCATGCAACACGGTGCGCGCACGCCCACGCACGCCGGAACCAGACGCGATGGCACGCAACTGCCCCACAATCGCACGAATCTGCGGCCAGAACAACGGGAACGCGGCAAACGCCACCACCACAAACGACGGACGGCAACCCACATTCGCGGCAATACACACCGAACCGGCGGCCAAACGAGGCAGCGACAACGATTCGACCGTATTCGCACCACCATCGCCACCGGCATCGGCCGCGTTCGGGTGCGTCGCACCCATCCATAGCCATAAGCCCAACGTGCTCAACACAAGGACGCCGCAATCGGCACCGAATCAAAAATTCGTCCGATACCACAAGTACGGGGCGTTCGACGCCAAAACCACAAACACGCACAACATACTGACCGCAGCCAGCGAAACATGCGGACGCACACGCTCGATCACGCGAATCGTCAACAGGCACGCGAACACCAAAAAAACAAACATCAGCAGCGGCACCGCAGCGCCAGACGGCATCATCAGACCACCATCAACCCACAACGACGTTATCGCACGATACGGCACAAACAACAGCAACGCCGGCACCACACCAAAATACGAATACCAACGACCATCAAAAAACGCATAATCCCAATACACCGGACTCACACCATCGGCAAGCAATTGCTGACGAGTCGTCACATCATACGGATTATCCGCATCGCGCAACGCGTCGGGCACATCCAAATCAAGCCACGCATGACCATCAAGCAACGCCCGAGCCACATGATCATATTGATCGTAATCATACGTATACATGCCATCCGTATGAAAACTCAACGGCACCGCAGACACCAACTGCCACGCCACCGCCGCAACAGTCACCAACCCAGGAACCGTCAACAACACGCCCAACGTCACACGCTGACGCACACTCGACGTATTCAACGGCACCTTCCACAGGCGCGAGCCCGGACGCCACAACGCCACCAACACCATCACCAACACCAACAACGTCACACGCAACGGACTCACCGAAAACGGCACACGCACATTCGCGCGGACCGCATCAAACGGAATCAATGACCCCTTCGGCTCCACCACCTGCACGCGCACCGTACGACCGGCCGCAGCCCTCACATACAACGAACGAGACGAATCCAACGACACCGAACACAACGAACCAGCCACACGATCCGCATCCGCACGAACACGCACCGTACGCAACACGCGCGAACCGGCAGGCACACCACCCATAACCTCATCGGACACCGGCACGATCCGCACATACTCAGACGAACCATCCGCAGCCACCTGCAAATACGCCTGCGTCGGATCAGTAACCTCCAACAACCCGTCATCACGACGCTCAAGCCCCGGCCCCAACGTGTTATACGCAGCCGCCGAATCACCCGACGCCGCCAACGAGCGGAAAAACGGCACATTACACAACACGCACTCAACCAACACCACCACAACAAAAGCGGCTACAATAGCTGCGCACACACGATGACGCGCCTGAAAACGCTGTTTCGAAAAAGTCACGAACTTTATTCTAAAGGCTGCATGTCGCATTGAATTGAAAGAATGGCCCACATGTCACACCTCACACCAGCATCGCCATCAGCACACCATCCACACCAAGGACGGACCATGCTCAACCACGCCATGCAAGGGGTACGACAACTCATCAACCACAACAAACACCCCCACAACACCGCCGACGCAACCCCTTCGGCAAAGCCCTCGACACGCCAGACGACATCGTCGATGAACTCACCCGCAACGCCATCAAACTCAACCCACTCATCAAACGACGCATCATCAAAGGCTTCGAAGGCATACCAAGCACACTCCAACTCGGCTGGGCGCAACTGCCACAAACCCAAGGCAAAGCCTTCTCCATCGGACTATTCACCGACAACAACCACTTCGCGCAAATCGCGCTCGCCGACAGCAAAGCACGCGTCTTCGCGGGCACCAATCCCGAAATGGACGTGCAGGATCTGGAACCACGATTCATATTCGTCAAAGAAGAAACCCTCACCCTGCCAGACGGTCCACGATTCGGACATGCGACAAACGGCGCGCCGAAGATGGTGCGCGCGTCGCAAGGCGGTGTCGTGGGACGCATGCCCGGTGGCCGCATGATGTGGCTCGCATCCTGGCTGAAAGTCGGCAACCGCTACACGCTCGAACAGATGCGTGCCAACCTGCCGGAAACCATGCGATTCGATCTGGAATACAGGGATGCCATCACCATCGCATTCTTCGCAGCCTACATGCTGCCGCAAATGAACGGGCTACTCGTGGGATTCGGCACGGGCAACATCTTCCGCAGGCTCAACCGAGAGGCGCCGATGGGCGCGATCCGCCGATCCATCAGAGACACGATGAGCGCACGCTCCCATGGCATGCGCGCATCCGGACTTGAGGATTATTTCGCCGACCTCATGCGCGAGGCAGGCGCCCTTGACAAAGACCAAGGGCTCGAAGCAGTACACGGCGCGGAACCATTGCACCTATACACGTCCAGCTACTCGGGCTGCTATTTCTTCGCTTGGGATTCCACACTGCCGTTCTCGGCATCGCTGCGCGCGCTGAACATCGAAGGCAACCTCAACCGTTTCGCCGCAGTCAGTTCATGGCTGGAACGCAACGCCCGTATCGGCAAGCTGCCCACAGAAGACACCGTAACCCGCGCGGAAGCCGCGCAAATCGACATGGCGCTACTGGAAAATCCGGCGCTGATCGCATTGAAACCGGACGACGAATTCGGCGCGATCCTCGACTCACAGCAGGATGACGGCGTCCAAGCCGTCATGCGCCTGGTGGACATCGCCGCGGAAACCAGACGTTCCATCGCCGAAACACGAGGACGGCGAGGATGGTACCGCCTTCGGAGCCGAAGGCGGTTCGGAATGGGTATACCGCCAGACAATGTCGAGACTATTGCGCAGCATGCGCCTGCCATACCGCTTCGACGTGGACTTCCGATGCAGTCTCCGAGACGGCAATATGGCCATCGGTTTCACCTCTGCCGGCGTTTCCATGATGCCATCCACCAAATATGACGTGTCCCGCCACGCATGGGTGGATATGACGGACGCCGAACGCGCCCGCATGAGCGCGGACTACAATCTGCGTGTTGGACTGATGATGGCCGCGTTGAGTTTTGGCGCCGATCCGGGCATACAGCGTGTGTCGATGCATATCGATTCGATTGGTTTGGAAGAGGCCGTGGCCGAGCAGGATTCCGCCATCAGCGAGCTGATGAGCGAGGCTTTGGCGGCTTTCGAACGCATTCGTACTGGAGATATGGGTGTTTCTGGGTCCAAGGCCGATCCGAAGGACGGCGATTTCCACGGAGACCCGTCCCGTCCGGTGGCGCCGAGATCCGCCGACATGGGCGTTGATGGCGTCAACTCCGAGGATACGGATGATGCGTTGAACAGCCAATTCGAGGATCTGATGCGGGATATCGACTTCGACGAAGTGACGTTCGCGGTTCCCGACGAGACTGCGAACGATTCCTCTAGCGTGGACGACGGTTCCGCACAGGGCGTGCATGATGGCGCTCTTGACGCGGGACTGATCGGCTTCGGCGATTTCGATGGGAATGGTGATGATCCATTAAGCCAGCTTCGCAAGAATCCAACCGTGCGCAATCTGGTGACGGTCACCTTCACCAGAAGCGAATTCATGGAGCGTCTGGGCGAGTGCGGATTGTCTGATCCAACAGGCACATACCGTATGTTCGATGCGGAAATGGATGTGGACGGCCTCGGCGCATTGAAGCCAGTGGACGCCACGTTCGATTTGCGCGATAGTCGTTTCTCCCCATCCGGAAGTCAGGAGGAGCCTGAGCTTTCCGACGCCATATTCGACCATGACACGGCACAGCTGTTCGGCTGCCGTGACATGTCGGGGTTGTCCATTCAGCGCGTCGACCTGCTGCAGCGCGCGGTTGGCGAATTCCACAGAATCGCGCAGGACTCCCATCTGGAATCGGTGGCCAAGGCAAAGCAGGCCATGGACGTCATCAACACCATTGCCGACCCGGAATTGACGTCGTTGGCTCCGCAGGTGACGAGTGCGCTCATCGATGGCAAAGACACTCCGGACTTCTCCTTCCGCTTGGCCGACGAGCTTGACGCGGAACGCATCAAGGCGAGAGACCTGCTGTTCTCAGGACAGGTCGACCAAAGCGTGGAACTGGCCGAAGCGGCGTTGGGGCGAATGGACCGACTGTTCGCTTCGAATCCGGGCGTGCCGCGGTATTTCAACTCGTATGCGGAACGCGTCATCTACAATCGCATGTTCGCCACGGAAGGCGAACGGACCGTGCTGATTCCGGACAATCTGTTCTACGCGCATATGGAACTCGCCGACGTGCTTGCACAGGTCAAAGGCGTGAAGGCCGCGTTGCCGCATCTCAATGCGATGGTGCGATATGCGCCGGCCTACCCGCTTTCCCATCTCAAGCTGGCGGTTCAACTGGCGCGCGCCGAGGATTGGGATCCGGCCAGAGCGGCTTGCCTCAACGCGTTGCACGTCGCACTTGACCGTGAGGATGCGTCGTTCGCCTATTACAGACTCGCCTATGCGGAATGGATGTGCGACCACTTCGACATCGCGGCCGCCGCGTACATCATGAGCGAGGAGATTGCCCCCGGGCGAATCCCATGCTGGAGAGCGAGCTGCAGGAATTGATCGGACGCGCGCAATCGCAATGCATTCCGGCTGCCCACCGACGTTCCGGAAGCCATGCA
>ENA-OQES01000293-OQES01000293.1-human-gut-metagenome-genome-assembly--contig:-NODE-293-length-21820-cov-15.107731_pt1 | contig 21820 bp, 21 predicted proteins | sample MGYA00242798_ERZ504641 | MGnify/ENA primary metagenome ERZ504641 (study PRJEB26092, sample SAMD00036327) | human gut metagenome | host: Homo sapiens | study: EMG produced TPA metagenomics assembly of...
ATATTGATTGGATCAGGAGGGGGAAATGTCCCCTCCTGATCTGCTGTGAGCCAATTTATATGTCGGCTGTTTTTTGTCAGGCAGTGGCGTATCTGTCCCTGATATCATATGATATAACAAAAATGGAGTCTGCCATGTTTCCGGTGGAAACGATTTCTGCAAAAATGCTGGATTATTATGTGGACCGAAGGGACACGTTGATCATAGATCTGAGAGAAAAAGAGTCCTATATGCACAGCCATGTAAAAGGAGCCGTAAACATGCCATATGGAGAAATAGACGGATATACAGCCTTTCCAAAAGGGAAAATACTGGTTCTGTACTGCGACAGGGGCGGGGCAAGCCTTCTGCTTGCAAGGCAGCTTGCAAAGCTTGGGTACTGTACCAGGTCTGTTATAGGCGGTTTTGGAGCATATCGGGGAAGAAATCTTGTAATTTCGCCATAAGCATGATAAGGTGTAAGAGAAAAAATACGAACCGGTATATCTTCAGGTTATTTCAGAAATCAATCTGTCGGCATACCAATAAAAGAGGAGACACAAAACTATGAAATATATGTTTGCATCAGATGTCCATGGTTCTGCATACTACTGCAGAAAAATGCTGGATGTCTATAAAGAAGAAAAGGCAGAACGCCTGGTACTGCTGGGCGATCTGCTCTATCATGGCCCGAGAAATGATCTTCCCAGAGAATATGCTCCCAAACAGGTCATTTCCATGCTTAATGACATGAAGAAAGAAATTTATGCTGTACGTGGGAATTGTGAAGCTGAGGTCGATCAGATGGTCCTGCAGTTTCCGGTTATGGCAGACTACTGTATCCTGAACCTGGATGGAAGAACCTTTTATGCCACACATGGACATATTTACAATGAAAATAATCTGCCTCCGATCCAGGAAGGAGATATTCTGATCCATGGACATACCCATGTACTGAAAGCAGAGCAGAAAGAAGGCTATATACTTCTCAACCCGGGTTCTGTTTCCATTCCAAAAGAAGGAAACCCGCCTACATATGCGATCTTTGAGGACGGTGTGTTTACAATTAAGGATTTTGAGGGAAATATTGTTAAGAGCATAGAATTATAGGGAAGTCCCATTTACATATAGAAAGGATAAAGAATGGAAAAATTTGAACTGATCGCTCCATGTCATTTCGGTATGGAAGCTGTGCTGAAACGTGAGATCCTTGATCTGGGCTATGAGATTACCAAAGTAGAGGATGGAAAAGTAACATTCGAGGCAGATGCACAGGGAATCGCAGATGCCAATATCTTTCTGCGTTCCACAGAAAGAATCCTGCTGAAAGTAGCAGAAGTAAAGGCAGAAACCTTTGACGAGCTTTTTGAAAAGACAAAAGCCCTGCCATGGGAAAATTATATTCCCAAGGATGGGAAATTCTGGGTTGCCAAGGCCAATTCTGTGAAGAGTAAGCTCTTTAGCCCGTCTGATATCCAGTCCATTATGAAAAAAGCCATTGTAGAGCGTCTGAAGGGCGTATACGGGGTGTCCTGGTTTGAAGAGGATGGGGCAAGCTTTCCTATCCGCGTGGCATTTATGAAAGATGTGGCCACGATCGGTATTGATACCTCAGGGGTATCTCTGCATAAAAGAGGATATCGTAAAATGACAGTGAAAGCTCCGATCACAGAAACACTGGCATCTGCTCTGATCATGCTTACGCCATGGAATAAAGACAGGATTCTGGTAGATCCTTTCTGCGGAAGCGGTACCTTTCCTATTGAAGCAGCAATGATGGCAGCAGATATTGCACCCGGCATGAACCGTTCCTTCCTTGCTGAGGAATGGAAGCATCTGGTTCCGAGAAAATGCTGGTATGATGCAAATGAAGAGGCACAGGACAGGATAAATCTTAATATTGAAACAGATATCCAGGGCTTTGACATTGATCCTGAGGCGTTGAAGGCTGCCAGAGCTAATGCAAAAATGGCAGGTGTGGACAAGCTGATCCATTTCCAGCAGAGAGCGGTAAAAGATCTCCGCCATCCCAAACCATATGGATTCATCATCACAAACCCTCCTTATGGGGAACGACTGGAAGAAAAAGAGAATTTAACTCAGCTTTATCGTGAAATCGGGGAAAGCTATGAAAGGCTTGACAAGTGGTCCATGTATCTGATCACATCTTATGAGAAAGCGGAAAACGATATCGGGCGAAAAGCAGATAAAAACCGTAAGATCTATAATGGTATGCTTAAGACCTATTACTATCAGTTCCTTGGGCCGCGCCCACCGAAGAAAAACCGTAGCTGAGTGCTTCTGTAATTGCGAAAAATCAAAATAAAAAGAGGATACAAAGGATTATGAAAAAAATAATTTTTGCTACCGGAAATCAGGATAAAATGAGAGAAATCCGCGAGATCCTTGCAGATATGGATGTAGAGGTTGTTTCTATGAAAGAAGCGGGAATCCATGCAGATATTGTAGAGGATGGTTCTACTTTTGAGGAAAATGCTGTGATCAAGGCGAAGACAATCTGTGAACTGACAGGGGAGATCACTCTGGCAGATGATTCCGGTCTGGAGATTGACTATCTGAATAAAGAGCCGGGCATTTATTCTGCCCGTTATATGGGAGAAGATACCTCATATCATATCAAAAATGCAAGTCTGATAGAGAGACTGAATGGAGTTCCGGACGAGAAGCGTACTGCAAGGTTCGTATGCGCCGTTGCAGCGGCTTTTCCGGATGGAAGTGTAAAAACAGTGCGTGGAACAATGGAAGGCCGTATAGGCTATGAGGAGAAGGGAGAGAACGGCTTCGGCTATGATCCGATTTTCTACCTGCCGGAATATGGATGTACTTCTGCAGAGCTTTCTGGCGAAGAGAAAAATAAGATCAGCCACAGAGGAAAAGCATTACGTGCCATAAAGGATGAACTGAAATGAAGGTACTGATCGTCAGCGATACTCATGGACAGGACGAGAATCTGGAAGAGACAGTGCTCAGAGAAGCTCCCTTTGATTATCTGATCCACTGCGGGGATGTGGAAGGCAGAGAGATTTTCATTGAGGCACTGGCAGAGTGTCCATGTACGATTGTCGCAGGAAATAATGACTTTTTTACAGACCTTCCCTATGAGGAAGAGGTTACTCTGGAGGGACATAAGATACTGGTTACACATGGACATCATTATTTTGTGTCCCGGGATTATGATAAACTTGTTGAGAATGCGCAGGCTAAGGGATGTAAGATTGCAATGTATGGTCATACTCACATGCCTGTGATCGAGAATGAGGATGGGATTCTGGTAATTAATCCCGGCAGTCTTACCTACCCGCGTCAGAGAGGCCGCAGGCCAAGCTATGCAGTTATGCAGATAGAAGAGGGAAAAGATCCGCAGGTCGAGATCAGATACCTCTGAAAAATTATTTAACTGAATCAGGTAAGTTACTTGCGGAGGCTGCGAATATCCGCCTGACTCATCTAACTGTATATTTTTGAGGTATTGTTGATCGGATAACAGCAATACCTCTTTTTACAGATACGTGACAGTAAAAGAATAGAAGAAAAAATTAAAAAAGTTAAGATTTTTTATTGTGCGAAAAAAATATTTTTTACAAAAAATCTCAAAAACCAGTAAAAAAATCCCTTTTTGCGAACAAAAAAAACGATTTTTTTGAAAAAAGTGAAAAGCCCGCAAAGCCTTGTATTTAGCGGGTTTCAGGGACTTTTTGAGGTATAAAAAATCACTTTTTTAAAAAAAAGTCAAAAAAAACTTGAAAAAGGTGTTGACATTTGGGGTTGCTTAACATATAATATGTCTTGCGTCGGACAACGAAGCACAAATAAATAAAGAAAAACAGCGGGGTGTGGCTCAGCTTGGCTAGAGCGCCTGGTTTGGGACCAGGAGGCCGCAGGTTCGAATCCTGTCACCCCGACTGCTGTAACAACAACATTACCGTTTCAGCGAAATGCGGGTGTAGTTCAATGGTAGAACACTAGCCTTCCAAGCTAGATACGTGGGTTCGATTCCCATCACCCGCTTCTCTGTATGTACAGAGAGATGTGTCTGTAGCTCAGCTGGATAGAGCAACGGCCTTCTAAGCCGTGGGTCGGGGGTTCGAATCCCTTCAGGCACGCTGTGGTGGGTATAGCGCAGTTGGTTAGCGCGCCAGATTGTGGCTCTGGAGGCCCAGGGTTCGAATCCCTGTATCCACCCTTCGCCTTTGGGCTATCGCCAAGCGGTAAGGCACAGCACTTTGACTGCTGCATTCGCTGGTTCGAATCCAGCTAGCCCAGTCTTTTATATGGAGCATTAGCTCAGTCGGTAGAGCACTTGACTTTTAATCAAGTTGTCCGGGGTTCGAATCCCCGATGCTTCATTAATAGCGGAAATCTTCTGTGAGGTTTCCGCTATTTTATTGCTTTTGCAGAGTGCGAGAATGATTTTTCAGGTACACTCTGAGAATATGAGAATATGAGAAAATGCGGATATGGCGGAATTGGCAGACGCGCTGGTTTTAGGTACCAGTGGGCTTCCCGTGCAGGTTCAAGTCCTGTTATCCGCATTCAGAAAAAGTACCGGTTAAAACGGTGCTTTTTTTGTTTTACAGACATAGATTTTTTGTTGTATAGTTAAGTTATAAACAGGACAGGGAGATTTTGACTATGGATATACAGAAATTTCAGCAGAAACTTACAGAAGTATGTGAACTTGGAGAGAAGAATGGCAAAGTATTGAAACCGGAACAGATAAAGGAATGCTTTGGCGAACTTGACCTGGATAAGTCACAGCTGATCAAGATATTACAGTATTTAAAATTAAAAGGTATTTCCATTGAGGGTGCCGAGGAGATTTCAGCAGCATCTCAGACCGGACCGGAAGAAGTATCCGAAGAAAAAGAAGAAAAAGTTCCTCTGACAGCGGAGGAAGAGGCATATCTGAAAGAATATCTGGAAGGTCTTGAAGAACAGGAGCAGGGAGAGAGAAGTGCGGAAGAACTTTTTGAACTGCTTTCAAAGGGAGATGCTCTGGCACAGGCAGAGCTGTCACAGAAGTATCTGCATGCAGCAGCCGAAATGGCGGTTGAAATGAACTGTGAGGAGATTTTTATCGCTGATCTGATTCAGGAGGCAAATATAAGCCTTCTAATGGCTCTGGGAGAGGAAGAACCGGAAGAGAAAGATGAGAAATGGCTGCTTGGACGTATCCGGTGTGGGATCCGCCATGCTATCGAGGAGCAGACACAGAGGAAATTTGAGGATGACTATCTGGTAGCAAAGGTGGAGAAGCTGGAAGCGGCAGTCCGGGAACTTACAGAGGATGAAGAGGATGAAAGTTCAAAGTTCAGTGTAGAGGAGCTGGCGATCATTCTTGATATGGATGAAGAAGAGATCAGGGATGTGCTGCGGCTTACAGGTGATGATAAATAATGCAGTGATGTAGCATTACGGGAAAGGAGAGGGTGATTATGAGTATTCCAACACCACACAACAGTGCAAAGAAAGGTGATATTGCAAAGAAGGTTCTGATGCCGGGGGATCCGCTGCGCGCGAAGTATATTGCGGAGACATATCTGGAGAATCCGGTATGTTTTAACACAGTGAGAAATATGTTTGGTTATACCGGAACTTATAAGGGTGAGCAGATATCTGTCATGGGCAGCGGTATGGGGATGCCATCTATGGGTATTTACAGTTATGAGCTTTATAATTTTTATGATGTAGAGAAGATCATTCGTATTGGTTCTGCAGGTGCGCTGCAGGATGATGTAAGCGTAATGGATGTTGTGATCGCCATGAGTGCATGTACGGATTCAAATTATGCAAGCCAGTATCAGCTGCCGGGGACTTTTGCTCCTACAGCAAGTTATGAACTGGTTGCAAAGGCTGTAGAGGTTGCGAAGGAGCAGGGTACACCGGTTCGCGTGGGTTCTGTTGTATCTTCGGATGCGTTCTATGGAGATAATCCGGAGAGTTCGAAGGCATGGAGAAAGATGGGGGTTCTCTGTGTGGAGATGGAGTGTGCGGCGCTGTTTATGAATGCTGCGAGAGCCGGTAAGGAGGCATTGGGGATTCTTACGATTTCGGATCATGTTTTCAGGGATGAGGCAATTTCTGCGGAGGCCAGGCAGACTTCGTTTAACAGGATGATGGAGATTGCTTTAGGAATTTAAAGGATAATCCCGGTATAAAAAGGCTCTTTGGCTGGTATGTGGGAATACTGGTCAGAGGGCATTTTTTTTAATTCAGTAGGGACGCGTCAAAAAATATTTCATTTCATGTGCGGTTTCGGACACTAAGATATTCTAAGCCGTCAAAAATCTGCTAAAAGCATGAGCCATCAAGGACAAACTCGCTTCGCTCAGACAGTGTCCTTGATGGCTCATAACGCAGATTTTTGGCGGCTAAGAATATCTAAGTATCCTGCAAATGCACATGAAATGAAATATTTTTCGACGCTGTTTTTTCATATGGAATGAATGAAATTTTGGCTACGTTACTGAGAACGGAGTGAGCAGTAACAGTTAATGACGACTGTTCTCAAGAAGAGCGATTGAAAAATTTTCCATATTGTGTTAATATCAAAACAATATGGGAGGTATTTTGAATGCAAATTAGAAAATCGGCGGAGGATTATTTGGAGGCAATTTTGGTGTTGTCTAAACAGGGGGGCGGTGTTCGTTCTATTGATATTGCGACGATGCTTGGGGTATCGAAACCGAGTGTGAGTCATGCGATGAAGCTGTTACGTGAGGATGGCTATATCGCGATGGATCGTTATGGTACGGTGACGCTTCTGGATAAAGGGGCTCAGATTGCAACGCATATTTATGAACGCCATACAGTGTTGAGTAAGATGTTGGAACGTCTCGGCGTAAGCCCGGAAGTTGCAAAAGAAGATGCGTGTAAGTTAGAGCATGACCTGAGCGATGAGAGTTTTACTAGGATAAAGGAGCACTTCCACAAGGTGATTGGGGAAGTTGAATAGCGGATAAAATAAACTCCCCCGTCGGATGAATTTCTGACGAAGTGGGGAGTTTATTTTTTAAAGTTAGTCATCTACTATTTCTGTTACATAGCTTCCATGCCCGTCTATAGCAATAACTTTTTCTTTTTCCATCTTCTGTTTGAAATATCCATGGAGCAGAATAAGGATTACGAAAAAAGGCTTACAACGAATGGTGGTGTGGTACAATGCTGTAGAAAGAAGAATGCTGGAAAGCTGTATAGTCGTATGAAGGAGAAATTCACATGCAGTTTGATGAGAGGAAAGAGGGAATAGACCCTCTGACCTACTCTACATATTATTCTGTCTGCTTCTGTGGAAGCTGTGCAAGGATGATAGCGGCAAACATGATGACACATCCAAGGATTTCTTTAGTACTCAGTTGCTGTCTGAGGATGATCCATCCGGCTAGGACAGAGATGCAGGATTCCAGGCTGAGTATCAGGGATGCTACAGTTGGGTTCATGTTTTTCTGACCGATAATCTGCAAGGTGTAAGCTACTCCGCATGACATAACACCTGCGTAGAGGATTGGCTGCCATGCTGCCAGGATGGATGAGAGTTCCGGATGCTCAAGGAGCAGAGCGGGAATGCCGGAAAGAACTCCACATGTCAGGAACTGAATACAGGAGAGCTTTACTCCGTCTACTTTCGGAGAAAAGTAGTCGATGACCAGTATGTGCAACGAAAAAAGGAAAAGCGCATACCAGTACGAGCAGATCTCCCTTTCCAATGGAAAATCCATCTGTGATGCACAGGAGATAAAGTCCGATCAGAGCCATTGCAACGGCAGCCCAGATAAATTTCGTGCATTTTTTGCCAAGGAACAGTCCGATGACAGGGACGATCACAATATAACAGGCAGTGATAAAGCCGGCTTTTCCGACGGTTGTATACTTGATGCCAAACTGTTGGAAATTGCTTGCCAGACAGAGGCAGATACCGCAGGCGATACCGCCGATAATCAGAGTTTTTTTCCTCCTGCATATTGGATACAGTATTACTTGAGGTGTCAGATCTGCCAGATGCTTTGGAAGCAGAATCTGAAGGAGAGTTTCTCTTTTTCAGAATAAAAATCAGTGGAATCAGAACGACTGCTCCGATAAGGGAACGGACGGCATTAAAAGTAAAGCCTCCTACGTATTTCATTCCTACGCTTTGAGCTACAAAAGCGATACCCCAGATGATCGCTGCGAGAAGCAGGAGCAGGGAATTTTTTGAATGGAATCTGTTGTTTTTGCATGATGTGTGTAATCCTTCCTTATATTAATGTGTAAATAGAATGTATAAAATGTGGATAAAACAAAATATTTATTCATTCAGTGTGGACAGAAGCACTGAAATTTTGTAACTGTTCAGTGCCCTCATAGTTATAAAATGTTTCAAATATATTTTAAGAGTGCCAGTGCCTTATTGATCTGAAAATGAAGAAACACTTTCATAATTATACATCATAAATGTAAAAAGAGAAAGAAGATTGTAGAAATAAAAAGAAGCCTCTGCAGGAGACTTCTTTTTGTAAATGTGTATCTGATATTTATATCAGATAAAGATATATTTCAAAATAAACAATACAGCCAGTACATACATCAGTACGCTGATTTTCTTTTCCTTAGCTTTACCTGTAACAACGTTGATGATCACATAGGAGATAACACCCATGGAGATACCTTCAGAAATGCTGTACAGGAATGGCATTGCGATGATCGCGATAAATGCTGGGATGGCTTCCGTCAGGTCGTTGAAATCAATCTTGGTTACTGATGTGAGCATCAGGAATCCAACGATGATCAGAGCCGGTGCTGTGGCAAAGGACGGGATTGCCAGGAAAATCGGGGATAACAGCAGTGATAATCCGAAAAGGATGGCTGCTACCAGGGAAGTAAGTCCTGTACGTCCGCCTTCAGCAACACCGGAAGCACTCTCTACGAAAGTAGTAACTGTGGAAGTACCACACATAGCACCTACTGTAGTTCCTACTGCGTCAGAAAGAAGAGCACCTTTGATGTTTGGAAGTTTGCCTTCTTTGTCAAGCATATCAGCTTTGGAAGCAACACCGATCAGTGTTCCAAGTGTATCGAACATATCTACAAACAGGAATGCAAACATAATGACTACGAAATCAAGTGTGAAGACAATGGAGAAGTCCATTTTCATAAATGTGGGAGCCATGCTTGGAATGGAGATTCCGTTTGAAAAATCAGGCAGGAGGCTGAACCAGCCGGCTGCAGGATCAGGTTTGTAAAGTCCTGTCAACTGACAGATAATGCCAAGTCCCCATGTGATCAGGATACCCCAGAGAATGTTTCCTTTTACACCCTTAACAAGAAGGATGGCGGTGATGAGAAGTCCAATCAGCGCCAGAAGAACTGTAATTCCTTCTGTATTGAAGGTTCCGCCGGAAACGGAGGATTTAAAGGAAAATACACTTACCAGAGTGGAGTCGTTGTTAACTACGATCTTAGCATTCTGCAGTCCGATGAAAGCAATAAACAGTCCGATACCAACAGATACTGCATGTTTCAGGTTCATTGGGATCGCATTGAAAATTGCCTCACGCACATTGGTCAGAGATAACAGGATAAAAATAATACCCTCTACAAATACAGCTGCCAGTGCCTGCTGCCAGCTGTAACCCATGCCAAGAACAACAGTGTAGGCAAAGTAGGCATTCAGGCCCATGCCAGGTGCAAGAACGAATGGATAATTAGAAAGCGCAGCCATCAGACAGGTGGCAATAAAGGATGACAGTGCGGTCGCTGTAAAAACAGCTCCTCTGTCCATGCCGGATGCTTCCAGAATGTTTGGGTTTACAGCCAGAATGTATGCCATTGTCATGAATGTGGTAATACCTGCCATAACTTCGGTCTTTACATCTGTGTGGTTCTCTTTGAGATGGAATAATTTGTCAAGATTCATAATCTTTCCCCCTTTTGATTTTAAAAATTGCCGGCCGTTTTGTGGTGCCTCAGATAATCATCCCGAAAAAACAGGGTGAAACTCCTGGAATCAATCGTCCCGGCATATCGTTTTGTTAACGATATGCCGGAAAAACACCATCAGAATCTGTATTTCCTGCAGTTACAGAATCTTTCTTCCGGCTACATATTTAGCGGTAATATTACGGTCATCGGAAAGGTAGATCAGTCTTTCAAGTCTGTCCCTCGGAGAGAGCTTCAGTGGAGTTGGAATAGTGCTGTCATTAAGCACAACCGCATCAAATTCATACCCCTCCTTAAAGCTTCCAACCTTTCCAAAGAAGGAACCGCCTCCTTCTGTTCCCATATAAAAGGCCTCTTCAACAGTAAGCGGCTTCATGGAAGAATCAACCAGCCGCCAGTACAGCTTGGAAACCTGAATAGCATCAGCCATAGCACGCAGAATAGAAACGGAAGTTCCACCTGCAATGTCCGATCCCAGTCCGATGTGTAAACCTTCGTCCAGATAACGTCTCACAGGAGAGATACCTGAGGCGAGATTTGTGTTAGACTGCGGACAATGAGCAATATAAACGCCCTGCTTTTTCATAAGGGCAATTTCTTCATCCGAAGAATGAACACAATGAGCCATGATCGTCGGACAGTCACCGCCGAAAAGATCAAACTGGCTATATGCTTCTCCATAAAAATGTGTATTCGGGCAAAGCTCCTTCACCCAGGCAATTTCACCGAAATTCTCAGAAAGGTGAGACTGCATCGGCAGATGATACTTTTTCTGAATCTCCGAAAGCTTCTCCATCAGTGCATCAGAACAGGACGGAGTAAATCTCGGAGTAAGGATCGGCTTTACATTTTCAAATTTATCAAGCGTATCCTTAATCCACTGAACCGTAGCATCAGCAGAAGCCTGAGCACTCTCTTCCTGCAACTGCGGAGAACCATTACGGTCCATATTTACCTTGCCGACCATAGCCTTTATTCCGGTTTTATCCAGCTGTTCCATCAGGATCTCGGTAGCAGGGACATGCAGAGTTCCGAAAATACATGCTCTTGTATTCGGGCTCTTCTTCATATCCTCAGTGAAAATAGAATAAGCCTCTTTTGCAAACTCTGTATCTTCATAACGTGCTTCCTGCGGAAAAGTATAAGTATTCAGCCAGTCCAGCAGCTCAAGATCCATACCCGAGGCACGAAACGTATACTGCGGAGCATGAAGATGCAGATCAGTCAGTCCCGGAATGATCAGCTCATCGCCAAAATCTGTACATGAGATTCCTGCAAATTTCTCAGGAAGCTCATCAAACACCCCTGCACATCGCCCATCTTCACATACTAAATATCCATTTTCAGTGATGGAAAGTTCTGTCAGAGAATTACTGTAGCAAATTGTTCCCTTTAAAACAAAAGTCCGTTCGTTCATAACCATACCTCCTTTTTGTGGTTAAGGAAAGGCAAAAAAAAGTCTACCGATGCTGCCTTTACCTCATTCTTTCTCCCTGGGGAGAGAACTTATAGACAACTATTACGGTAGTTGGTAGAAACGTCCAACCGATTATGGACATATATAAGTTTACTTATATTGTTTATAAAATGATTATAAAATATTTGTAGTTAACTGTCAATTCCTTTCTGCAATTTAATTTAATATTCTTTTTGCATTGCTATTTGATAATTCATAGTCTATAAAGCATTTTACAGGCAGAATTTATATAAAGTATATGATATCCCATGTGAACTTATACAATCTCTTTCATATTTAAAGTCTTTCTTATTCATGTAGGCTTTTAACATGCGAATTGATACGATATTTTCCACCTTCCAATTACCAGCTTAGAAAAATATTTTATCTGCTATGCATTTGCAGGCATCTTAGAGATTCTTAGTCCTCTTAAATCTGCGTTATGAGAAGAAAAGTCCATTGCCTGAGCACCAGCGAGCAATCATAGACTTTTCTTCTCATGCTTTTAGCAGATTTCAGATGACTTAGAATCTCTTAGATGCCGAAACCGCATAGCAGATAAAATATTTTTCTAAGCGTCCGTTTTTTGGGAAAATATGATATAATACTCTCCAATATCAAAAAGAAAGGAAAAACAAACATGCAGCTAGACAAAGAAAACATAAAAAAATCCGATGGCTCATCGCATTCGCAATTCTCTTATATCTGGGTGTCCAGAACCTGCACATAGTCATCAGTACTGTCAGAGTTCTGCTTGGCTTTCTCTTTCCGTTCATCATTGGCTTTGGAATCGCTTTTATCCTCAATATTCCAATGAAATTCATAGAACATCATCTGTTCGGAAAAGCCTTGAAACAAGAGAAAAAAACAGCCCAAAAACTGGCAAGACCGGTCAGCCTGGTGCTTTCTATCTGCTTTGTGATCTGTATAATCGTGATCGTTATGCTGGTAGTAGTACCGGAACTGGGGGCAACATTCGTAAACATAGCGAAAAAGATAGAAGAAAATATTCCGGTTTTCCAGAAATGGATCGACAATGTATTCGGAAACAATCCGGAAGTTGTGAAATGGGCGCAGTCTCTTGACATTGAGCCGGGAAAAATAATCGATTCTGTACTCGGCGTACTGAAGAATGGAGTCAATAACATTGTTTCCTCCACAGTGTCCATCACCATGGGACTTCTGACTACTGCAATGAATGTATCCATTGGCTTTGTATTCGCCTGCTACGTCCTTTTGCAGAAAGAAAAGCTCCTGCAGCAGATAAAAAAATGCAATGTACGCAATGTTCCCGGAAAAACCGGTCAGATATCTGGCACATGTATGGAATCTGGCAAACAGGATTTTTTGCCAGCTTTATTACCGGACAGTGTATCGAAGCTGTGATTCTTGGAAGTATGTTCTTTGTATCCATGACAATCCTGCATTTTCCATATGCAATGCTGGTGGGTGTCCTGATTTCATTTACAGCATTGATCCCGCTGTTTGGCGGAATTATCGGATGTTGGGTAGCATTTTTTGCTGATCCTTATGATAAGTCCTGTAAAAGCAGTTCTGTTTCTGGGACTTTTCCTTATCCTGCAGCAGATAGAAGGAAACCTGATCTATCCTCATGTGGTAGGTGGTTCTGTCGGGCTTCCATCCATCTGGGTACTGGTAGCTGTAACACTTGGCGGCAGTCTGATGGGAATTGCGGGAATGCTGATCTTCATTCCGACAGTATCTGTCATCTATACACTTTTCAGAGAGTGGGTATATGCCCGTCTTGAGAAAAAACAGCTTGTTTTATGACGAAATGATTCGTGATGTGTAGAAAGATGTATTATTGTCCGGATAAACTTGGTAACAAATTTGTAAAAGGACTGTAAATCAGTGTAAGGTCTCTGTAATTGTAATTAATTCGATATTTCTGTATTATAGTGATATCTGGTTAAAAATGGAAGGAGATCTTAAGATGGACATCTTAAAAGGTAAACGTTATGATATTATGAATGTGCTTTGGGAAGAGGGAAGACCATTGTCTGCTTTTGAGATCAATGACATTGCACCGGAACTGAAAATGCCGACAGTAAGAAGATGCCTGGAGCTTCTTTTGAAAGAGAACCTGATCCAGGTTGCGGGAACTTCAATGAACGGCAAGGTGTATGCAAGAAATTATACCCCTCTTCTTTCAAGAGAGGATTATTTAAAGGGAAATGCCAAAAGCAGAAAGATTAATCCGGTGGAAATGATGAATGCGCTTCTGGAATCTGATGGGATTACAGTGGAAGAGCTGGAAAAACTTCAGGAGCTTATCGATAAGAAACGTGCGGAACTGGAAAGCAGATAATCATAAACATAGCAGATAAAAACGGACATGGCCATCTGGCTGTGTCTTTTTTGTGCCGTTTTTTACAGAATTGCAATACTGTATCAGGTAATAAAAACAGCCAGATGAATAAAGTGTCCATCTGGCTGAAGCTGTTATCAATTAATTATTTCTTGTTCTGCTCAACTTCTTTTAACATCATAGCGCGAACTTTCAGTGGAAGTCCGAACAGTGTGATGAATCCATCTGCATCGTGGTGGTCATAGAGGTCACCTGTTGTGAAAGATGCAAGAGATTCATTGTACAGGCTGTATGGAGAAGTTGTACCGGCTTTGATGATGTTGCCTTTGTACAGTTTGAATTTAACTTCACCTGTTACATATTTCTGTGTGGACTCAACGAATGCCTGGATTGCCTCGCGAAGTGGTGTATACCATTTTCCTTCGTAAACAACCTGAGCGAACTGGCTGCCAAGTTTCTTCTTGGTTTCCATTGTCTCACGGTCAAGTGTAAGTTCTTCGAGCTGTTCGTGAGCTGCCATCAGGATAGTTCCGCCAGGAGTCTCATATACGCCACGTGATTTCATACCAACAACACGGTTTTCAACGATATCAACGATACCGATACCGTTCTCGCCGCCTAATTTGTTGAGCTCTGTGATGATCTCGGAAACTTTCATTTCTTTGCCGTTTAATGTTTTCGGAACACCCTGCTCGAATGTCATGGTAACTTCTGTTTCTTTATCAGGGGCTTTCTCAGGTGTAACACCTAAAACAAGCATGTTGTCATAGTTTGGAGCCTGGGAAGGATCTTCCAGTTCCAGACCTTCATGGCTGATATGCCATAAGTTTCTGTCACGGCTGTAGCTGTGGCTTGCATCGAATGGAAGGTCGATTCCGTGAGCTTTACAGAATGCGATCTCATCTTCACGTGACTGCATGGTCCATTTGTCTGTCATACGCCATGGAGCGATGATTTTGATGTCAGGAGCAAGAGCTTTGATGCCAAGTTCGAAACGGATCTGGTCATTACCTTTACCTGTAGCACCGTGGCAGATAGCAACTGCGCCTTCTTTACGTGCGATCTCAACTAATTTCTTAGCGATTGCCGGACGGGCCATGGATGTACCAAGGAGATATTTGTGTTCGTATACAGCACCTGCCTGTACACATGGAACGATGAAGTCATCACAGAATTCATCTACGATATCTTCGATATATAATTTGGAAGCACCGGAAAGCTTTGCTCTTTCATCCAGTCCGTCCAGTTCGTTTCCCTGACCGCAGTTTACGCAGCAGCAGACAACATCGTAATCAAATGTTTCTTTTAACCATGGGATTAAGGCTGTGGTATCAAGACCGCCTGAGTATGCTAAAACGACTTTTTCTTTCATGATTGTATTCCTCCTGAAATTGGATTTTATTATTTTCCTGATTTGTAAAAATTTCCTGAGATATCCGTTTGCCGAAAGTAAATGAATAGGTCGGGAGTTCAGCGCATTATTTTTGAATAAATGCGGTAATTTCTGATTGAAATTTTTGAATAAATATTCAATACGGAACAAGATGATTTCGTGTGATTCCGCTTAACAAGTGATAATATACACCTTTTTTATAAATATGCAATAGAAAATGCAAAAAAGTTTTATCTGATTTTTGCATAAATATGCAACATAATATAGGAAAAGACAGGGGGAAATCCGTGAACTGAAATAAAATCCATGTAAAAACATTGAAAAATGACTATTGCATATTATGCAGGTAAGATGTATAATTAGTCCAGCACTCTGATAGAGTAAAGTTTTACTATGAAATGAAGACCGCCGGATGAGGCGAAGATGGAGGAAATTATTATGATTAAAGCAGGAATTATCGGTGCCACAGGATATGCAGGTAACGAGATCGTGAGACTGCTTCTGGGACATAAAGATGTGGAAGTTGCGTGGTATGGTTCAAGAAGTTACATTGACCAGAAATATGCAGATGTTTATCAGAACTTTTTTAAACTGGTAGATGCGAAATGTATGGATGATAATATGGAAGCATTAGCTGATGAAGTGGATGTGATCTTTACAGCTACTCCTCAGGGACTCTGTGCTTCTTTAATTAATGAAGGAATTCTTTCCAAGGCGAAAGTAATTGACCTGAGTGCGGATTTCCGTATTAAAGATGTGAAGAAATATGAGAAATGGTATGGAATTGAGCATAAGGCTCCGCAGTTTATTGATGAGGCGGTTTATGGTTTATGTGAGATTAATCGTGAGGAGATTAAGAAGGCAAGACTGATTGCGAATCCGGGATGTTATCCCACATGTTCTACACTTTCTATTTATCCGCTGATCAAAGAGGGGCTGATCGATCCGTCTACGATTATCATTGATGCGAAGTCCGGTACTTCAGGAGCAGGACGTGGAGCGAAGGTTGCCAATCTGTTCTGTGAAGTAAACGAGAATATTAAGGCTTATGGTGTTGCAAATCACAGACATACACCGGAGATTGAGGATCAGCTTGGTTATGCGTGTGGCAAAGAGGTGCTGATTAATTTTACACCTCATCTGATTCCTATGAATCGTGGTATTCTTGTGACTGCTTATGCTTCTCTGACTAAGGATGTTTCTTATGAAGAGGTGAAGGCAGTTTATGATAAGTATTATGAGAATGAGACTTTCGTTCGTGTGCTGGATAAGGATGTTTGTCCGCAGACTAAGTGCGTGGAGGGAAGTAATTATGTGGATGTGAACTTTAAGATCGATCCGAGAACTCACAGAGTTATTATGATGGGGGCTATGGATAATCTGGTGAAAGGTGCAGCAGGACAGGCTGTGCAGAATATGAATCTGATGTTTGGATTTAAGGAGGCTGAGGGACTGTTGCAGGTGCCGATGTGTCCATGATAGATTAATGGGAAGGGACGCTCCGGAAATTATTTGTTTTTGAACGCGGTTTCGGGGCTTAGTAACTCTAAGTGTTCAGAAATTTGCTAAAAGCGTGGCAAAAAAAGCTCAAACTCGCTGCGCTCAGACAGTGAGCCTTTTTTTCCACAACGCAAATTCCTGAGCACTAAGAGTTACTACAGTCCCTGCAAATGCGTTCAAAAACAAATAATTTCCGGAGCTGACTTTTCCAGTAACTGGATGGCGACTGCGCAGGGGACCTGCGGCAGTCTGGGGAAGTTGTGGATATGTAAGGAGGATTTGATTATGAAGATTATAGATGGTGGCGTTACGGCGGCTAAGGGGTTTCAGGCAGCTGCGGCTGCGGCTGAGATTAAGTATAAGGGCAGAACAGATATGGCTATGGTTTACAGTGAGGTGCCTTGTGTAGCTGCGGGGACTTTTACTACCAATGTGGTGAAGGCTGCGCCTGTTAAATGGGATCAGGATATTGTTTATAATCATCCGTCTGCACAGGTGGTGATCTGTAACAGTGGTATTGCCAATGCATGTACTGGTGCAGAAGGTTATGGTTATTGTAAGGAGACTGCAGATGCGGCTGCTGAGATTCTTGGGGTGGCTGCTGACAGTGTGCTGGTTGCTTCTACAGGTGTGATTGGTATGCAGGTTCCCATTGACCGTATTAAGAATGGTGTGAAGATGATGGCGCCGAAGCTGGATGGTTCTCTGGAGGCTGGTACTGAGGCGGCGAAGGCGATCATGACTACTGATACCAAGAAGAAAGAGGTTGCTGTTCAGATTGAGATTGGCGGTAAGACGGTTACTGTTGGTGGTATGTGTAAGGGTTCCGGTATGATCCATCCGAATATGTGTACCATGCTTGGGTTTGTTACTACTGATGCGAAGATTTCCAAGAAGATGCTGCAGGAAGCGTTAAGTGAGGATGTTAAGGATACTTACAATATGGTTTCTGTTGATGGAGATACTTCTACTAATGATACAGTTCTTCTTCTGGCTAATGGTCTGGCTGAGAATCCGGAGATCACAGAGAAGGGTGAGGATTACGAAACCTTCAAGGCTGCGCTGAATTATATCAATACTACTCTGGCGAAGAAGATCGCAGGTGACGGAGAGGGTGCGACTGCACTGTTTGAGGTGAAGATCATTGGTGCAGAGTCTAAGGAGCAGGCAGTTACATTGAGCAAGTCTGTTGTTACTTCTTCTCTGACAAAGGCTGCTATCTACGGACATGATGCAAATTGGGGAAGAATCCTGTGTGCTATGGGATATTCCGGTGCGAAGTTTGATCCTGAGAAGGTGGATCTGTTCTTTGAGAGTAAGGCTGGTAAGATCCAGATTATTGAGAATGGTGTGGCTGTGGATTACAGTGAAGAAGAGGCAACGAAGATTCTTTCTGAGGAAGCTGTCACAGCAATCGCTGATGTGAAGATGGGTGATGCCACAGCAACTGCATGGGGCTGTGACCTGACTTATGATTATATAAAAATCAATGCAGATTACCGTTCATAACAAAATTCTGTGAATAAGGGTGATTTTAACCGAATCAGGTAAGTCTCCTGCTTTAATTGCGAAAAGCAATAAGCAGGGATGGAGACCAGACATTGACTGGAAAAAGGAGAGAATAATGGTTAATCAGAAATATTTAGATAAAGCGGAGGTGCTGATCGAGGCGCTTCCTTATATTCAGAGATTTAATCGTAAGATTGTAGTTGTAAAGTACGGCGGAAGTGCCATGCTGGATGATGAACTGAAGAAGAATGTGATCAAGGATGTTGTTCTTCTGAAACTGGTTGGTTTTAAACCGATCATCGTTCATGGCGGCGGTAAGGAAATCAGCCGCTGGGTTGGCAAGGTAGGTATGGAGCCGAAATTTATTAATGGTCTTCGTGTAACAGATAAAGATACTATGGAGATCGCAGAGATGGTTCTTGCGAAGGTGAACAAGGAACTGGTTGCCATGGTGGAATCTCTTGGTGTAAATGCTGTTGGTATCAGTGGTAAAGACGGTGGTCTGCTGAAATGCCGCAAGAAACAGACAGAGGGTGGAGACATCGGATTTGTTGGTGAAGTTACAAAGGTTGAGCCGAAGATTCTGGAGGATCTTCTGGAGAAAGATTTCCTGCCGATCATTTTCCCGGTAGGTTATGACGATGAGTTCGCTACTTATAATATTAATGCGGATGATGCTGCATGTGCCATTGCAGAGGCTGTTCATGCTGAGAAGCTTGCATTCCTTTCTGATATTGAAGGCGTTTATAAAGACAAAGATGATCCGTCCAGCCTGATCTCTGAACTTCATGTAGATGAAGCACAGAAACTGATCGATGACGGTTATGTAGGCGGAGGTATGATTCCGAAGCTGAAAAACTGTATTGATGCCATTGAAGAAGGCGTTAACAGAGTCCATATCCTTGACGGAAGAATTCCTCACAGCTTACTGCTGGAGATCTTTACAAACAAAGGTATTGGTACTGCGATTCTGAGAGAAGACGGGGAGAAATATTACAATGAACATGAATGAACAGATGAAGGAATCCGAAGAGAGTATCCTTCACACCTATAATCGTTTTCCTGTTGTTTTTGAAAAGGGACAGGGATGTTATTTATATGATTCCGAGGGAAAGGAATATCTGGATTTTGCAGCAGGTATTGCTGTAAATTCTCTGGGATATCATTATCCGGGATATGATGAAGCATTAAAAGATCAGATTGATAAGCTGATGCATATTTCCAACTTATATTACAATGAGCCGATCATCGAAGCAGGTGCGAAGCTGGTAAAGGCAAGTAAAATGAGCAAGGCATTCTTTACCAACAGTGGTACAGAAGCAATCGAAGGTGCTTTAAAAGCAGCTAAGAAATATGCATATGTACGTGACGGACATGCAGATCATGAGATCATTGCCATGAACCATTCCTTTCATGGAAGAAGTATCGGAGCACTTTCCGTGACAGGAACTGCTCATTACAGAGAGCCCTTTGAGCCTCTGATGGGTGGTGTGAAGTTTGCGGATTTTAATGACCTTGAGAGCGTAAAGGCTCAGATCACAGATAAGACCTGCGCAATTATCACTGAGGTTGTTCAGGGTGAGGGTGGTATCTATCCGGCGAAGAAGGAATTTCTGGAAGGTCTGCGTCAGATCTGTGATGAGAAAGATATTATGCTGATCTTCGATGAGATCCAGTGCGGTATGGGAAGAACCGGACATTATTTTGCATGGCAGGCATACGGTGTACAGCCGGATATTATGACAAGTGCCAAGGCTCTTGGGTGTGGTGTGCCGGTAGGTGCGTTTGTATTGAATGAGAAAGCTGCCAAAGCTTCTCTGGAGCCAGGTGATCATGGTACAACTTATGGTGGAAACCCGTTTGTATGTGCTGCAGTCAGCAAAGTATTTGACATTTATAAGAATGATAAGATCATTGAACATGTACAGGAAATGACTCCATATCTGGAACAGAAACTGGATGAAATTGTTGCAAAACATGAATGCGCTGCAACAAGACGAGGCATGGGCTTCATGCAGGGAATCGTGATCCAGGGCCGCCCTGTTGGTGAAGTTGTAAAGGCTGCGCTGGCAAAAGGATTGTTGGTGATCTCCGCAGGCAGTGATGTACTGAGAATCGTACCTCCGCTTGTGATCACAAAAGAACACATCGACAAGATGGCTGCAATTTTGGATGAGTGTATGGAATAATTTTAGTGAATCAAGCAAGTAGCGAAACGGATGATTTTATCTGTTTGGCATGAATCTGAGTGTTTTTACAAAATGCTCCGGGTATAATCAATAACTGATTATATCCGGAGCATTATTTTTGCAGAGAAAATACCATCTTTATAGGTAAAGTCACAGGCACCGCCGTTTTTGTCGGTAATGTGGCGGACAGATTCGATTCCTATTCCGTTTCCGGAGTGTTTGGAGGATTGGAAAATATTGCTTTTTTTGCTGTATTTTGCCATCGAAGGTATTCTCCACATGGATCAGAAGGAGATGATTATGGTGGGGATAAACTTCCACATTAATCTTTCTGCGGGCGGGCGCTGTTTTTACACTTGCCTGGATGGCATTTTCCAGCAGATTGGAAAACACAAGGCACAGATTAATCTCATCTATGGAAAGATTAGCAGGCAGGGAAACCAGTGCATGAAAAGGAATGTTTTCTCTTTCTGCAATGGTGGAATAATATCCGAAAACACTGTCAACAGCCTGATTTTCACAGAAATGCAGGTTATAGTCAGAGATTTTTCCGGTTGCAGCGGAGAGATATTCTTTAATTTTTTCCATGTCACCCTGTTCTGCCAGAGCGGACAGTCGGACAAAATGATGGCGGATATCGTGACGTGCCTGCCTTGCTTCTTCAATGGCCGTGCAGAGATTCTCGTATCTTTCCTGTTGAAGGGAAAGAAAATGGTTCTCCTGCTGAAGTCTGGCATTTCTGTTCAGGCTGACTGCCATCATAAGAAACAGGACATAAAACAGAAGCAGGATTATGAGCAGTACAAGACTGAAAACAATATAACACTGCAGGACTCGCCCAGTATATAAAGTACCGCGGTATTTAGGAATCATAAAAAGATTCACTCCTATGAAGATTACCGGAAGGATCCAGAATACATACCAGGTTTGAGCAAAGTTTTCGTCTGTGACCATTGTCTGTACACAGTGGCAGGCAGGATACCAGGCTGCCAGAACAAACAGCAGGCAGATGACGTTATAGAAAATTCCGGCACCAGTGTGCAACCACAGTTCGTTTTCTGTAATATGCAGGTCAGCAGTCATAAGTGCATTGACTGCCCGGGACAGACTTTTGACACATGTAAAAATTGCGAAGACTGCCAGAAAAATACTGACGGATTTCCAGACAGAGATTTTTAATGTTTTATGGTAAATGAGCATAATGACAGGCAGCAGAGGAAACAGGAACCATCTTGTCGGAATTTGCAGGGTACAGCAAACCGCTCCTCCCGAAAAATACAGATTCCCAGAAGAAGAGGAAGAAGCCATGCTGTCAGCTTAAGCGGTGTCTGTCTCAGATAGCATTTTTACAGGCAGATATGCCAGCAGTATACCGGGAATGATTACAGAAAGTTCAAGTACAGGGCGAAGTATGTCAGTCATTTCAGGACCTCCTTTGGAACAGAAATTCCATAAATGTCTGTCTGGCGATTTTTGAGAAGCTTCCTGCTCACCGGGATATTACTTCCGTTATCAAGGCGAAAGCCTGT
>ENA-OQES01000294-OQES01000294.1-human-gut-metagenome-genome-assembly--contig:-NODE-294-length-21788-cov-10.327224_pt1 | contig 21788 bp, 28 predicted proteins | sample MGYA00242798_ERZ504641 | MGnify/ENA primary metagenome ERZ504641 (study PRJEB26092, sample SAMD00036327) | human gut metagenome | host: Homo sapiens | study: EMG produced TPA metagenomics assembly of...
GTATAAGATGGAACTTTATAAAATTTTTCACAGGAAGATTTTCTGGATAGGAATATTAGCAATCTTGGGACTGATGTTTGTGTATTTCTGGTTTGCGGAAGTGGGAGATGAGAGATGTGTAATAGATGGTTGGAGCTATTCAGGATATGAAGCAGTACAGATGAATAAAAAAAGTTACAGAAGAGTATGCGGGTACTGTCACAGATGAAAAAATCAATCAGATTGTAGATAAATATGGACTTCCTTCGGAATTAAATGAAAATATGCCTGGCTGGAAGAACGGTAATTATCTGAATGATTTTGTAACAAGATTTTTTACAAATGGAAGCTGGGAGAATGGAGTAAAACCTACAGAGCGATATAGGCTTAAGGACACTGATTTATGGAACGCCTATAAAGAATACAATGAAAATATAGACAGCAAATCAGAAAAAATCGATAAAAAACCAGATGAAAAATGAGATATTGTCAATGTGGAAGCTCAAACCAACACTGGAATATACCACAGGCTGGAAAGTTTTCGGAGAACTGCTACAGTTTGGACTGATTTTGGGAAGTATTATGATCATCTGTGTGATTTCAGGTATTTTTGCAGAGGAAAGTCAGACAAAGATGCTACCATTAATCTTTACAACAGTGGAGGGGAAAATGGAAGGATACTTCAGCCAAAGTTCTGGCTTCTTTTACGATAACAGTTCTGTTATATGCAGGAATTACAGGAAGTGCATGGGGATTATGCAAAATTCGTGTATGACTTAAAGGGAGGATACAATCTGACAGGAGTAGTCATTTCGGGAAGTATGTGGAAGACAGTGGATAAAGCTCCATTTTCAGTTATTTGTCAGTGCTTTGATATTGGGATGTTGGCATTTTATCATTAAATGCCATTACATTGTGTATTTCAGCATATCAGGACAGTATGTTTGGAGCTGTAGTTGTAACTGCAATATGCTGGGCAATTCCATTGCTTGTACGGATTTTTTTCGGTGGATTTGTATGGATTTTGGTGGATCTCGATGCCGATGTTTCTCATTATGCAGGTGAATCTGAATGATATATACAGTATCTGGTACGTTGTAGCTGTAATGGCTGTGGGGGTGTTGGCAGTGTCTCTGACCAAAGGAATATTGCATTATAAAGTCAAACAGGTAGTGTAAGAAGAAACTTACTTGCTTCGGTTAAAATATCAAAATATAAATTTTCCTGTAACGTTTCTTCTGTCTGTGACTTAGTTATATAGAAAGACATCAGATAAAATAATGATACAGCAGACAGGAGGATCATCATGAAACGATATTTTGGAATATTCAATGCAGATGAAACAAAATCAGGACCATATTCAGACATTCAATGGAAGAAGACCGGGCCATTGAAAATCCCGAAAGATGCAGTAGGATAATAAAAAATTACAAGGAGCAGGAATGGAGAAATCAGAAATCGAAACAATCTACCGGAAGTATTTCCATGATGTCTTTCTCTATATCCGGGCACTTTCCGAAAATGAAAGTCTGGCAGAGGAAATCACCCAGGAAACATTCCTGAAGGCAATGAATAATATTGAGAAATTTGATGGCCGGAAGGATATCCGCGCATGGCTATTTGTAATTGCGAAGAATACATATTTCCGCTATTGCAGACGAAATAAAATCTATGTAGGCGAAGAATTTTCAGAAATAATGCAGGATTCCATGCAGGATACATCCCCGGCAGTACTGGATCAGATCGTGCAGGATGAGACAGTTCGGAATCTCAAACGCTATGCAGAACTGATACCAGAACCCTACAGGGAAGTATTTCACCTGCGGATATACGGTGAGCTCTCCTTTGAGCAGATCGGAAAATGCTATCAGAAAAGTGCAGGGTGGGCAAGAGTAACCTGCCATCGTGCACGACAGATGATAAGAGCACAGATAAGTCAGGAGGAAAAGTAACATGGAAAAAATTAAACTGTAATGTGATCCAGGATATTCTGCCATTATACATTGATGATGTGGTAAGTGATGACACAAAAGAACTTGTAGAAGAACACCTGCAAAACTGCGAAATCTGCCAGCGGGTATACCATGAGACAAAGACAGACCTTGAAAATGATATGAAGATCTCTGCGCAGACAAAAGAAAGCAGCAATGAAGCAAATGACTTGAAAAGCTTCAGGAAATTTTTAAAGAAAAGAAAGATAAAAACAATCCTGCTTTCCATAGCAGCAACCGTAATTTGCTTTGTGGCAGTGTTCACGTTCATGAATAAACATGTCACATATATCAGCTACAAAGATGCAGGGATAACTATTGTTGAGGATAATAAAGATGAAGTAAAATATAAAACGAATATAAAAGGAAATTATCGCTGGAGCACATCTTTGGACAGGAAAACAGGTGTAATGACTATCCATTTTGAACAGAGCTTGTGGGAAAAATATGTAAGCTGTATTTTTTGATCCATATGATAATCTTCATGAGATTCTGAAAAAATGATGAGATAAAAGAAGTGTATGTAGATAAGGATGGAACTACAACAACAATCTGGGAAGCTCCGGAGGAAGAACAGAAAGCTTATTTATCTGAAGAACATACAGAGCCGTTAGGATAAAATCTTAGAGTGTTTTTCAAACACGCTCTAAAATATGAAAGCGAATTTTATAGCAGTCCTATAGGTTATAAGGATTTACAAAGAGGCTGTCACGTAAGGCAGCCTCTTTTTGTAATTGCTGATGGACATTCTCTTTCCATATGTTACAATAGAACAAGAATATGGAAAGAAAGACAGGAAATCTAACTATGAAAAAACAACTAAATTATGCAGATATCATAAAGGAAGCTCTGATCCTGACAGGTGCGGTAGCGATCATTGCGGCAGCAGTTTATTTCTTTCTGGTGCCGAGCCATACCTCTGTAAGCAGTATCTCCGGTCTTGGTATCGTGTTATCAAACTTTGTACCTTTATCATTGTCTGCAATCACCATGATTTTGAATGTGGTACTTCTGATTATTGGCTTCATCACTTGCGGACGCGAATTTGGCGTAAAAACGGTTTACACCAGCATCGTTTTGCCTTTATTTCTCGGATTATTTGAGAAAGTATTTCCGGATTTTGGCTCTATGACCAACAGTCAGGAGCTGGATGTGCTGTGCTATATCCTGGTGGTCAGCGTAGGACTGAGCATTCTTTTTAACAGAAATGCATCCTCCGGCGGACTGGATATTGTGGCAAAGATCATGAACAAATATCTCCACATGGAACTGGGAAAAGCAATGTCTCTTTCCGGTATGTGTGTGGCTCTTTCCGCAGCACTTGTATACGATAAGAAAACAGTGGTGCTGAGTATTCTCGGAACATACTTTAATGGAATAGTTCTGGATCACTTTATCTTTGACCATAATATTAAACGTCGTGTCTGCGTCATCACTCAGAAAGAGGAAGAACTGCGTAAATTCATTATCAAAGACCTGCACAGCGGAGCGACGATCTATGAAGCGACAGGTGCCTATAATATGAAGAAACGCAATGAGATCATCACGATAGTAGACAAAACAGAATATCAGAAGCTGATGGCTTACATTAATCATGAAGATCCAAAGGCCTTTGTGACAGTTTACAATGTATCGGATATGCGTTATCAGCCCAAGCTGTGAGAAATATTATGGCAGGAAAGCTGTGGGTATGATAGAATAGCAGAGTGATTATATAACCATAAAGAGATTATGGTAGAAAGAGGATGAAAGATGAAAAAAGGAAAAGGAATTGCCCTACTTCCCATTGGTGTATTTCTTGTATTATACCTTGGACTGGGCATTTTATTTGAGTATGTGATGGAAATCCCCATGGGATTTTATAATGTGCCTATTGTAGTAGCATTTCTTGCTGCAATCCTGGTTGCCTGTCTGCAGAACAGAGCACTGGATTTTGATAAAAAACTGGAGATCATGGCACAGGGAGTTGGGGACAAAAATATCATCACTATGCTTCTGATCTTCCTTGCAGCCGGATCTTTTGTAGGAGTTGTGGGAAGAAGCAGTGCTGAGAGTGTTGCATATTGTATGCTGAGTCTGATACCTGCCAGATTTTCAGTGTCTGTGCTGTTTATAGTTGCCTGTTTTGTGTCTGTGGCTATGGGAACCTCTGTGGGAACCATTACCCTTCTGACACCGATTGCAGCAGCAGTTTCCACAGCATCAGGATTTGATCTGGCATTTTGTGTGGCTTCTGTTATGGGAGGAGCCATGTTTGGGGACAATCTTTCTTTTATTTCAGATACGACGATTGCTGCATGTAATGGTCAGGGATGTGAGATGAAAGACAAATTCAGGGAGAACTTCTGGATCGCTCTTCCGGCAGCCGTTGCTACACTGATTTTAATTCTGATTTTGTCATTTCAGACAGAAATCCAGGGCCGTGTGATCCAGCCCTATCATCTGACACAGGTAATACCGTATGTGCTGGTATTGATCGGAGGAATTGTTGGGATCAATGTGTTTGTGGTATTGCTGACAGGAATCGTATCCGGAGCATTTATTATGCTGATCGGAGGACATACCACACCTGTAGAGATCCTGAAAAATATGGGATCCGGTGTATCCGGAATGTTTGAGACTTGTATGGTGGCGATTCTGGTAGCTGCCATGTGTGCGCTGATACGTGAGTATGGTGGATTCGATGCACTTCTTAGCTGGATCCATAAAATTTTCCGCGGAAAAAAGGGCGGACAGCTTGGAATGGGACTTCTGGTAGGAACTATGGATATTGCCACTGCCAATAATACAGTGGCGATCGTAATGGCAAACCCTATCGCAAAGGAAATGGCAGAGGAGTATGGAATTACACCGAGAAAGACAGCTTCCATACTGGATACTTTTTCCTGCGTTTTCCAGGGAGTGATTCCATATGGTGCACAGATGTTGGTTGCAATCTCAGCAGTGAACGAACTGGGTGGTGAGATTTCTGCATTTCAGATTATGCCGAAATTGTTTTATCCCATGTTATTGTTGCTCAGCTCTCTGATCACAATTATGAGAGGTTCAGACCGTACAGGAGCTTAAAAGATTCCCCCTGCCGGAAGCTATATTTTTTTCAATTTCTTTCAAAAAATACTTGACCTTCCTCCTTGTGGAAGCAGTATAAAGGAAGCACAGACAGGGCAGTAGAGCAGCGGATCAGCTATATCTGCTGTCAGGAAAGCAAGAGGTAGCAGTATGAAGATCAAACAGGTGGAAGAGCTGGTAGGCATCACCAGAAAGAATATCCGTTTTTATGAAGAACAGGGTCTCCTGAATGTGGAGCGTGCAGAGAACGGATACCGGGAATATCATAGGGCAGACATTGCCAGACTTCAGGAAATCAAATTATTCCGGAAGATGGATATTTCCATAGAAGAGATGAGAGCTCTTTTTGAAAAGCGGAAAAGCCTGCAGTTCTGTCTGGAACAGCACCTGGGAGAACTGGAACGCCGCAGGGAGGGTCTTGTGAAAATGCAGGAAATGTGTGAGCGCCTGATTGCAGAGCATCAGTCCCTGGATACCTTGAATGCCGAGAACTGTCTGGAAGAAATCGAGCAGATGGAGAAAGAGGGTGCAAGGTTTATGGATATAAAGAAAACAGATATCCGTAAGAAAAGAAGGACAGGAGCGATCATTGGAGCAGTAGTTATGATCTTGCTTATGGGATTTACCATAGGGCTTATGCTGTGGGCAAATACACAAGATCCCATACCGACCGGACTGCTGATATTTCTGATCGCCATACCGGTTGTGATCATCGGAGGAATTCTGGCAGCACTTGCAGGACGCATGAAAGAGATTGAAGGAGGAGAAGAGGATGAAGCTTCTAAGTATTGAATACATTCCGGGTGTAGAGTTTGAGGCACTGGGAATTGTAAAGGGAACAGTTGTACAGACAAAAAATGTAGGAAAAGATTTCATGGCAGGGATGAAGACCCTGGTAGGCGGAGAAATCACAGGCTATACGGAAATGCTCAATGAAGCAAGGCAGATTGCCACCAAGCGTATGGTAGATGAAGCCAAAGAGATGAATGCGGATGCTGTGATCGGTGTGAAATATGGCTCCTCCCAGGTAATGTCAGGGGCAGCAGAAGTTATTGCATATGGAACTGCTGTGAAATATAAATAAATGACAGGATGCCGGCGGCATGAGAGATTTGCCGCCGACATCCCTGAAATATGATCTTACACACTGTCTGAAAAGTGATATCACCACAGATGAAAGGTAACAATATGAGCGATAATAAGAATGTAAATCAGGATAAAGGTCTTCAGGGAAATGAAAAAATAGAGCAGGCGATCGCTGCTCTGCAGCAGGAAGCCACTCAGGAAATGCTGGCACATACACTGACTGTAATCCGTAGACGAATGAGAGAAAACGGTCAGTTTATCCTTTCAGTAGAACCGCCCACAGGAGACAACCAACTTCGGATCGGCACAGTGAAAACCGGAGATGGAAAAGTCTGGTGGGCGGCATTTACCGGCTTTGAGGAAGAATTGAAAGGCGGCGGAAGCGTACAATCCACTTTTCTGACAGACATAGATCAGCTTTTCAATTCAGCATTACAGGTAAATGAGATTGAGGGAATCATCCTTAACCCATGGAATCGCACGATCATGTTGGATAAGAACCTGATTAATATTATTCTGGGAAATATGTAGTTCCCATTTTGTTTAATTCAGGCAATATGGTAATCAGCATGGTAATAAAACACAGAGAACCACCGATCACATTGGATACCGGTTCTGCCATAAACACGCCATCTGTGCCCATGTGTAATCCATAGGGCAGGAAATAAGTCAGCGGAACCACGATAAATACTTTACGAAGCAGGGAGAAAAAAATTCGCCTGCTTTTTTTTTATTCAATGATTTAAACACTGTCTGACCAATATACTGCAGATCCATAAAAATAAAGGCTGCAAAGTAAAGCTTCAGCGCAGGAACGGCATCCTTCAATAACAATTTATCTGAACTGAAGATTCCGATCAGAAATTCAGGGGCAATGAGAATGACGCTCCACATGATACCTGTATAGATCAGAACCATAATGATCAGAACAACCCCTGCTTTCTTTACCCTGTCAGGACGTCTGGCTCCGTAATTGTAGCTGAGAACAGGAGAGGTTCCCTCATTGATCGCATGGATAGGCGTCTCCACCATCTGGCGAACACTGGATATAATAGTCATGACAGAGATATAAATATCACCGCCTGTCACGGAAAGAACATTATTGCAGCAGATACTTACCAGGCTGTTAGTCAGCTGCATGATAAATCCAGCAGACCCCAGACTGATGATATCCCTGGCATGTCTGGTGCACTCAGAAATCTCATTTATATGAATCCATCTTACCTTCAATTCTGATTTTCCATGAAGAAAATAAAATACAAGCAAGGCAGAGAGAATCTGAGAGATGACAGTAGCAATCGCTGCACCCTTAATCCCCATATCCAGAACAAAAATAAAAATTGGATCAAGAATAATATTTGCGACTGCACCGACTGTTACTGACAGCATACCGATAATGGCATATCCCTGTGCATTGATAAAAGGATTCATTCCTGTTGCTATCATGGAAGGGAGAGTACCCAGAAGGTAAATCATCAGATAGGGATACGCATAAACCAGAGCATCATCTGAAGCACCAAACAGAGTCAGTAAGGGGCGGGCAAAAAGAAATCCGATCAGCATCAGCACAGCAGCACTTCCACATAACATGGTGAAAGCAGTATTCATGATCATGTCAGCAGTCCTGGAATCTCCTTTTCCGCGGTTGATAGAGAAAATTGGTGCACCTCCAGAACCAAAGAGATTACTGAAAGCAGTAATGATCATGATGATCGGAAAGCATAAGCCCACAGCGCCAAGTGCAGTTGTTCCTATATCATGGATCCTGGCGATATAGATACGGTCCACAATGTTGTATAAAAGATTCAATATCTGCGCTACCAGCATGGGAAGCGCAGCGCTTAATATATTGTTGGTCACAGTTCCGTTTTCAAAATCAATTCGTTTCATTATAAATCTTCCTAAGTTTAAAACTTTTATCGTGCATATAAGTATATCATAAAGTAAACAGAAATTCACTCTGATACAGTGGTGTTGGAACAAAATAGTTACTGTTCACTCCGTTCACAGTAACGTAGCCAAAATTCATTCCAGATTGCCTGCGGCAATGGAATTTTGGCTTGTATGTCTCGGGATTTTGGCATATTCATGCCAAAACACCTCGCGGGACAGTGGCATGTGAACAGTAACACAAAATATTCTCTGAAATTGTCATAAGTCATGATACAGAGAATAAAAAATGCATTTTTTATCCATACTATTTTCATGTAACAAAATACAGTATTTCTTAAAAAAGGAGACAACAGACTATGATTTTAAAAGAAAAGGAACGTTCAGTAATCGAAGATCTTCAGACACAAGAGAAAAGCTGTGTGGAAAAGTATGGAAAATACGCAGAACAGGCCAGAGACCCGGAGCTTAAAAATCTTTTCCGGAATATCCAGCAGGAAGAACAGAAGCATTATGAGTCTTTGTCAATGATTCTTTCCGGAAGTGTGCCTGAATGTAACTGTAATGACAGATCAGGCAAAGATTATCAGCCAAAAGCGGTCTATACAGCTATGAGTTCACCGGAAGACAAAGAGCACGATGCGTTTCTTGCAACAGACTGTATAGGTACAGAGAAGCTGGTGTCAGGAACATACAATGATGATGTATTCGTCTTTGGTGACAGTGGCGTACGAAAACTGCTGGCAGATATCCAGATTGAGGAGCAGAATCATGCGGAGATGCTGTATAAGTATAAAACTGTGAATGGAATGGCATAAAAGTCAGAAAAACAGGCAGTCTGTGCAGGATTGCCTGGATACATAACTGGAACATGTTCCAGTTTGACGAAAGAAAGGGCCACTTTTCGGCAACTTATTAATTGTAAGAACAAATGCACAGTGCTATACTTATCTTATTAAAATTTATTCCAGATTGCCTGCAGCAATGGAATTTTGGTATATGCATGTCAAAACACCTTGCAGGACAGGCATATGAACAGTAACTATTATGTGACTGTGAAAAGTAATAACAGAACAGGAAAAGTAAGTATGGCGAGTATAAGAGATGTAGCGCGCAGAGCAGGCGTAGGGGTGGGAACCGTTTCCAGAGTTATAAATGGAAATGGGTATGTATCAGCTGATACAAAAAAGAAAATTGAAAAAGCAATTGAAGAATTAGAGTATACACCAAATGAACTGGCGAGAAATCTGTTTCGTAATAAAACAGGAATTGTAGGAATACTGGTGCCGGATGTAGATCATCCGATTTTTTCAAGTTATGTGAGACAGACAGAGGCAGCTTTGTATGAATTGGGGTATAAGACTCTGATTTCAAGTACTATAGGAGTCAGCAACAGAGAAGAAGAATTTCTGGATATGCTGGATCGAAATATGGTAGATGGCATTATTGCCGGCTCTCATACACTGGAAGGAGAGAAATATCTGAAAAGAAAACATGCTATCATCTCCTTTGACAGAGATTTCGGACCGGAAATCCCGATGATCGGGTCGGATCATGTAACCGGCGGCAGACTGGCAGCGGAGGTTTTAATTCGGAATAAATGTGAAAAAAAGTACTTAAAATATATTCGGTGATGTCGACCCAAATATTGTGGCAAATGATAAACATACAGTACTGTAAAAAAAACTCTGGAAAAACAAGGAATTGAAGTGGTAGATCTGATTCTGGAGTGGAACAGGTTTGGCCATGAGGATTACTGGGAAAGTGCCAGAAAGGTAATGGAAACTTTTGATGGAATCGATGGTGTGTTTGGAACTGATCAGCCTGTGCTCAATATTATGCATCTGGCACTGAAAGCAGGAATAAAGATACCGGAAGAGTTAAAAATCGTAACATATGATGGAACGGATATATCCAGACTGGTTTATCCGGAAGCTACCAGCATCAGGCAAAATATAAAGATGCTTGCAGAACTCAGTGCTAATTCTGTAGTTGATCTGATAGAAAACCGAAGACCTGTACCGAATAAGCAGATCATCCCTGTAGAATTGTATCAGGGACAGACAACTTATCCTGTAGATACGGCCATATAGACTATTATTTGACCGTTTATGGAGTGTTGTATGAAAAAAGAAGGGATTTGAGTATCAATGAAAAATACACAAAGATCTCTTCATTTTTTTTGTCTAATTTAGGGAAAAAGCAATACTATATTGACAAAATCTAATTTACATCATATACTTTATATAAATGGAACGGGTACCACATATAAAGTATCAATAACTTATGCTTTATTATGTTTCGGATAGTATTTCATAAAGTCTTCATAATACTATGATAAGCTCTGCAGACAGGGGCCTTTTTTATTTTAATGTATATGGAACGGGTACCATATCTATTATTTACGAGGATTACTATAAATATGACAAATATCAGAAAGGGGATTTACGTATGTACACAGGGAATTATGAATGTCTGGAATTATTTGTAAAATCGGATGAAGGCAAAAAAGGCAGTGTGCTCCTGAAAAACGTAAAAGAAAGCACAACAGAGACAAAAGAACTGAAACATATCTATGGAAATTGGATCAAATTTCCGGTAAGCAGAAATACAGAATATGAAATCTCAACACAGGACTGCACAATAACATTTGCTTATTTAAGTGAATGTGAAAACATTATGGAAAATGGAATCTGTGTGCTGGATACTACAGATAATTATAAAGAGATGAATAAAGAAGAGTTCCTTCGTTTTAATAGATACTCCATACAGAGAACAGTATCATTTTTCACCGGTTGTGAACTGGAATAATGATCCTAATGGACTTTGCTGGTTTAAGGGTTATTATCACCTTTTCTATCAGCTGAATCCTTTTGGACAGGAGTGGAATAATATGTACTGGGACATGCAGCAAGCAAGGATCTGATGCACTGGACACATCTTCCGGTTGCGTTAGAGCCTCAGGAAGAAATCCTGGATAATCTTGCAATCAAAGGTGGTGCTTTCTCCGGAAGCGCACTTCCGATGGGAGACGAGGTATACTTCTATCTCACAAGACATATCGGACCTCAGGATGACGGATGGGACACTGTTCAGTATCAGACAATGACAAAGAGTAGTGATATGATTCATTTTGAGCCGGAAAAAGAGATTATCAGGGAGAAACCGGAAGGTACTAACTATGATTTCCGCGACCCAAAAGCAATTAAGATCGGTGAGAAGTATTATATTGTATTAGGTGCATGTATAGATGAAAAAGGAACATTTCTTCTGTACGAATCTGAAGATGCAGAGAACTGGAAATACAGATGTCCTCTGATTACAGAGGAAACAAAGATCAGAACCATTGAGTGTCCGGACATTTTTCCCATTGGATGATAAATATGTAGCTATGGGCGCATGGATGAGCCATTATGATGAATACGGAAGATTCCAGCAGTGCAGATATTATGTGGGAGACTGGAACGGTGATGCAATGGATGTTCATACACAGCAGTGGGTAGACTTTGGAAGCAACTGCTATGCAGCACAGAGTTTTCAGCATGAAGACCGCAGGATCCTGATTGGTTGGATCAGTGATTTCTATGGAGAGCATATTGCTACAGAGCCGGGAGCTTATGGAAGCATGACTCTGCCAAGAGAACTTCATGTGAAGAATGAACATGTATATACAAAACCTGTAGAGGAAGTTTATACTCTTCTGGGGGATACAGTATATGAAGGCACAGGCAGTGAAATCAAAGTCGGCTCCATTGCAGATAACAGATATTATGCATCTGTATCATTTGAAGAAACAGGAGATTTCAACATTCTTCTTGGTCAGGATGGGGATAAATCCATCAGTCTGACTGCAGAAGGGGGAAAAGTATTCTTTAAAATGGCTGGTGTGAAGAGCGATAAGGTACAGTTTGTTTCTTCTGTGGAGAAATGTAGAAATGCAGAAATTTTTGTAGACGGAAGAACAATTGAGGTATATTTAAATGATGGAGAAGATGTTGGAACCAGACTATTCTACAATAGTAACAGACAGGGGATATTCTGCCTGAACAGTGAAAAAGATGCGCAGGTGAAAATTTGTGAAATGAAATCCATCTGGAAATAAATCAGAGATTTCAGAAATCGGAATCTTAGATTTTTTCGAATATCTGTTTGACTTATGGAAACGTTATAGAAAATGAGGGATAAATAGAAATGACCACATCTATGATAAAGGGCAATCCGCTGAAGTTGATGTTACAGTTTGCGTTTCCTTTATTATTAGGAAACTTGCTGCAACAGACTTATAATATTATTGATGCTGCGATCGTAGGTCAGATTCTTGGCGCAAAAGCACTGGCAAGTGTAGGAGCCAGCAGCAGTATTCAGTTTCTGGTACTGGGATTCTGCATGGGAAGCTGTACAGGCTTTGGTGTTCCTGTAGCTAAATATTTCGGTGCAGAGAAAATAGAAAAAATGCGGGATTATATCTTTAATGGAGCTGTATTATGTGCAGGAATCGCAGTGATCCTGACAGCATTATGCAGTGTTTTATGTCCTCAGATTCTGCATATTTTATCTGTACCAGAGGACATTTATGACAATGCATATAGTTATCTGTTAATCATTTTCCTGGGGATTCCCTTTACGATTTTATATAACTATCTGTCCAGTATTTTGAGGTCAGTGGGAGACAGCAGGACACCGTTTATATTTCTGGCGTTATCTGCTGTTCTGAACATTTTTCTGGATTTATTCTGTATCGTAGTGCTGAAACTTGGATGTGCCGGAGCTGCCATTGCAACCATTTCCGCACAGGCAATCAGTGGAATCTTGTGCCTTATTTTTATTATCCGCAAAATGAAACTTCTGTGGCTCAAGAAAGAAAACAGGACAATAAAAGGGGATGCAGTAAAGGAACTTCTGGCAATGGGAATGCCTACGGGACTTCAGTTCTCCATCACAGCTATCGGAAGTATGGTTATGCAGTCTGCGAACAACGGGCTTGGAAGTACATATGTATCAGCTTTTACTGCAGCAATGAAGATCAAGCAGTTTACCATGTGTCCATTTGATGCTATCGCAACCTCTGCTTCTGTATTCTGCAGCCAAAATCTTGGAGCAGGACAGTCTGACAGGATTAAGAAAGGATTGCGCTGTGGTATTACAGTGGGAGTAGGATATGGTATTGCGGCAGGAATTTTACTGATTTTTGCAGGGCGTACACTTTCTATGCTGTTTGTTGGAAAGAGTGCGGTGGCAGTTCTGGATGCCTCTGCCAAATACCTCAGATGTATGGGATTTTTCTACTGGAGTCTTGGTATTCTCAATGTCGCCCGTATGGTAACTCAAGGACTTGGATATTCAGGCAGAGCCGTTTTCTCCGGCGTAACAGAAATGATCGCCAGAACAGTTGTCTGTCTTGGATTTGTAGGAACTTTTGGCTTCACAGCCATCTGCTTCGCTGACCAGACTGCCTGGATCACAGCAACCTGCTATATTTTTCCGACATGCCTGTGGTGCATCCGAAAGTCTACAAAAATGCTTGCATCTATAGCAGTTCGAGTAAATAATGCATCATAATCTAGCCCATCAGAGTGTGAAATTCTGCGTCATATATCTTTGCCGTGCGTTAGAGCGTGTCTGCAGATATCTTCCTTGTTTTTCGCACTCTGCTGAACTGTCTTAAATGCATTATTTATTAGGACTGTTATAATAAAAGTATGACAAAATAAGAAAACAGCTATGCAAGAGCAGCAGATAAAAATATCTGTACTCTTCATAGCTGTTTTTATGTATGGTTTATATATGGTAAAGCTATTGACTATATGGATATCAGGTTAAAAGAGCTTCTGCTCAGATGCTTTTTTATCCGTAAATGGTCCTGCGACAGTTTTGACATCTCTGTGATTTCCAAAGAAATCCTGATTAAAGATAATCGGGCTTCCGTCAGGATTTTCGTATTTCTGCTCCGGTTCGAATGCCATACCAAGTGTTTCAGTTGAGATGATACCGTCGTTTTCTTCTTTGATGATATCATACAGGTTGGTCTTCAGATACCAGCCATCTTCTTTCTCTTCAACAGAGATATCTACAGTGTGTTCTGTATCTGTGACTGCATCTGTTTCTTTTTCCCATGCACGTGCTCCATTGAAATAGAGATTGCCGGATGCCCATACAGGAAGATGATCATAATAGCAGTTGCCTGTTGTTTCAGAACCCATTCCGCAGTAACCTTCGAACTGTCTGTTCCATTCATCAAAGGTTGGATATCCGTTAAATTTGAAAGTTCCTGTGATCACATTGCAGTCATCCCACATATTTCCATTGTTACCCATAAGATCAGCCAGATCCTGCATACAAGGACGGATCGGTTTCTGAACGAAGATGTTGTTGTAGAATCTGTCATCTCCATGAAGGATGGTCATAAATCCTGCAACCTGAGTTCCGTGTTTGGTGTGATATGGAGTATATCTCGGAGATGGAATATCAGGTGCACCGTTGTCTGTACCGATACCAACAGAAACGAAGCCGCCGCAGATCAGGTTATGTACAAGGGCAACACCCTGGGTTGCAATTTTCAGTGCACGGTCAGACAGCAGGATATTGTGGTCGATTAATGTCGGACCATGGGAAACCTCAACGAAGATATCTTCTCCTACGCTTGTGACAGCGTCATCCCCTGCCTCGAAGTCATTAGGAAGAGCATTGTCATGGAAGAGATTTCCTGTAACGCGGGTTCCCTGTGCCTGCCAGTCAAGCCACAGACCACGGGTGCAGTTGTGGATATGGTTGCGGCGGAAAATAACATCGATAGCAGCATGCATTTTGATACCGCCGATCTCTGCTCCTGCCAGATTTTGCTTGTTATTAATGTGGTGGATATGGTTGTCTTCAATAACAGAGAATACGCCTCCAAGATGTCCTACAATACCTGTCTGACCGCAGTCATGGATTTCACATCTGCGCACAATATGGGAACCGATGTGTTCTTTATCCCATCCTTCATAGGAAGCCTGGCAGATGCAGTCGCGTTCTGTCTGAGTTCCGTCTTTGTATTTCCACTTTAACCATTTGTTATCATTTTCAGGCTGCAGATATTTACCAAGAGAAATACCGCTGCATTTGGATTCATAGATTTCACAGTCTTCGATGATCCATCCTTTGGACCAGTGAGGACCGACCATTCCCTCCTGATAAGCGGTAGGGGGAGCCCACTGAGTAGCAGCCTGACTGATGCGGAAACCGGAGAGAGTGATATATCCGATTCCTTCACTTTCTGGATAGAAGCAGTTTCTTCTTACACTGATCTCAACATTTTCTTTATTGGGATCTTTTTCATGGAAGTTTGCATAAATAATTGTCTGATTATTGGCTTCATCCTGTTCTGCATACCATGTATATACAGAGAAATCAGGATCCCATGAGATAGTACTTTTTTGTGGATTTTTAACTTTATCCAGAGTGGTTACTTCATACATGGATTTTTCATTCAGATATACATCTCCTGTATGAGCAATAAATGTAGCGATAAACCAATCTCCGGATACCAGGGTAGTAAATGGGTTATAATCACCGAAGATTCCGTTCGGAATGACTGCTTTCCATACAGTGCCTTCTACATTTTCCCAGTCTTTGACAGCTTCACTTCCTGTAATGTGCGCCTGTCCTTTTATTGCAGAACGGTAGGTGATACGCTTGTCTGCCGTTCCAGCGTGAATCGGATTAACAGCTTCACGGTATAATCCCGGTGCAACGATGACTTCATCTCCCGGAAGTGCCTTTGCAGCGGCCTCCTGAATAGTTTTGAATGGATTTTCTTTTGTTCCGTTTCCGGTCTGGATCACGGATGCATCAACGTAAATAATCATTATAAAAACCTCCCGGCCTTCTGGCCTGAATCCTTCTGTTTGCGGGCGAAATGCCCATAAGATATGTAATCTAGTGTAGCATGTAGATATGCAGCGAAACAATGGAATCCTGTGTCATTTTGTATGAATTTTGTGATGATTCATTACTGTTCACTGAAAACGTCGGATTCGAAAATAAGAGAACGAAAGAATTTCTGGCAAAAATCCTGTAAATAGAATAAATCTTGATACTTAAAACTTAAAATAGTGAGTAAATACCGGGCTTTATTTACCAGTAACTTTTACCTGCATATTACATAGATTTTGATGTAAATACTCTGCAGATGATATATTATAAAAAATACAAATATTTTCAGAAAGTGCAGGCTATCATGAATAAAAAGAAATCAAAGAATAAAAAACAGGATAAGCAGAGTGAGAAGCCGGTTCCGAGGAAAAAGGAAGAGGAGCAGACAGAAGGAACTGGTAGAAATTCAGCTCAGAACCCTTGCTATGGATTACTGGTCTGTACTGGAATATCATATATATACTGCCTGGATTTCAAAAACAAAAATCCAGGCAGTTATTTTAATACCAGCGTGTCATTGGCAGATCATTATTGATTCCTTTAGTCATCAGAATCTGGTGCAGATCAATAATTCCGTTATGGAAGGTTGCAGCACATGCTGACAGGTAAAGTTCCCACATACGCAGGAAGGATTCATCAAACATGGTCTTTTCCTTTTCTATATTCTCACGGAAATTCTTTTCCCAGTGGAGCAGAGTTTTATTGTAATGCAGACGCAGATTTTCAATGTCCAGAGTGTGGAAATTGTCCTCTGCCATATGATTCAGGATTTCTCTCAGACTGGGAACAGTTCCGCCTGGAAAGATATATTTCTTGATCCATGGATCACCCGGATGTTCTTTCAGTGCACTGATAAAATGAAGCAGGAATAATCCGCCCGGTTTCAGAACTTTCTCTACACAGTCAAGGAAGAGCTGATAATTGTCACGGCCAACATGTTCCAGCATTCCCACACTGACTACCCGGTCAAACTGATAGTTATGTTTCGGCAGATCACGGTAATCCATCAGTTCCACTGTAAGATAATCTTCCAGGCCCTGATCTTTGATGCGCTTCTGGAATTCTGTATATTGTTCGTGGCTTAAAGTGATTCCTGTACCATGTACTTTGTATTTTTTTAGCAGCCTCAATCAACAGAAAACCCCATCCGCAGCCGATATCAAGAAGACTCATACCTTCTTCCAGATGCAATTTTTTCAGAATATAATCTACTTTATTGACCTGTGCCTGATATAAAGAGTCATCGTCATGAATGAAGTAGCCACAGGAATAACTCATGGTTTCGTCCAACCATAATTTATAAAAATCATTTCCGATATCATAGTGGCTGGTGACTTCCTTTTCCTGATTCTTTTTGGATGTAGAACTGAACATGATCTTTTTTCAGAGCAGATTCATTGGTAGAAAATTTGCTCATCTGTCCCAGAAAATGATCCAGTGCCTCGTAAAGATTTCCTTCAATATCCAGATCTCCCCGCATATAAGCCTCGCCTAATGCCAGGGAAGTGCTTTTGAGCAGCTCGGCCAGAGGAATTGTTTCCTTAAAATTTACTGTAAATGTGGGTTCTCCCTCTCCGATTGAATATTCGGAATTCTTGAACTTTACCAGAAATGGATAGTCCGTAAAGCGTTCAAGGAATTGCACCATTGCTTTTTCCTCAGCCTTTTCTCCTAATGTCTCAAACATAATAGTTTACCTCCTTTAACACAAAACTATGATACACCTTTGGGGGCGCTTATCGTCAAGGGGAGAATTAAACAAAGATATCTGGGAAATTGGTCAGACTTGTAGCAGAATAATGGAAATAGAAGAAGAAACAAAAAGTTCACAAAAAACATCTTGACCATCAAAGAAACACAAGTTATAATCCCCTATATAAAAATTTTCGTGCAAAGAGCAGACAATGGGGTCTGAGAAAGAATCCCATTGTCTGCTCTTTTTTGCGTACTACGAAGATTTTTGTTACTGTTCACACACCACTATCCCGCGAGGTGTTTTGGCTACGTTACTGAGAACGGAGTGAACAGTAACAGATTTTTGCATATTATAATCCGCACAATTCGAGAGGAGGAATATCATGAGGCTGAATCCCAAAGAACAGGAAAAATTAATGCTTCATATGGCAGGAAATCTTGCAAAAGAGAGAAAGGAAAGAGGTCTGAAACTGAATTACGTGGAGGCACTTGCGTATATCAGTTCTGAACTCCTGGAGCTTGCAAGAGATGGTAAAACAGTAGTAGAGCTGATGCAGCTTGGAACCAAAATCCTTACAAAGGATGACGTAATGGACGGTGTTGCTGATATGATCGGTGAAGTTCAGGTAGAGGCAACATTCTCGGATGGAACCAAGCTTGTGACAGTACATAATCCAATTCAGTAAGGAGGAGAATGAGCATGAAGATCGGTGAAATTATGGCCGCAGATCGTGAGATCACACTTAATGAAGGCAAGAAAACAGTGACAGTAACAGTGGCAAACAAAGGCGACAGACCGGTTCAGGTCGGTTCTCATTTTCACTTCTTTGAAGTAAATAAATGCCTTTCTTTTGACAGGGAAAAAGCCTATGGATATCATCTGGACATTCCTTCAGGAACATCTGTAAGATTTGAGCCGGGTGAAGAAAAAGAGGTTCAGCTTACAGAAATGGGCGGCAGACAGAGAGTATTCGGACTGAATGACCTTACCCGCGCCCAGGCAACTGACGATACAAAAGCAGCATCCATGGAAACTGCGAAATTAAAAGGATTTCTGTAAGGAGGGACAACAATGAGTACAAAAATTTCCGGAAGCAAATATGCGGCAATGTATGGCCCGACTACAGGAGATAAGGTACGTCTGGCAGATACAAGCCTTGTGATCGAGGTAGAAAAAGATTATACAACTTATGGAGACGAAGTAAAGTTCGGCGGCGGCAAGACAATCCGTGACGGTATGGGACAATCTGTAAAAACCTGCAGTAAAGACGGAGATCTGGATCTGGTAATTACAAATGCATTAATCGTAGACTCTACAGGAATCGTAAAAGCAGATATCGGTATCAAAGACGGCAAGATCGCAGGAATCGGTAAGGCCGGAAACCCGGATATCATGGACGGTGTGACACCTGGAATGACAGTTGGTGCATCTACAGAGGCACTTGCCGGTGAGGGAATGATTGTAACCGCAGGTGGAATTGACACCCATATTCATTTCATCAGCCCGCAGCAGATCGACTGTGCACTCTACAGTGGTGTAACTACCATGATCGGTGGCGGTACAGGCCCGGCGGATGGTACAAACGCAACTACCTGTACACCAGGACCATGGAATTTGAGAATGATGTTAAAGGCAGCCGAGGAATACCCGATGAACTTAGGCTTCCTTGGAAAAGGTAACTGCTCAGACGAAGCTCCTCTTATTGAGCAGGTTAAGGCCGGAGCTATGGGACTTAAGATCCATGAGGACTGGGGCGCAACACCTGCAGTTATCAATCACTGTCTGAATGTGGCAGATGAATATGATGTACAGGTTGCCATCCATACAGACACATTAAATGAAGGTGGATGTGTGGAAGATACACTTGCAGCCATCGGCGGCAGAACCATCCACACTTATCATACAGAGGGTGCAGGCGGCGGACATGCACCGGATATTATCCGCGCAGCAGCAGCTCCGAATGTACTGCCATCCTCCACAAACCCGACAATGCCATATACAGTAAACACTCTGGATGAGCATCTGGATATGCTGATGGTATGCCATCACCTTGACAAGAGAATTCCGGAAGATGTTGCATTTGCAGATTCCCGAATCCGTCCTGAGACAATCGCAGCAGAGGATGTTCTTCATGATATGGGTATCTTCAGTATGATGAGCTCTGACTCTCAGGCTATGGGACGTGTAGGTGAGGTTATCACACGTACCTGGCAGACAGCAAGCAAGATGAAAGATGAGAGAGGTGCACTTCCGGAAGATGCAGGACATGACAATGACAACTTCCGTGTAAAACGTTATATCTCCAAATATACCATCAACCCGGCGATCACACACGGTATTTCCCAGTATGTGGGCTCTGTGGAAGAAGGTAAATTTGCAGACCTTGTTCTCTGGAATCCGGTATTTTTTGGAACAAAACCGGATATCATCATCAAAGGCGGTATGATCATTGCATCCAAGATGGGTGATGCAAATGCATCCATTCCGACAACACAGCCGGTTCTCTATCAGCCAATGTTTGCAGCTCATGGAAAAGCTAAGAACGAAGCCTGCCTGACCTTTGTATCCCAGGCTGCCATGGATGAGAATGTAAAAGAGAAATACGGTCTTGAGAAAACTGTAGTACCTGTAAAGGGATGCAGAAATATCAGCAAAAAAGATATGGTATTTAACGACAGAACACCGGAACTGACTGTAGATCCGGAGACATATAAGGTCACTGTTGACGGTGAAGAGATCACTTCCAAACCGGCAGAGAAGCTTCCGCTGACACAGCTTTACAGTCTGTTCTAAAAATTCTGAATAGTTACAATCTGGTTATCTGATCATAAAAATGATATTCGCAGGACTGTTATTTATGGAGTTTTGTGAGAACTTTTATAAGAACTTACCAAACAATATAATGACAGTCCTGTCAGTATAAAATTCTGATTTTTATATGAAAATAAGCTGGATTTATTCATCTTGTTATGCGTGTTGAATAAAAGTATTTCCACTTACGAAATATAAACAGAAAAATATACTGAAGAAGCAGGAGAGGAGAGAATATTATGTTAGGAGTTTGTCTTTTATTCGTAGGAATCGTACTGATCAACAACGGTATGTGTTCTTTATACAATGTAGACGGAAAATCAACCGCCATTATGAACATCTTTACAGGTGGTCTTTCTTTATTTATTAACTTTGTCAATCTGGTGCAGGGCAATTATTATGCAGCAGGAACAGGACTGCTGTTCTGCTTTACCTATCTTTTCGTAGCCCTGAGTAAATTCCTGAAAGCAAGCCCGATCCCATTTGCATGGTTTTCTACTTTTGTAGCCATCAATGCGGTGATCTTCGGTACAATCGAGGGATTTACAGGAAGCACTGCACTGGGAATCACACCGGATCTGCGTTGGGCAGCAATCTGGTATCTGTGGGCAATTCTCTGGGGAACTGCTTTCGTAGAAGATATCTGCGGAAAAAAACTTGGGAAATTCGTTCCATATCTTCAGGTATTTGAAGGAATCGTAACTGCATGGATACCTGGAGTTATGATGTTGCTTCAGATTTGGTAAAAAATAAATCTGATAAGAAATTTTTATCGGATATTGGAGGTCGAAAACAATGCTGTGTGAACAGGTTTTAGGAAAGCTTCATGACTTTGATACTACAGGAAAAAACCATAGAATATGTAGATATTGAATGGCACGAAGCATTTAAGAAAATACATAAAAAAATAACAGACAAAGGAACAGAAGTGGGAATCCGAATGGACGATTCCATTCTCGCCAGAGGTCTGTATCAGGATGATGTGATCTACGCAGATGATGAGAAGCTTGTAGTGGTAAATACACCGCCATGCGAAGTTATCCGTGTTTCTTTGACTCCGGGACATGAGAAAATGTCTGCAAAAGTCTGCTACGAAATCGGAAACAGACATGCACCGCTTTTCTGGGGAGAGAATGATTCGTTTATCACGATCTATAACGAGCCCATGCTTGTCATGCTTCAGAAAATCCATGGAGTTCAGGCGGAGAAAGAAGTGCTGAAGCTGGATTTTGACAGGAGAATTTCTGCAAGTATTCATAATCATCATCATTAATAACAACGGAGGTTCTTCATGTCAGAAAATCAGTTCATCTTCTACAGGTAAATTGATGCGCTGTTCCCTATTGGAGGAT